>Ga0193738_1000539_pt1 | contig 18859 bp, 17 predicted proteins | sample L2a1metaG_FD_144927 | JGI IMG/M metagenome (GOLD analysis project Ga0193738, IMG submission 144927) | Soil microbial communities from a riparian zone of the East river system, Colorado, United States - L2a1 | ecosystem: Environmental > Terrestrial > Soil > Riparian zone | place: USA: East River...
CTGATCCGGATGCTTTATTTGAGGAATACAGTGGAGGTGGGGTACCATTCCACCAATCCATCCGGGACGATGAAGATGGGCTGCGTGGATTTGAAGTAATTGATGCCGACGGCTATGTTTTGTTTTTTGGACGGCCTGATAAGGCATAGAAACCGATCGCTCTAAATAAAAAAGCATATAATCGGGCTGACTGACTACATGCTTTATAAGTTCACACTGAGGGACATCATAATTTCATAAGGATAAAAACGGGTAAGGCATTAATAAGAATATTCAACGGGTTCGGATATATTCTCAGGTTGCAAAATATTTTTTTCCTCTTTGGCTCTTCGTGACTCTATTTCCATTTGAATATGTTTTATTCCATTATTGCATTGGGTACATTCTTCCACACTTGCACCGTATCCTACCAATTTATAATAGTTGATTGTTTCTTTAGCTAATAAATTTAAAAGCTGGGAGGTCTGAAAACCATGCAATTCTTTCATAAACGATGTAATTAATGTATGAAAGCATTGCAAACATTGTGCAGTAAAAACAAAAAGCCCCTCTGTGGAAACAAAGGGACTTTCGGTAAGTACATTTACCATTAAACCTTATCCTATGAAAATTCACTGTTAAGATAGCAGATAATAATTCAACCGTAATACATTATTGCGATTAGTTGATGCAGATTAAGTTGTTAGCATGTATTCGATATTGAAAAATTGTTTTGGGCTAACAGTTGTATGGTTGGTTTGGTTTCTGGAAAATGACAAAATATAGCTCCTTTATGGTAGCCGGGTCAAGTTGTCAAGGGAACTGTAACCCTTATTACACAGAACGGTAACGTTTGTTTACAAGAAATGCTCTGCCCATCGTAGTATATTTGTTATGTAAATACTTTTCAAAAACTAAAACAAAAACCATGTCATTAAGATTAAACGAAATCGCACCAGATTTCAAAGCAGAAACCACAAAGGGTACTATCAATTTTCATGAGTGGCTTGGTGATGGTTGGGGAATCCTGTTTTCTCATCCAAAAGATTTCACTCCTGTCTGCACTACCGAATTGGGCTATATGGCAAAACTTGAACCGGAGTTTGCAAAAAGAAATTGTAAGATCATCGGTTTGAGTGTTGACCCGGTAGAAAGTCATTTAAAATGGGAAAAAGATATTGAGGAAACACAAGGCAATGCTGTGAATTACCCAATGATCGGTGATCCGAACCTGGCCATTGCAAAATTATTTGATATGCTTCCCGCAGAAGAGCCCGGAACCTCTGAAGGCAGAACTGCTGCCACTAATCAAACTGTACGTTCAGTGTTCGTCATCGGGCCGGATAAGAAAATTAAACTAATGCTCACTTATCCAATGACAACCGGCCGCAATTTCGATGAGATATTACGTGTAGTAGATTCAATGCAATTAACAGCAAACTATAAAGTGGCAACTCCTGTAAACTGGAAGAATGGGGAGGATGTTATAATTGTTACATCAGTAACCAATGATGAAGCAAAGGAAAAATTTCCGGAGGGCTGGAAAACCGTGAAACCTTATCTCCGTATTGTGCCGCAACCTGGTAAAGTGCTGGTAAATGAAAACTGATCTTAAATATTGAAAGTATAAGTGAATGAAATGAGCCATTAAAGGTTCCCTTGCTAATTTAAATCAATGGCGGGAGAATTTTTTATGGCTCATTCTATGTAGCCAACGGCTCTTCTATTTTTCTTCCATAGTTGGTCGCACGACAATTGAAAAATTGAAATGCTTCTATTTATTCTTACAACTTATAATTATCATTCTTATCAATGACGACCGTCATTGTTTTCTACTTATTCCATAGTTTATCTTGTACTGTTCAACAAAAAGTAAAACTATGGGACGGAAGTTCTTGCTTTTCTGCGGGGTACTAGCTTCTCTTCTTTACATTGCCATGAATATCTTTATTCCTCCTTTATATGTAGGATACAGCTGGGTTACTCAAACAGTCAGCGAGTTGTCAGCAGTTGATGCACCAACACGACCTTTATGGTTTGTATTAGGAATAATTTATACACTGCTGGTCGCTGCTTTCGGCTGGGGCATCTTTAAATCCGCAGGTGAAAACCGATCCTTGCGCATTGTGGGAATATTAATGTTCCTTCATGGTGTTCTCGGTCTCAGCTGGTCACCCATGCATCAACGTGAAGTATTGGCTGCAGGTGGCGGAACTTTTTCAGATACATGGCATCTCGTTATGGCTACAGTAACCGTGCTGCTTATGTTCTTCTCCATTGGTTTTGGTGCGGCTGCTTTTGGCAAATGGTTTCGTTTTTATTCTATTGCGACGATTATCGTTTTTATTGTGTTTGGAGTTTTGACCTTTGTAGAAGCTCCTGATGTCGATAAAAACGGACCAACACCGTACATAGGGTTGTGGGAACGTATCAACATTGCAGCTTTTATGGTTTGGATGCTTGTGTTTTCCGCTATTCTTTTAAGGCTTGAAAAGAAACCTCCATTAAGTTTGTCAAATAAAGAGATGGCCAGGAATAAAGATCTTCCTTCAATTGCCCACTGATCAACAAATGAGTCAAAAGAAAACTATCTTAGGCAAAATGAATTCACTTTTTTATAAAATTTTATAAAGAAACCTACCACGGGACAATCGGAAACAAACCATAGATATTTACGGTTCCGGCAGGGTTTATTGTCGTTAACTTTGCCTTTTTGATAATGATAAACCCTCTTAGCCATCCGCTATGAAAAAAATTCTAAGAAAGACCCTGGTGATAACCGGCATTACACTCATTACCCTTGTTGCAGTTGCATTTCTGATCCCTGTTATATTCAAAAAGCAAATAACCACTCTTGTTAAAAAAGAGATCAATAAAAGCCTCATAGCTAAAGTTGATTTTAAAGATGTAAGTCTTTCGCTTTTCCGTCATTTTCCTAAAATATCTATTTCACTCGATGAGCTTTCTGTTGTAGGTACAAATGAATTTGCCAAAGACACATTGATCGCTGCAAAAACATTGGATGCCTCAGTTAATCTTATCAGTGCTATTAAAGGAAAAGATATTAAAGTATACAGTGTGTTCCTGGAATCTCCCCGTATACATGCATTGATGAATAAAGATGGAAAAGCAAACTGGGATATTGCCCGGCCTGATAACGATACAACCGGTTTAACGGACAGTTCTCCTTCTGAGTTCAAAATGAATCTGCAGAAATATGAGATCCAAAACGGTTACCTGTATTACAAAGATGAAACTGCAGATATAAGTTCGGAGATCTTCAATTTCGATCATGAAGGCAGCGGCGACTTTACCGCAGATATATTTACATTGAAAACAAAAACAAAAGCCGATAATGCCGGGCTTATTTATACTTCTATTCCGTATCTCAACAATGCAAATGCAGAGATCGATGCTGATGTTCAAATAGACAACACTAACCGTAAATACACTTTTAAAACCGGATCGATCAGGCTGAATAATCTAAACCTGAATGCAGAAGGTTTTTTCCAGTTAATGAATGACAGCACTTACAATATGGATATTAAATTCAAAACGCCTTCTAATGAATTTAAAGATATCCTTTCACTGGTACCCGGCATTTACAAAAAGGATTTTGATAAAATAAAAACAAGTGGACAAGCAGCCTTTAATGGTTTTGTAAAAGGAACATACGGTCCGCAACAAATGCCTGCTTATGATGTGAACCTTGATGTAACAAACGGATTTTTTCAATACCCTGATCTTCCAAAACCAGTAAAGAATATACAATTGGCGATCCATGTGAGTAATCCGGATGGCAAGCCAGATAATGCAGTTATAAATATTTCAAAGGGACATGTGGAAATGGATAATGAACCTTTTGATTTCAAATTATTGTTTAAAAACCCGGAGACCATAAAATATATCGATGCTGTTGCAAAAGGGAAACTCGATCTTGCAAATGTTACCAGGTTTGCAAAATTGTCCGGGGATACTAAACTTTCCGGTTTGGTTTGGGCGGATGTATTTGCAAAAGGACCAATGGCTGCGTTACAAGAACAGCAGGGAGATTTTACGGCCGGTGGTTTTCTTGATATCAAAGATCTTTTCTATTCGTCTAATGCTTTTCCGCAACCCATTCAGAATGCTAATATGAAAGTAAATATTGAGAACAGCGGTGGTATTGCTGATAATACTTCTATCAATATTTCTTCTGCACATATTGACGTTGGTAAGGACCCGGTTGATTTTTCATTACAATTAAAGCATCCAATGACATCGGCTGATTTTTCAGGAACAGCAAAAGGAAGATTTACGTTGGATCATATCAAACAGTTTACGAAGCTCGAAGCGGGGACCGTGATTTCAGGAATATTACATGGTGATCTCAGTTTCAGCGGAAATAAAACTGCCATCGACAAAAAGGAATATGATAAGATCGCTGTTAATGGTACGGCGGGCGTAAACAATTTAAGGTATACCTCGAAAGATTATCCAACGGGTGTTACTGTTTCCAAAACCGAATTAGCCTTCGATCAAAAAACAGTTACACTAAAAGAATTGAATGGAAATTACCTGAATACCAATTTTACTGGCAGCGGGACGTTGAATAATATCGTTGGATATACTATGCAGGACCAGCCTTTGACAGGAACATTGAACATAGCAGCCGATAATATGGATCTGAATGACTGGATGGGTACAGATACTACGACAAGCACAACAACTACAACTGCTACAACAGCGGAACCGTTTATTGTTCCCTCCGATATTGATCTTACCATCCATACAAAAGCGCAGAAAGTAAAATATGATAAAGTAGATTATAACAATATCGATGGAACAGTGGTTTTGAAAGATGAAACAATAAAATTGCAGAATGTAAAAACAGAAGCGTTGGATGGGACAATTGCATTTACCGGTTCCTATTCTACTAAAACAAATAAAAAAGAGCCAGCTATCAGCATGAGCTATGATGTAAAGAATGTAAATGTGCAAAAAGCATTTTTTGCATTTAATACTATACAGGCCATCATGCCCATCGGTAAATTCCTGGCAGGGAAACTTAATTCAGAACTGGCGATGACAGGAAATCTCGGAGGCGATATGATGCCTGATCTGAAAACATTAACTGGAAAAGGAAACTTGTTATTGATCGAGGGGTTGTTGAAGAATTTTGCCCCGGTAGAAAAATTAGCTGCTGTTTTGCAGATCGACCGATTGAAGTCGATCACCATAAAAGATTTTAAGAATTATATTGAATTCGCCAATGGAAAAGTACTGGTAAAGCCATTCAACCTGAAAGTGGAAGATATTGAAATGCAAATAGGCGGGATGCATGGCTTTGATCGGTCGCTTGATTATATAATTGAAATGAAAGTGCCGCGAAAATATCTCGGTAATGAAGGAAATAGTTTGGTGAATGGTCTTATAACGCAGGCAACAAGTAAGGGTATTCCTATAAAACTTAGCGAGATGATCGATCTCAGCGTAAAAATGGGTGGAACTGTTACCAGTCCTTCTATAAAAATCGATTTGCAAAAAGTTGTTGGTGATGCAACAGACCAATTGAAGGAACAGGCAAAAGATTTTGCACAACAAAAAATTGACAGCGCTAAAGCGAGGGCAAGGGATTCATTGAACGTGGTAAAGGACAAAGCGAAAGAGGAAGTGAAGGAGAAATTATTCGAGCAACTATTCGGTAAGGATACAACTAAAACAAATAACCCTGCCGACAGCTCTAAAAAGAACAATGACCCTGGTATTAAGAATAAGATCAAAAATATTTTTACCAGGCCTAAAAAACCTGCAACTGATACAACAAAGAAAGGCTGATGCCTGGTTTATAGTTTATGCTGCCTGCCGGCAGGCAGGGTTTTTAGTTTTTGGTTACCAGCTTAGTAATTCTAGTCAACAACTTTTGCGACGCGGAGCCTGCACAGAGCAAAGCGAAGTGTTCATCGTTCACATCAACACGGAGCAATGCGTCGCAGTTTACCCAGACACTGACCTGTCGAAGTGGAAGGGTCGTACTCTTGCTGCACCAACCCGATAGCCATCGGGTCTATTCAACTGCTTGTCCTTTCTAAAACGCCCGGACTTTGTCGGTAATACGTCCCGTAATGCTAACCGACATTTTTTAAATGTTCGGCCAGGCCAATCTTTTAGCATTCAATTTGCAGGGGGTGGTTATAAAACTTTAATTTATGCTACTGCAAATTGATTGGAGAACCTTCTTATTAGGTGAGGAAGAATGGAATTTTTTGTTCGAAGTTCTTTTAAGAAGTGCTGTAATGTTTATGGTAGCTATAACAGCTATGAGGATACTTGGCAGAAGAGGGACCAAACAAGGCGTTTTTGAATTGGTACTTATTATTACACTGGGCTCTGCTGCGGGAGACCCTATGTTCTACAAAAAGGTCGGTGTTCTTCCGGCTATACTGGTTTTTGCCTGCGTTGTTGTCATGTATAAGATCGTTAATTTTTTAACCGCCAGGGTCCAGGCATTGGATGACTTAATAGAAGGAACTCATGCAAGGCTGGTCAAAGACTGTCGGTTTGCGGTAGAAAATACTGACCTGGAAAATCTTCGTCATGATGAATTATTCGAGGACCTGCGACTACATGGTGTAAAACACCTTGGTCAGATAGAGTCTGCTTATATTGAAGCCTCGGGTCAACTTAGTATATATTTTTTGCCGGATGAGAAAGTTGAATACGGTTTACCCGTTATTCCGGAGCTTTTTGATCAACAGGTTGAGGAAATAAAGGAACACGATATTTATTCCTGCAGTCATTGCGGTCATACAAAAAAGATCAGGCCGACCCGTGATCACACTTGTGAGATCTGTGATAACAAGAAGTGGGTAAAGGCGATCAGGGAGCAACGGGTAAAATAGGCAATTTTGATTAAGAGTTTTTCTTTACTTTGAGTCATGCCCGGAAAAACATTTTTCTTTTTTTTCATAACGCTTCTTCATTTATCTGTTACTGCCCAGGAAAAAGTAAGGATTGAAATAAATTCGTTGCCTTTAAATAATCCTGCTAACAGTTCAATATTTATAGCAGGCAGTTTCAATAGCTGGGATCCGCAGAATAAAAATTTTCAATTCCAGAAAAGTGAGAAAGGTTATTTTCTAGAATTATCATTGAACGCCGGTTCTTACGAATATAAGGTCACAAGAGGTGGTTGGGATAAAGTGGAATGTACAAAAGAAGGTAAGGATGTTGGAAACAGAACGTTGAAAATTGAAGCCGATGCAAACGTTAAAGTTTCAGTTGAAGGTTGGAAAGATCTGTTTGCGCCTTCGTCTCAACCGAAAAAAAGCACCGCCAATAAAAATGTCCGCATTATTGATACGGCTTTTTACATTCCTCAATTAAAGAGAACAAGAAGGGTCTGGATATACTTGCCACCATCATATAATAGTTCAACTAAAAAATATCCGGTGCTATATATGCACGACGGGCAAAATGTTTTTGATGATGCTACTTCTTTTTCCGGCGAATGGGGAGTGGATGAAGCAATTGATACGCTTGGACTGAAATACAAAGAAAGCATCGTAATAGGAATTGATAATGGCGGTGATAAAAGATTGAATGAATATTGTCCATATGATTTTAATTTGAGTGGTATAGCCGCTAACAACAAAACGAATGTTGGAGAAGGAGGCAGGTATGTTGATTTTTTAGTAAAAACATTAAAACCTTTTATCGATAAAAAATACAGGACACTGAAAGACTCAAAAAATACGTTCACAGCCGGCAGCTCGATGGGGGGACTTATTTCGATGTATGCAGTGTTGAAATACCCAAAAGTGTTTGGCGGGGCAGGAGTTTTTTCTCCAGCATTTTGGGTGGGCCCTAAAATTTTTGAGGATATAAAAGCAAAAGGGAAAAAAGTAAATGCAAAGATCTATTTCTATGCAGGCGATGAAGAAGGTGAATCCATGGTTCCAATGACATTAAGAGCATTTAATGAAATGCATCGTGTGTCAAAATCAAAAATGTGTGAGGTGATAAGAGCTGGAGGAAAGCATAATGAGCCTAGATGGAGAATTGAGTTTCCGTTGTTTTATGAGTGGGTGATGAACAACCCCTAATGCCCCTAAAGGGGACTTTTACTGAAGTGCATTCTTCAACTGCTCTATTAAATTTCAACAGTTGAATTACCATTATAAATTGAATAGAATTATAAATGTAGTAAGCCCCCTTTAGGGGTTTGGGGGTTTATACCGCATAAGCCACACCTTCCAGGGCTATCTCTGTATTTTCAAAAACTACTCTTGCTTCTTTTTCAAATTCATCAAGCTCGGCGTATTTACTGCTGAAATGACCGATCAGCAACTTTTTTACTCTTCCTTTTTTGGCGATCATTGCTGCCTGGCTTGAGGTGGAATGAAAACGTTCGATCGCTATATCTTTTAAATGATCGAGATAGGTTGTTTCATGATAGATCATATCAGCGTCGTAGAGATGTGGCAGCAGGTTTTCATCATATTTTGTATCGGCACAAAACACATATGATTTCCCTTTTGGTGCTTCCACTGTTACCAGTTCGTTTTTTATCAGCACATTGTCTTTTGTTGTGTAATCCATTCCTTCTTCCAGTTTTTTGTAAAATGAAGCAGGTATCTCTGCTGATTTTACTTTTTCGACATCGATCTTTCTTGGCTGTTTCTTTTCACGAAATGAAAAGCCATAGCACTCTATCCGATGATTCGTTTTAAAGCAACGCACTTCAATTTTACTGTCTTCAACCAGCAGCCCTTCCTTGTTAATGGTATGGAAATAGAGATTGAATGGCAAAACAGTTTTTGCCACTTTCAATTGCAGTTCTACAATCTCCTGGAGGGGCGATGGACCAAAAACGTGAAGATCCTGCTGGTGGCTTAAAAGCCCGAAGCTATTAATAAGACCGACCAGTCCGAAATAGTGATCACCATGAAGATGCGAAATGAAAATATGTGAGATCTTGCCGCGACGGATCTTGTATTTTATCATCTGTATTTGCGTTCCCTCGCCACAGTCAACCAAATAATTATTACCGTCTAAAGTTACTACCTGGCTGGTAGGGTGACGATCAAATGCCGGTACGGCTGAGTTATTTCCTAGAATTGTTACTGAAAGCATTTCTGGTTACTAGTTTCTTGTTTCTAATTTTCTGGTTGGTTTGCGAAAGTATAAGATTTTCACGCAACGAACGCGGCGGAAATGAAACCAGGCCTTGCGGTCGCCAAATCGCTGCGATCGCTGCGAGACACAAGAGCTGAATAGGATTGATTCAACACAAGAGTGTCCTTCCACTTCGCTACGCTCAGTGTCAGGATAAACTGTGCGACAGAAGCCAAATAGAATTTCCTAAGTTGGGAAAATAAATTTATTCCTCGTTCAAAAACTCTCTTTCAATTTCTTCCATTTGCACAATATCCATAGCTTCGCTTTGAGTAGGAGTTGTATTCATCATTTCAAGGAGATTTACGCTATCCAGGAAATCTTCGACAGGCTTTTGTATCTCGCAAATGACAAAAGAGGAATTTTTTTCGTAAAAATTTTGCTGTAGCTTAACTAACTTTTCAGCGGCAATCTCATCTAAGGATTGTAGTTCTTTTAGATTGAGGATAACGTTTTTCACGTCATTTTGGAGGTAAGGGAGCAGCAAATCAGCGAGTTTTGCTGCCATATCAGCAGACATTGTAGATTCCTGAACGGTGATGACATGGAATTTTTCTTTGGTATCTGTTTTGACCTTCATACAACTAATATTATCAACATTCCGTTTATAAGTAGTGACAAACCGTATCCAAAAATATTTGTTATTATTGTATCACAAGCAATTATCTAAAATATGGATAACAATTTTTCGACACAAGTAAAGGAAATCATTTCGTTCAGCAGGGAAGAGGCGCTTAGATTGGGGAATGATTTTATCGGAACCGAGCACCTGTTGCTTGGTCTTATCCGCGAGGGTGAAAACACAGCCATTAAGATCCTTAAAAGCTTTAACGTAGACCTATACGAGTTACGAAAGGAAATAGAGCTTGCAGTTAAGGATAAAACGGGGAAAAATATCGCCAACATTAATAGTTTGCCATTAACCAAACAGGCTGAAAAAGTAATTCGTGTTACCGTCCTTGAAGCTAAGGCCCTAAAAAGCCCAACTGTGGAAACTGAACACCTAATGCTTTCAATTTTAAAAAATAAAGAAAATATTGCTACACAAATTTTAAATCAGTTTGATGTAGATTATGATCTTTTCCGTAATGAAGTAGGAATTATGAAAAGTAATGAACCCCGTGCCGAATTTTCTGACGAAGGTGATGATGATTTTGATGAAGAAAAGAAATACCAGCAGAAAGGCGGACGCCAGGGCGCCGCCAGTACAGCAAAAAGTAAAACACCGGTGCTTGATAATTTCGGAAGAGATATAACTCGCCTTGCTGAAACCGGTGCATTAGATCCTATCGTTGGTCGTGAAAGGGAGATCGAACGAGTTTCACAAATATTATCACGACGCAAAAAGAATAACCCGATCTTAATTGGTGAACCGGGTGTGGGTAAAACAGCCATCGTGGAGGGACTTGCTTTGCGTATTGTACAAAGAAAAGTATCCCGTGTGCTATATGATAAAAGAGTTATATCACTTGACCTCGCTGCATTGGTAGCAGGTACAAAATACCGTGGCCAGTTTGAAGAAAGAATGAAAGCGATCATGAATGAACTTGAAAAAAATCGTGATGTGATCCTTTTCATTGATGAGATACACACAATTGTTGGTGCGGGTGGTGCCAGCGGTTCATTGGATGCATCAAATATTTTTAAACCAGCCTTGGCCAGAGGTGAGCTACAATGTATCGGCGCGTCAACGTTGGATGAATACAGAATGTATATTGAAAAAGATGGCGCCTTGGATCGTCGTTTTCAAAAAGTGATGGTGGAGCCGCCTTCAGTGGATGAGACGATCATGATACTCACGAATATTCAAAGTAAATATGAGGATTATCACAATGTTTCTTATTCAGTAGAAGCAATAGACGCTTGTGTAAAGCTCAGTGATCGTTACATGACAGATCGTTTACTTCCTGATAAGGCAATTGATGTGATGGATGAAGTGGGAGCAAGAGTGCATTTAAAAAACATCAATGTACCCCCTAATATTCTCGACCTGGAAAAGAAAATTGAAGATGTAAAGAATGAGAAGAATAAAGTGGTAAAAAGCCAGAAGTTTGAAGAAGCAGCTTCCCTTCGTGATACGGAGAAAAGACTAGCAGAAGAATTAGAGAAAGCAAAAAATGAGTGGGAAGAAGAGAGCAAGCATAAAAAATATCCGATCGGTGAAGAAGAAATTGCAGAAGTAGTAAGTATGATGACGGGAATTCCCGTGAAAAGAATGGTACAGGCGGAAACAGAGAAGCTGCGCCGTATGGCTGAAGATATGAGACATATGGTGATCGGCCAGGACGAGGCGATACAAAAAGTAGTAAAAGCGATTCAAAGGAACCGGGTTGGGTTAAAAGATCCAAAGAAACCAATCGGTACTTTCATTTTTCTTGGTCCTACAGGAGTTGGTAAAACTGAGTTGGCAAGAGCATTAGCCAGGTATATGTTCGACAGCGAGGATGCATTGATAAGAATTGACATGAGTGAATACATGGAGAAATTCACTGTCAGCCGTTTGATAGGTGCACCTCCGGGATATGTGGGTTATGAGGAAGGTGGCCAGTTGACGGAGAAAGTTCGCCGCAAACCTTACAGTGTGATCTTGCTTGATGAAATTGAGAAAGCTCACCCGGATATTTATAATATTTTGTTACAAGTGCTGGATGATGGTCAGTTAACTGACGGTTTGGGAAGAAAAGTTGATTTCAAGAACAGTATGATCATCATGACATCTAATATTGGTGTTCGCCAGTTAAAAGATTTTGGTGATGGCGTTGGTTTTGCAACAGCAGCAAAAGCGCAGAACCAGGATGAAAGTAATAAAGCAGTTATTGAAAAAGCATTGAAGAGAACTTTCTCTCCTGAATTCCTGAACAGGATCGATGATGTGGTAATATTTAATGCACTTACTAAAGAAAATATTTTCAACATTATTGATATCCTGATGAAGAGTGTAATGAAACGTTTGAGCAATCTTGGATTCAGTATGGAGTTAACCGAAGAGGCAAAAGCTTTTATTGCCGACAAAGGCTATGATGCGCAGTTTGGTGCAAGACCATTGCACAGGGCAATTCAAAAATATCTTGAAGACCCACTTGCTGAAGAAATACTTTCTATGCAGGTAAAACAAGGAGATATATTAATTGCCGACCTTGATAAAGAAAATCAAAAGATCAAGTTTACTTTAAAGCAGGGCAAGGAAGGCAAAGAAGAGAAATCAAAAGCGTAAACAAATAACAATATAGTTGATCCTCCCGCCTGAGGCGGGAGGATTTTTTATTTCGACTAAATCATAGTTATTTGCAGCATGAACAAATACGCGGTAATAGTTGCAGGAGGTTCGGGAACAAGAATGGGCGGATCGACCCCGAAACAATTTCTATTGGTAAATGGTAAACCAGTTCTTTATTATTCACTTCAAACTTTTTTAAATTCTTTTGCAGATATACAAATAATACTTGTGTTGCCCGTTGACTACACTGACATGGGGCAGGAGATCATTGATGCATATTTTGACAGCGACAAAATAAAAGTTACCGCTGGTGGTGATACAAGATTTCAATCAGTTAAAAATGGCTTGCAATTAGTGGAAGATGATTCAATAATTTTTGTGCATGATGGAGTAAGATGTCTGTTGACGGAGAATCTTATTCATCGCTGCTATGCAAGTGCAGTTGAAACAGGAACCGCTATTCCTGTTATTAAAAGCAAAGACAGTGTAAGGATAGTTCATGAGGAAGGGAATGATGCAATAGACAGGAACAAAGTGATGCTGGTACAAACGCCGCAAACTTTTCACAGTAAGATATTATTACCTGCTTTTAAAATAGATTACAAAGAAAAATTCACAGATGAAGCTACAGTAGTGGAAGCTTATGGGTTAAAAATAACGTTGGTAGAAGGAGAGGAGAACAATATCAAGATCACCAAACCGACAGATCTTTTGATCGCTGAAAAAATAATCAATGAAAGAGCTTGACCTCACCCCAAACCCCTCTCCGAAGGCGAGGGGCTTTAGTGAACTATATTTTAATTTTCATTCTTAAATTCATTAATTAAATCGATACCCGCGAAGAAAGTCTTCAATTAGCATTCTTTTCTTGCCTTCGAGTTGAACATCTTTTAAAAGAATGTATCCATCTTTTGCTGCAAATTTCAAATAGGTTTTTCCATCTGATTCCCAGCGGCCGGTTTTTGAAGTAGGTAGTGAAAGTTCTTTTTCGCCCCGAAATATTTTAATTGTCTTATCTCCAAGCTCCGTAAAAGCGCAGGGGAACGGAGAGAGTCCACGAATAAGATTATGGATCTCATCAATAGAACTTCGCCAATCTATATTACAGGTTTCGGTGAATATTTTGGGAGCATGTTTAAGCGAGGACGACGGACCACTGACCACAGACGATTGTTGTCCATCGTCTGTCGTCTGTTGTCTTTCTTGGAGTGTCCCATCAGCGATCCCTTTCACCGTTTCCACTAACACTCTTGCACCAATATCTTTCATCTTATCATGTACGTCGCCAGCCGTTTCATTATCTTCTATTGGAAAACTTTCCTGCATTAAAATATTGCCTGTATCTATCTCATGTTTCAGTTTGAAAGTTGTTACGCCTGTTTCTTTTTCTCCGTTTATAACTGCCCAGTTGATTGGTGCTGCACCACGGTATTGTGGTAATAAACTTCCATGAAGATTGATAGTGCCCAGCGGTGGCATATTCCAGACTGACTCGGGTAACATTCGAAAAGCAACAACAATTTGCAGGTCTGCATTTAAAGATCTGAGTTCTTCCAGGAACTCAAGGTTCTTTAGTTTCTCTGGTTGTAAAACTTTTAGATGATGACGGACTGCATATTTTTTTACAGCGCTTTCTGTCATCTTCATTCCACGGCCCGCAGGTTTATCTGGTGCCGTGATAACACCAACAATATTGCACTTTGCTTTTACCAATGCATCAAGAGAAGCGACAGCAAACTCAGGGGTGCCCATAAAAACAATTTTCAAATCTTTGTAATGGCTCATTGATGCGAAGATAATTTTCCTAGAGGCAAACCATTAAAAAACTGTTCAGGTTTCTGAACAGTTTTGACAAACAAGGTTTAGAAATCAATTTATTTAATGCCTTTGAACATGTCCTGTGCCATTGGTCCAATAACAGGCATTGGCTTTTCCTCACCGTTGATAGCTGCGACCAATCCTAATACCCATAGCACCACAAGGCCAATCCATAATAAACCGGCAATGGCCCAGCCAAGGAAAGGAATAAAGAGCAACATTATTTGAACAATATAAACCAGGATGCCAAGGATCATAAGAGCTAATGTTTGTCTCAAATGATACGCAGCTAACTGCGATTTATTACTATTGTACAATACAAAAGCGATGATCCAGCCGATCCAGGTAAAGTAACTAATGATAGCGATCGTTTTTCCATCTATACCGGATGCAGCGGGAGTTGGAGTTGGGTTGGTCTCGGTTGACATAAACTTTAGTTTTATATCTGAAATTTATTCAAAATCTTCGTATAATAGATATTTTTTTCTCACCACTTTGAATTCACTCAATTTAGGCTCCCAGCTTTTTCTTATTTCTTCCTCGCTTTTGCCATCTTTTATTTGTTGCATTAATACATCAGTCCCGGAAAGCCGATTGAATGAATTTGATCTTAAAAAGAAACTATCTTTTTGCGGGAACAGTTTATAAGCTTCGATCAGCCACTTCAATTGTATTCTGCAGTCTACTTTTTTCATTACTTCTTCTACTGTTCCACCGAGATCCCAGCCGTAACAAACTTTTCCAAAATGCTTTGAACTTTTTGAGCCTTCATTTGGATTTGGTGTAAATGAAAATAAATTCTTTGGCAGATCAGGATGGCCGATGTATTGAAAAGGTTTAGCGGTACCACGGCCTTCACTCAATGCAGTTCCTTCAAACAAGCAGGTTGATGGATAAAGATAAATGGATTGCATGTCGGGCAAATTCGGTGATGGTTTTACAGGCAACACATATTTGCTTTTGTGTGTATAGTTCTGGCATTTGATGAACTGTACATGAAACGGAGTGTCTGCCGTAGGTTTAGTGGTAATATTATAAGCAGCTATTGCATTGGCTTTTTCAGAGAGCCATTTTTCCCCGATCAACATTCTTGCATACTCAACCATTGTCATTCCATAATTGATAGGAATAGGCTGCATGCCTACAAAACTTTTGAACTTAGGGTCAAGCACAGGACCATCAACGTAAAATCCATTTGGATTCGGGCGGTCAAGGATCATCAAAGGTTTGTGATTTTCCAATGCAAATTCTAAGAACTCCTGCATGGAAGATATGTACGTGTAAAATCTTGTACCTACATCCTGGATATCAAAAATTAAAACATCAACATCCTTTATATCATCGGCTGTTGGTCTTCTTTTGGCGCCGTATAATGAAACCACAGGTATCCCTGTTTTTTCATCTTTATAATCTGCGATCTTAACTCCATCAGGAATAGTGCCGCGAAAGCCATGCTCTGGTCCAAAGATCACACGGATAGCAACTCCGAGTTTTTGTAAAGTATCAACAAGATGGCCGTTGCCAACAGTGGAAGTATGATTGGCAAAAATCCCAACCTTTTTTCCTTTTATTAATGGAAGATAAACATCGATTCGTTCCGCAGCGGGGATTATCTTGTCTTGATTGCTAAATGGTTCGATTGTTAAATTGTTGGATTGCTTCAAAGAAGTTTGGGAAATAACAATTTGACAATTGAACAGGATAACACTGCTTACCAATAGTATTCTTTTCATAAAATCAAATTTCAGGAAAATTATTAGTTAGACCCTAATTAATATGGGAATGGTTGCATACGATATTTCAGTAACTTGCAAGCTCATTTTTTCTTTTTTGTCTTCTCAATGCTCCGCAGAAATACAAGAGTATAAGTGTGCGACGCAAGGGAAGATGATAAGAAATCCGAAAGCTAATTACATAAAAAATTAAAAACAACCTGAGGGGTTTTCATAACACCCCTTTAGGGGATGGGGGTAACATCTATGCAACAAGTAAAAAACGGTGACAAGGTAAAAGTACATTACCATGGTCGCCTGACAAGTGGAGAAACATTTGATTCATCAGAAGGTCGTGAGCCGCTCGAGTTTGAAGTAGGCAGCGGAATGGTGATAAAAGGATTTGATGATGGCGTGACAGGAATGAAAGTAGGAGAGAAGAAGACGGTAAATATTCCTGCGGAAAATGCCTACGGTGAGAAGAATCCGGAAATGATCATCGATTATCCAAAAACACAATTTCCTGAAGAGATACAATTGCAGGTAGGAACGCCACTTGTTATGAGCAATGCCTCCGGTCAGCAATTCCAGGTAAAAATCGCGGAGGTAAAAGATGATGTTGTTATCCTCGATGCAAATCATCCGCTGGCAGGTGAAGAATTGATCTTTGATCTTGAACTGGTGGAGATAGTGGGTGCAAAGCCGCTGATCATAATGCCATAAATAGTTTGAAGTTTGAGGTTTGATGTTCGAAGACGTTAACCTCAAACTTCAAACCTCAAACACGAAACCATTATTTCCTATTCAACCACCATCCCAACCAAAGTCCGCAAAGTCCCCATGCTACTAATACATCTACAAAATTGGTGACGGCACCGGGTTCCTGGAACCATATATTCATTGAATAAGGAATGAACAGGTAGCCAACTAACCCGATCAAGATGGAGCTGAGAAAAGTGGTAAGGAATGAAGTATTGGTTTGTTTTATCAATACCCAGCAAACAAAAAAAGCTGAAATGATCGCAGCTAATAAAGCCCTGATGACGTTGGTCATCATGTTCATGTCATACGCTTTGTGATAAGAAACAACTGCCCATGGTTTGCCTTGCATGTCCTTTTGCATTTGTTGCATTTCTTCCGAGCTGGCTCCTTCCTTTGCATGAGGAAGATAATATTGGCCAGTTTCACTAAACTGATTATTGAGAAAATTTAAAACAGTGTCTTGCGCAGGAGCTTGTTGATATTCTTTTCCATGAAGATCGAGTACGGTCCATGAGAGAGTTTGCCATAAAAATACAAGGATGCCTCCGACGAGTCCGCCGATTATTAGCTTTTTCATAATAGCTGATTTTGGTTAGGTATAAAAGGTAGAAACTAATTTCATCTTTTGCAACTGAATTTGTTAACCGGCTTTTGAGCCCTGGTTGAGCTTCCGTTGCCAGTTTACCCAGAGGGAAGCGAAGGGCTCCGTTTTACAATAGGAACTCCGGTTGTGCCCATAGCAATAATCATTAATTAATAATTATTGATTATTACGAACCAGTCAAACTCCGAACTTATAGCTATAGACTCTGAACTTCTTCTTCCGTATCTTCGCTGTCCATTTTTATAAAGTATGTTTGAAAATTACAAGTTCACCGCGGCAGAAAGGTTTTTGCGTTATGTTCAGATAGATACCCAAAGCGATCCTCTTTCAAAGTCAAATCCCTCATCAGAAAAGCAAAAAGATCTGAGTAAGATCTTAGCAGAAGAATTAAAACAAATAGGTTTAACTGATGCGCACATGGATGAAGGGGGTTATGTGTATGCGACTATTCCTTCTAATACAGAAAAGAAAGTACCGGTTATTTGTTTCTGTGCCCATGTGGATACAGCGCCGGATTGCAGTGGTACTGATGTAAAACCTATCGTTCATACTAATTACCAGGGACAGGATATTGTCTTACCCGATGATACTACACATTATTAGGAAGCGATGATAAGGCGGGTGTAGCAGAGATCATGGACCTGGCAAATTTTTTAATGACGAATAAAGCTGTAAAACACGGCGAAATAAAAATCCTGTTTACGCCTGATGAAGAAGTGGGAAGAGGAACTGAAAAAGTGGACCTGAAAAAATTGGGTGCCGACTTTGCATATACATTAGATGGAGGTAATGCAGGAAGTTTGGAGGACGAAACATTCAGTGCAGATGGTGTGGAAGTCATCATTCATGGCGTAATAGCACATCCCGGTTATGCAAAAGGAAAAATGATAAATGCAATGAAGATCGCCGGAGAGATCCTGGCAGCACTTCCTAAAGATAGATTGTCGCCGGAATCAACCGAAGGTAAAAGGGGATTTATTCACCCGGTAAGATTGGAAGGTATTGCAGAAAAATGCACCATAGATTTTATCATTCGTGATTTTGAAACAAAGGGTTTGCAGAAAAAAGAGGATTACCTGCGTACACAAATTGAAGAGTTGATGCGGCTTTATCCTAAAGCAAATTTTGAATATAAAGTTACAGAGCAATATCGCAACATGAAAGAAGTTTTATTGCTTCATCCACAAGTAGTGGATCACGCAAAAGAAGCAATTAAAAGAGCAGGATTAAAATTAAAGATGGAAAGTATTCGTGGTGGTACCGATGGCAGTCGTTTATCATTTATGGGTTTGCCTTGTCCAAATTTATTTGCCGGCGAGCAGGCGATACATTCAAAACTTGAATTCATCAGTGTGCAGGACATGAATAAAGCAGTAGAAACAATGGTACATCTGGTTAGTGTCTGGAATGAGAAATCGTGACGACTAGATATCATCTTTCCAGATTCTCATATACCAATAGATGGGATATCCAATAATACCTGCAAATAAGAAAACAAGTATCCAGATAATTCTTTCAGTCGAATCCAATGCTTTGTGTCTTAACAGATGCATGATAAAGAAAATAAGCAGTCCAATTGAAAGTATACCCATTCCAAATCCCACTATGAAT
>Ga0193738_1000540_pt1 | contig 18832 bp, 17 predicted proteins | sample L2a1metaG_FD_144927 | JGI IMG/M metagenome (GOLD analysis project Ga0193738, IMG submission 144927) | Soil microbial communities from a riparian zone of the East river system, Colorado, United States - L2a1 | ecosystem: Environmental > Terrestrial > Soil > Riparian zone | place: USA: East River...
CGCCGTGGCTCCCTTGTCCAGTACGAGGTCGGGCACTGCGCGGGCCGCCAGCGGCAACGTAGCGTAGGAGCATGGACCTGCCCGAGTCCCCGGCCGAGCTCGCGACCAGGCTCGACCGCGTCGACTACCTGACCGACGACGGCTTGGCCACGGCGGCGTTCCTGGCCCTGCGGATGGGACGCCCGCTGTTCGTCGAGGGTGAGGCCGGTGTCGGCAAGACGGCGCTCGCGCAGGCTCTGGCCGACGCTCTCGGCGCGCCACTGATCCGCCTGCAGTGCTACGAGGGGCTCGACGCCGCCCAGGCGCTCTACGACTGGGACTTCCCGCGGCAGTTGCTGCACCTACGGGCGGCTGAGGCGGTGGGCGTCGACGATGCCGAGCAGCTCGAGCACGAGCTCTACGACCGCCGTTTCCTGGTGGCCCGGCCACTGCTGCAGGCAGTCGAGGCGAGCACGGCCGAGCGTCCCGCCGTACTGCTGATCGACGAGGTCGACCGCGCCGACGACGAGTTCGAAGCCTTCCTCCTCGAGGTGCTGGGCGACTTCACGGTGTCGATCCCCGAGATCGGGACCATCCGAGCCGAGCGTCCGCCGGTCGTCGTCGTGACGAGCAACCGAACCCGCGAGGTCCATGACGCGCTCAAGCGTCGCTGCCTCTACCACTGGCTCGACCACCCGGACTTCGAGCGCGAGGTGGCGGTGATCCGCCGCCGGATCCCCGGCGCGGACCAGCGACTGGTGTCCGACGTCGCCCGGGCGACCCAGCGGCTGCGCCGGATGGATCTGGTCAAGCCGCCCGGGCTCGCCGAGTCCATCGACTGGGCGGCCGCGCTGGCGACGCTGGGAGCCACCGGGCTCGACCGTGACGTCGCTGCCCGCACACTGGGTGCCGCCGTGAAGTACCGCGAGGACCAGGAGCGCGTACTGGCGGCCGTGGGCGATGGCGGGTTCACGTGAGCAGCGCACTGCCGGCTCTCGTGGGATTCGCCCGGACGCTGCGAGCGGCCGGCGTTCCCGCGGGCCACGCGCGGGTCCACGCCTGGGTCGAGGCGCTGGTCCACCTCGACCCCGACCGTACGGCCGACGTCTACTGGTCCGGCCGGTTGACGCTGTGCGCAGGACCAGAGGAGCTGGCCGTGTACGACTCGGCCTTTGGCGCCTACTTCGGCGACACGCCCGTGCGGCACACGCGCCGTGCCAGAACGGTCACGACGCTTGCCGTCGCCGTGCCGGCCGACGACGTCCCGGCCGGCGAGCCGGATGCCGTGGACGACCTGTCCGCCGTCGCGGCCACGGCGAGCCGGGCCGAGGTGCTGCGTCACCGCGACCTCGCGGAGCTGTCGGCTTCCGAGCGGGCCGAGGTCAGCCGGCTGCTGGCCGCCCTGCGCCCGTCCGGTCCGGCCCGCAGGACCCGCCGACGGCGACCGGCACACCATGGCGAACTCGACGTCAGGCGCACCGTCCGCGACATGCTGCGCCGCGGCGGCGAGCCCGCCCGCCTGCACCACCGCTCCCGCACGCGCGCACCCCGCCGACTGGTCGTGCTCATCGACGTCAGCGGGTCGATGGCGGCCTATGCCGACGGGCTCCTGCGCTTCGCGCACGCCGCATGCCGGCGGCGCCGGTCGACCGAGGTCTTCACGATGGGCACGCGGCTGACCAGGGTCAGCCGCGAACTGAACGGTCTCGACGCCGACGCCTCGCTCATCGCTGCGAGTGCAGCCGTACCCGACTGGAGCGGCGGCACCCGGCTGGGTGAGCAGCTCAAGGCCTTCCTGGACCGCTGGGGCCAGCGCGGCACGGCTCGCGGTGCTGTCGTGGTGGTGGCGAGCGACGGGTGGGAGCGAGGTGACGTCGCCCAGCTCGCCGAGCAGATGCGGCGGCTGCGGCGGTTCGCCCACCAGGTGGTGTGGGTGAGCCCGCACGCGGGCAAGGACGGCTTCGCCCCCGAGACGGCCGGCCTCCGGGCCGTCCTGCCATCGGTCGACGTGCTCGTCGCCGGGCACACGCTGGAAACGCTCGAGGAGCTCGCCGATCTGTTGTGCCGGGAGGATGCCCATGCGTGACGTCCTGGACCGTCTCCTGCAGTGGTGGACGGCCGGCGACCGGGTCGCCGTCGGCACGGTGGTCCGGACATGGAGCTCGGCCCCCCGGCCCGCCGGTGCGGCGATGCTGGTCGGTCCGGGCGGCGAGGCCGTCGGCAGTGTGTCGGGCGGCTGCGTGGAGGGTGCCGTCTACGAGGTCGCCGAACGGGTGCTGGCCGGCGGCGACCCGAGCCTCGAGCACTACGGGGTCAGCGACGACGACGCCTTCGCCGTCGGTCTGACCTGCGGCGGCACCATCGAGGTGTTCGTCGAGTCGATCGACCCGCAGACGTTCCCCGGCCTTGCCGCACTGGCCGACGACATCGAGGCGCGGCGGCCCGTGGCGATGGCGACCGTCGTGGGCGGACCGGGCGACCTCGGCGCACACCTGGTGATCCGACCCGAGACCAGGCAAGGATCGCTGGGAGTCGACCGGCTCGACGACGCCGTCACCGACGACGTTCGCGGCATGCTCGACCAGGGCATGACGGGGATCCGGCGCTATGGCCCGGCCGGCGAGCGGCGCGGCGACGAGCTCAGCGTGTTCGTCCAGTCCTTCGCCCCGCCGCCGCGGATGCTGGTGTTCGGCGCGATCGACTTCGCCGCCGCGGTGGCCCGGGTCGGCGCGTTCCTCGGCTACCACGTGACCGTGTGCGACGCGCGCGCCGTCTTCGCCACCCGCGCCCGGTTCCCGGACGCGGACGAGGTCGTTGTCAGGTGGCCGCACGAGTACCTTTCCGAGACCGTTGTCGACGAACGCACGGTCATCTGCGTGCTGACCCACGACCCCAAGTTCGACGTGCCCCTGCTCGAGGTGGCCTTACGCACCCCGGCCGCCTTCGTCGGCGCAATGGGGTCGCGACGGACCCACGACGACCGGTTGGCCCGTCTGCGCGACCGCGGCCTGTCCGACAAGGAGCTGGCCCGGCTCGCGGCGCCGATCGGGCTCGACATCGGTGCCCGGACGCCCGAGGAGACCGCCGTGTCGGTCGCGGCCGAGATCGTGTCCGCGCGGTGGGGCGGTAGTGGCCGGCCGCTGTCGGAGACCCTGGGGTCGATTCACCGCGAGCATCCCGGGTGACGGTCGCCGGAGTCGTCCTCGCTGCCGGCGAGGGCCGGCGCTTCGGCGGTCCGAAGGCGGTGGCCGTGGTCGACGGTGAGCGGCTGGTCGACCGTGCGGTCCGGCTGGCGCGCGAGGGTGGCTGCGATCCCGTCGTCGTCGTCGCAGGAGCCGTCCCGCTCGACGTCGCCGGTGCCGAGGTCATCGACAACCCCGACTGGCCCAGTGGCATGGGCTCGTCGCTGCGCGCCGGGCTCACGGCCCTGCCCGTGGCGGCGGACGCGGCCCTCGTGCTACTCGTCGACACGCCGTGGCTCGGGCCGGAGTCCGTCCGGCGCCTCTTGGCCGCCCGGCGCGCTGGCGCTCACCTGGCGGTGGCGACCTACGCCGGGGAGCGCGGTCACCCGGTGCTGCTCGGCCGCGACCACTGGCCGGGCGTCGCCGCGTCGGCCCAGGGTGACAACGGTGCGCGGGCCTACCTGGCGCGCCGCGCCGACGAGGTCGTCGAGGTGGACTGCACCGGCACCGGCGTGCCGACCGACGTGGACCTCCCGACAGACCTGTGAGGACGGCGTCGCTAGCATCGCGGCGTGGTCGAGCCGCTGGTCCTGGCGCTGGTCGTGTTCTCCGGGACCTATGCCGCGATGGCGCTCGGGGCGGCGGTGATCAATCGTAATCCTCGCGAGTACATCGTCATTGCCTCGACCGGTCTGGAGATCCTCGTGCTGGTGCAGGTCCTGATCGCGGTCGTCATGCTCATCGGCGGGGACCGCCCGGACGAGTTCGGCACCTTCATCGGGTACCTCGTGGTGGCCCTCGTCCTGGTCCCGATCGGCACCCTCTGGGCCCTGGCCGAGCGGTCACGATGGGGTCCGGCCGCTCTGGCCGTGGCGTGCTTCGCGCTGCTCGTCGTCGTCATCCGGCTCAACGACCTGTGGAGCACGGTCGGTGGCTGACCAGCGGCCGACCAACAGCGGTCCCGGGCGACTGCTCGTGGCCGTCTACGCCGTCTTCGCGATCTCGTCCAGCGCGCGGGCAGGCGTGCAGATCGCCAACCATTTCGACGACGCACCGGTCGCGTACCTGCTCTCGGCGTTCGCCGCCGCCGTCTACATCGTTGCGACAGTCGCGCTGGCGCGATCGGGTCCGACGGCTCGGCGCGTGGCCGTGGTCGCGTGCACGGTCGAGTTGGTCGGTGTGCTGGTCATCGGCACCGCGAGCCTGATCTGGCCCGACGCCTTCCCGGACGCGACGGTGTGGTCGGCCTACGGCCGTGGCTACGGCTTCGTACCGCTCGTCCTGCCCGTGCTCGGACTGCTGTGGCTGAGGCGTTCAGCCGGTGTCGGGCAGCGGCGGCGCGGCCTCGGCGAGCGCATCTAGAGCCTGCACGAAGCACTCGACCGGCGGCGTGACCAGCCCAGCGCCGACCTGTCCGGTGCCGGCCACCTTCCCGGCCATTCCGGTGTTGATCTGGGGGAGCACACCGGTCTTGACCACGGCGGCCACGTCGATCCCGGTCGGGGCGCCGCGGAAGTCGAGAATCGGCAGCGCGAAAGCAGGGTTCTCGCCGACCGTGATCTCGTACATCAGCCGGGTCGTACGGAGCGCGTCGGGAACCGTCCCCCCGACGAAGCGGACGATCGCCGGCGCCGAGGCCATGACGAAGCCGCCGAGCCCCATGGTCTCGGCGATGGCCGAGTCGCCGATGTCGGGATTGGCGTCGTCGGGGCCGTAGGTCCCGAGGAACAGTCCGTCGGGCATCTGGGCGGGACCGGTGAACCAACGCCGGCCCACACCCGAGACCTGGATGCCGAAGTCGGTGCCGTTGCGGGCCATCGTCGTGACGACGCTGCTGCCGGCGATCCCTGCGGCGGCCGCCGTCTGGAGCTTCCCGGCAGGCATGACGAGGTTGAGGAAGAAGTGGTCGTTGCCGGACACGAAGCGGACGACGTCGGCCAGATGGACCGGCTCGGCCGCCTCGACCAGGTCGGCAAGCAGGTCGCGGAGCAGCATCAGCGTGCCCGCCCGGTTGCGGTTGTGCCCCTCGTCGCCCATCTGGACCATCTGGGCGATGATCGCCTTGATGTCGACGGGGCCGTGCCGCGCGACCGCAGCGCGAAGCGCCGGGCCGAGCACCGCGCTCATCCACTGCAGTCGCTGGACGACATCGGGGGTGTATGCGCCGTAGCGCAGCACCCGCCCCAGGCCCTCGTTTAGCGAGCACCATGCAGTGCCGTTGTTGACCCCGTCGCGCAGCTCGAAGACCCACATCGACGGCGAGACGACTCCGGCCATTGGTCCGACCGCTCCCCGATGGTGGCAGGGCTCGAACTCCACCCGGCCGGCCTCGAGTGACGCCGCCGCCTCGTCCGGGCTCGCAGCGAGGCCTTCGAAGAGCATGGCCCCGATCAGGGCACCGCGCAGCGGCCCGGACGCCCGCTCCCACTCGATCGGCGGGCCGGCGTGCAGGAACTGTCCGGGCTCGAGGTCGAGCGCCTCGCGAGCCGGGCGGACGTCGACCAGCTCGGCGGTGGCGGTCAGCATGGCGGCGAGCGCCCGGCGATTGGCCTCGCCGCGCCGGGGGTCCGCCATCACCCGGGCAAGGGCGTCGTCTGTGCCGGGCAGCGGAGGCCTCCAGTCCACCGGCGTGACGGTGGCGGACTGCGCGGCGAGGGCGTCGGCGAACAGGTCGACGCCGGCCGTGACGACCCGCGGCTCGACCGACAGGTCCACCGGTCAGCCCTCCACCAGGTCGACCGCGACCCGGGCGGCGGCGGCGTTGGACAGGTGCACCGACGCGCCCTCCGACTGAAGGGCCTCCGCCTGTCGAACCAGGCCCTGCGGATCGGCCGCCGTTCCGACCAGCGCCACGACCACGGCGAGGTCGCGGCCGTCCGCGGCCGCCGCCTCCCGGGCCTTCCGGACCGCGGGGCCGAGTTCCGCCGCCGGGTCGGGGTGGGCACCGTGACCCAGCACCACGTCGAAGAGCACGACCCCGCAGGCAGGGTCGGAGCCCTCCTCCACGAGGCGCTGTGCCCGCAGGCTGTTGTCGATCATGGGGTGAGGACGGCCCTGGGTGAGGCGGTCGTCGCCGAAGTCGATCATGAGATGGCCATCGGAGCGGAGGTCGTCGGGAAGCCGCCAGCCAGGCTGCAGAGGGATGTTCGACCGGACCGATCCGAGCCTCGCGCTGGCTATCAGCATGGCCTCGTCGCAGAGGGTGCCACCGGCGAACAGACCCCGGAGTGCGCCGACCCTGGGCTCGCGACGTCCGAGAGCCGGCCACGCCCGCGGCTCCAGCCACGGCAGGTCGAGAGCTCGGACCACACGTTCGGCGGCGTCGGTGAGGGTCGGCTGTTCGGGTCCGAGGAGGGCAAAGTCGACCGGCACCCCGAGCGCCGCCGCGCGCGCACGCACGCTCGCAGCCGTCTGCGCGGCGGGCGGCTTGGAGACGACGACGACCCGCTCGGTCGCGGCGTCGGTGGCCAGCAGGTCGAGAGCCGCCAGGGTGGAGGCGCCCCCCACCTGCTCGGACAGGTCGCGGCCACCCACACCAAGGCAGTGGCTGACGCCGACTCCGGCGGCGTCGAGGAGGCACATGAGCTGTTGTGCCCCGGTACCTGACGCCGCGACCACGCCGACCGGGCCAGGCCGGACGACGTTGGCGAAGCCCAGCCCGACACCCGCGACCACCGCTGTGCCGCAGTCGGGTCCCATGACCAGTCGACCCGTTCGCGCGGCCACCTGCTTCAGCGCGATCTCGTGGGCGAGCGGCACGTTGTCGCTGAAGACGACGACGTCGAGCCCGGCGTCGAGAGCCTCGAAGGCGTCGGCGGCCGCGTGCCTGCCCGGCGTCGAGATCAGCGCCAGCGTTGCACCGGCCGCAGCGGCGCGGATCGTGCGGGGTGCCGGCGCACCCGTCACGTCGCCAGTCGCCTCGGGCCGCTCGGCGAGGATGGCGTCGACCTGCCCGAGAGCGGCGCGGAGGGCGTCGTCGTCGACCGCCTCCACGGCGACCAGCATGTCGTTGGCGGACGCGCCGCCGCCGGGCGCCGTGAACCCCATGCCGACGAGGAGATCGAGGTTGAGCTCGGTGGCCATTGCGACGAGTGCCGCGAGGACGCCCGGCTGTGCGCCGACGCGCTGGCTGACCTGCATGAGGCTTACCGAGTCGCGGTATGCGCCGGGGCGCACCTGCAGGTGCCGGCTCACTCCGGTGCCCGGGCGGCGGTGGCGACGGCCAGGAGCACGCCGTGCCCGAGCGCGGTGCCCGAACTGTGCCCGACCATGACCAGGCGGCGCACTGCGGCGCCCACGTCGCCGCGGCCGTCGAGCGCCGCTATCAGCCCGGCGAGCTCGGGCACGCACTCGCCGCGACTGGCATGCACGAGAAGGGCGGCCGACACGTGCGTCGTCTGGGTGGCCGCAACCTGGCCGACGGCCCGGGCCAGCCGGTCGGCGCGGGGGTCGCGGAGTGCCCGGAGGGTGACCAGGACACCGCAGAGCAGATCGTCGCCCGCCGGAGTGAGCCCGGATCCCCGCCCCACCAGGCTCGCGACCGCACCGGGCAGGCGCTGGCCGCACAGCCAGGCCGCAAACAGCGGTACCGTCGCCGCGACGGCGAGCTCGAGCGGGTCGAGCAGCCGGCGGACACCGTGCGTGCGTGCGACGACCTCGGGCTGCAGGTCGAGTCGTGGCCGCAGCGGCCGCCACCAGCGGCCTACGCCGATCCAGGTGTCGCCGAGCTCGACCCCGCCATTTCCCACGAGGGCGCGTCCGAGGTGGGTCGGCAACGGTCCCGGCAGCACGAGCGACGGCGGCAGGCGCACAGCCTCGGGTGTGCAGATGCACACGAGCGGCACCCGTTCGTCGTCGGCCACGACGTGGACGGCGGCGCCCAGCGTGCCGACGACCCGGGCCGCCCGGGCCGGGCCTTCGAGAAGGGGGGCCAACACGGTCGAGGCCGCGGCGAGCCTGGTGGTCGTGGCGGCGCGGGTCGGCGTTAGTGTGCGGACCGGCAACCGATCCTCCCGTTGATGTTTCTCGGACGGTAACCGGACCGGTACCGTCCCCGCATGGGGAATGTTGCCGATCCGGTCGCCCAGAGTTACCAGGACTTGCCAGCAGAGCGCCATCCGGCCCACCTGGCCTCCGGGGTCACGGTCCGCGAAGTGCTCGGCATGTCCGCGCTGACCGGTGCCCGGCTGCTCGCCGGCGCGTCGGGTCTCGAGCGCGTCGTGCAGCGGCTCAACGTGATGGAGGTGCCCGACGTCTTGCCCTGGGTGAAGGCCCACGAGCTGCTGCTCACGACCGGCTACCCGGTCCGTTCCACGCCCGACGGCGTCCCAGCGCTGCTCGCCGCGCTCGACGACCGCGGGCTGGCGGCGGTGGGCATCAAGCTCAACCGGTATCTCGAGACGCTGCCCCCGGAGGCGCTGGCCGTGGCGGACGAGCGGGGGCTGCCCCTCGTCCAGCTTCCCGACGGCGTCGGCTTCGACGACATCCTCAACCAGGTGCTCACCGAGGTGCTCAACCGCCAGGCCGCGCTGCTCGAGCGCAGCGACGAGGTCCACCGGGCTCTGGTGGCCGTCGTGCTCGACGGTGGCGGGCTGCCCGAGCTGGTATCCGAGATGGCCGTGATTCTGGGTGCTCCCGTGCTGGTGACGACGGCCGACGGACGGGTGCTGGCCGAGGGCGGCGACAGCGCAGAACTGGCAGCGCTGCGGACGACGTCCTGCTTCGAGCCCTCGGGGCGCTTCCTCACCGAACGCGAACCGCGCGGCGTGCACCGACACGATTCCAGCGGCTGGCACGCCGTCGTTCCGGTCGTGGCGGGCAAGTTCGACCACGGACGAATCGCCAGCTTCTCGCGGGACCGGCCGCTGGGCGAGGGCGACCTGCATCTGCTCGAGCGCGCAGCCACGGTTGCTGCGCTGGCCGTGACCAAGCAGCTGGCGGTCCGCGCCGTCGAGGGCAAGTACCGCGGCGATTTCCTGCGCGACGTGCTCTCCGACCGCGCTGGGGGACGCGAGCAGGTCGTGGCGCACTGCCAGTCACTGGGATGGGAGGTCGACCGGGCGCTGGTCGTCGTGGTGGCCGAGCTGGACCCGTCGACGGTTCTGGCGCAGCGGCCGGGCCCCGAGCTGCGGCCTGTCCAGGAGCGGTTCGCCGCGGCCTGGGAGGGCGCGGTCCGGGTCCGCGACCCCGCCGCGCCGGTCGTGGGCTTCACCCAGGAGGTGGTGGCGCTGCTCGCAGTGCCGGTCGGCGGTGACCCGGACCGGGTGGTTCGCGAGGTGGTACGCGAGGTCTCCGGTGACGGGGGAGGGGGCCGACGGTCCTTCGCGACGGGGGTGAGCCGCGTCGTCGACGACCCCGGGCTGATCCCTCAGGCCTACGAACAGGCCCGACGTGCGGTGCACGTCGGGCGTCAGTTGCACGGTGCGGGCGCGGTCGCCCATTTCGACGCGCTGGGCTCGTTCCGGCTGCTGAGCCTCGTGCGCGACCCGGCCGAGCTGCGGGGATTCGTCAGCGAGACCCTCGGCGAGCTGGCCGCCGAGGGCGACCCGGAGGCCGCCGACCTCCGGCACACGCTGCAGGTGCTGCTCGACACCAACCTCAACGTCGCCGAGGCTGCCCGCCGGCTGTTCGTGCACTACAACACACTGCGTTACCGCATCGGCAAGCTCGAGCGACTGCTCGGTCCGTTCCCCAGCGATCCCGATCTGCGCCTCGACCTCGCCCTGGCTCTCAAGGTGCTCCAGATGCGCGGCCTCTGAGCACCGTCCGACCCCGGCGGGTCTAGCCAGCGCAGAGGCGAGTCTTCGTCAGATCTTCACGATGCCGCAGGCGGAGCGTGCCCCTAAGTTGCCGCCAGCACAGATCAGTGTCCGCGTCGCTCTCCTGAGAAGGGGCCCTGCATGGCGCTCGACTGGAAGGTGGTCTACGGCGGGAAGACCCCCGCCACCCGGTGAGGTCGTCCGCCCCGACGAGCGGCTGTCGTGGGGCCGCACCGTCGGGCTCGGCGCCCAGCACGTGGTCGCCATGTTCGGGGCGACGTTCGTCTTCCCGATCATCATGGGCCTGAACCCCCAGCTGGCGATCATGATGAGCGGCATCGCGACCATCGCGTTCCTGCTCATCGTCCAGGGGAAGGCCCCCAGCTTCGTCGACGATCGCAGCCGGGCCGACGAGCGGATCGACGAAGGCCTCGACGAGAAGGGGGACGAGCGCTAACGGGGGTGCCACACGCGGGGGACGTGCGCCGAGGGGCCGCACGGCCCCCGCGGCGTGTCCACCCGCCCCTGGTGCGTCACGCCCGGCCCCGCGAGGGAGGATGCGACTCGTGAAGCCGTCGCCGTTCGTCTACCACCGGCCGACGACGCTCGAGGAGACCCTCGACGTGCTGGCCGAGGTCGGGGCCGACGGCAAGGTCCTCGCGGGCGGCCAGAGCCTGGTGCCGTTGTTGTCGATGCGCCTCGCCGCGCCAGCCCACCTGGTCGACATCAACCACGTCGGCGGCCTCGACCGGATCGAGGTCCGCGGCGGCGGTGTCCGCGTGGGCGCGACAGCCCGCCACGCCGCCGTGGAGCGCGACGACAGAGCCTTCGACGCCGTGCCGCTGCTGCGGCAGGCGCTCGTCCACGTCGCCCACCCGACCATTCGCAACCGCGGGACGACGGTGGGCAGCCTCGCGCACGCCGACCCCTCCGGCGAGATGACGGCGGTTCTGGCCCTGCTGGGCGGAACCGTGACCCTGAGCAGGCGGGGAAGCGAGCGGACGGTCGGCGCCGCGGACTTCTTCCATGGCCCGCTGGAGTCGGCAGTGGTGCCCGGTGAGGTCGCGGTCGAGGCGTTCTTCCCGGCGCCGACGGGCCCCCGCACCGGGTCGGCCTGGGCGGAGGTGTCCCGGCGGCACGGCGATTACGCCGTGTGCGGGGTCGGCGCCCTGGTCACGCTCGACGACGACCTGCGTGTCGCTGCGGCCAGGGTCGGCCTGATTTCGGTGGGCCCGACTCCGGAGGTCGTCGACGTCACCGAGGCGCTGCGGCAGCTCGCCGGCACCCTGACGGAGCGAGCACTCCGGACCGCCGCCGGTCATGCGAGCGCTGCGTCCGCGGCGGGCGGTGGCGCATGACCGACCTGCACGACGTCGCGCTGACCGTCAACGGGGTGCCGCGGTCGGCGCGTGTTCCCGCCCGGCGCCTGCTCTCCGACTTCCTGCGTCACGACCTCGGGCTCACCGGCACCCACGTCGGTTGCGAGCACGGCGTGTGCGGAGCCTGCACCGTGCTGATCGACGGGCGGCCGGTCCGGTCGTGCCTGTTGTTCGCGGTGAGCGTGGCCGGTGCCACCATCACGACTGTCGAAGGCTGCTGCGAGCCGGACGGGTCGTTGGGCCCCGTCCAGCAGGCTTTCTGGGACTGCCACGGTCTGCAGTGCGGCTTCTGCACACCGGGCTTCGTCACCACCGTCACGGCCTATCTCGACGAGAACCCCGACCCCACCCAGGACGAGGCGCGGGAGGCGATCGCGGGCAACCTGTGCCGCTGCACGGGCTACCAGAACATCGTCGCCTCGGTGCTGCGCGCCGCCGAGCTCCGCCGCGAGGTGCGCGCGTGACCACGGCCATGATGGGCGAACCCATCGCCCGGCGCGAGGACCCTCGCCTGCTGTCCGGGAAGGGGCGCTTCCTCGACGATCTCGGCCGGTATGCGCTCGGCGTCGCGTTCGTCCGGAGCCCGCATGCGCACGCCCGGGTCGTCGACATCGACGTTACCGGCGCATTGGAGGTCCAGGGGCTGGTCGCCATCTACACCTACGACGACCTCGCCGGCCCGTTGGCCGAGCCCCTCCCGCTGCTGATCCCACACCCGGCGCTCACCCACGGGCGCACCCCGTATGCGCTGGCCAAGGACGAGGTCAACCACGTCGGCGAGGCCGTGGTCATGGTCGTGGCCAGCGACCGGTACGCCGCCGAGGACGTCTGCGACCGGATCCGGGTGACCTACGAGGTGCTTACCGCTGTCGTCGGCATCGAGGCGGCCCGGGAGGCCGCGCACCTCGTTCACGACGACGTGCCCGGCAACCTCGCCGCCCACATGGTCCAGGAGGTCGGCGACGCGCGGGCCGCCATCGACGCCGCGCCGCACGTGCTCGAGCTCGACCTCGACGTCGAGCGGAGCGCGTCGACACCGCTGGAGGGCAAGGGCGTGTACGCACGCTGGGACGCTGACGACGCGAGCCTGCGGGTGTACACCTCCACGCAGGCCTCGACCAGCGTGCGCGCCGCCCTCGCCGCCAAGTTGGACCTGCCGCCCGACCGGGTCGAGGTGGTCGCGCCCGACGTGGGTGGAGGGTTCGGCGTCAAGATCGTCCACCCCTGGCCCGAGGAGGTCCTCGTGTCGTGGGCGGCGATCACGCTGGGCCGGGAGGTCAAGTGGGTCGAGGACCGCCGCGAGCACTTCGTCTCCAGCGCGCACGAGCGCGGTCAGCTCCACCACGTCCGGGTCGGCTTCGACGACGACGGGCGCCTGCTCGGTCTCGACGTCACCTTCTGGCACGACAACGGCTCGTACACGCCGTACGGGATCATCGTCCCGATCGTCACTGCCACCCAGCTGCTGGGGCCGTACAAGCCGGGCGCCTACCGGGTCGAGTTCTCCAGCCTCTACACCAACACCGTCCTGGTCACGCCGTACCGGGGCGCCGGGCGTCCGCAAGGCTGCTTCGCGATGGAGCGGACGATGGACGCGATCGCCGCCGAGCTCGGCCTCGACCGTGCCGAGGTACGCGAGCGCAACTTCATCCGGCCCGAGGAGATGCCCTACGACCACGGGCTGCTCTTCCAGGACGGCCGGCCGCTGATCTACGACTCCGGCGACTACCCGGCGTCGATGGAGAAGCTCAAGAAGCTCGTCGGCTGGGATGCGTTCGAGAGCTACCGGGCCGAGGCACGCGAGCAGGGCCGCCGCGTCGGCATCGGGCTTGCGTGCTACGTCGAGGGCACCGGTGTCGGGCCCTACGAGGGTGGCTGGGTCAAGGTCGAGAACGACGGCAGCGTCGTCGTGGCGACCGGGCTCACCACTCAAGGGCAGGGCCACCAGACGGCGTTCGCCCAGATCGCGGCCGACGTGCTGGGCGTGCCGCTCGACCGCGTCACTGTGACCACCGGCGACACCCGCCGGTTCCGCTACGCCGTCGGGACGTTCGCGTCGCGGGCGCTGGTGATGAGCGGCAATGCGATCGCGGCTGCAGCGCGGACGGTGCGTGAGAAGGCGCTGCGGATCGCGGGTGAGGCCCTCGAGGCCGACGCGCGCGACCTCGAGATCGTCGACGGGGTGGTTCGGGTCCGAGGCGTCCCGACCTCGTCGATCCAGCTCTCGACGGTTGCGGTGCTGTCGAACCCACTGCGGTACGCGTTCGACGCCGAGTCCGCCCGCGCCACCCAGTTCGCCACGCCCGCCGACCCGGACAAACCGCCGGTCGCCGAAGGGGAGGAGCCGGGTCTCGAGGCGACCGGCTACTACTCGCCACCGCGGGCGACGTTCGCCAACGGCATGCACGCGGCGATCGTCGAAACCGACCCCGACACGGCCGAGATCCGCATCCTCCGCTACTGCGTCGTGCACGACTGCGGCACGCTGGTCAACCCGCGGATCGTCGAGGGACAGGTCCACGGCGGAGTCGCACAAGGCGTGGGTGGGGCCCTGTACGAGCGGATGGTCTACGACTCCGCCGGACAGTTGCTCAACGCGTCGTTCATGGACTTCCTCATGCCCTACTCGACCGAGGTGCCCACGATCGAGACCGACCACCTCGAGACGCCCTCACCGCTGAACCCGTTGGGCGTCAAGGGCGCGGGGGAGGCTGGAGTGATCCCGGGAATGGCGGTCTTCGCGTCGGCGATCTCGGACGCGGAGGGCTTCCCGATCACCCGGATGCCGATCTCGCCGAGCGACCTGTTCCACCTTCGCGCCACCCACCCGGAGGGCGCGAGTTGACGAAGGGTGCTGGCCGATGAAGGTCACCGGTTCCGCCGTCCTGCACGCACCGCGCGACCGGGTGTGGGCCGCGCTCAACGACCCCGCCGTGCTGGTCCGGACGATCCCGGGTTGCCATCAGCTCGAGCAGGTGGGCCCGGACTCCTACCGCGCCACCGTGACAGCCGGTGTCGCGTCGATCAAGGGCATGTACTCCGGCGACGTTCGGCTGTCCGACCAGGCCGAGCCCGACTCGTTCGTGCTGCACGCCGCCGGCGCGGGAGCACCGGGGACGGTCAGCGCCGATGTGCGGGTAACGCTGGCCGACGCCGAGGACGGAGCAACTCGGCTGGACTACGACGCCGACGCCGTCGTCGGCGGCGTCATCGGGGGAGTGGGGCAACGGATGCTCGCCGGCGTCGCGAAGAAGACGGCCGGCGAGTTCTTCTCCGCCGTCGACGACGTGCTCACGGGCCGCGCCGACCTCGCTCCGACCGCGCCTACGGCCGCCGGGCCGGCCGGAGCGTCCGCGGCTGCGGCGCCGGTGGTGTACACGGCGCCGCAGCGCCAGCGGCAGGCCGTGCCGCTGGGGGTGGTGCTGGGGGCCGTGGTGGTGGGCGCGCTGATCGCCCTGGCCGGAGTCCTGATCGGCTGGCTGATCGCGTCATGACGGGTCCACCGGGAGCCGGAGCCGGACACGTGTCGCGCCGCCACTGGTGCGAGTGAGATCAAGCGTGCCCGCGAGCGTTCTCACACGGTCCGGGATGTCGCCGAGATCGGTGACAGCGCCCTCGACCGTAGCGTCCACGAGGAGCTGACCGTCCTCGCTGAACGCTCCGACCGTGGTGCGACCGCTCTCCGACGCCCGAGCAACCAGGAGGTAGGCGGTCGACTCGACAACGGCGGAAAGCCGCTCGCTCGGAGCGGACTCGACGCGGAGATGTCGAGACTCTGCGAGGGCGCGACGGGCGAGCAGTCACCATCGTCGAGGACGGCGGTGAACCCGTCGCCGTGCTCGTCCATGATCCAGCGGTCCTCGACGACCAGGCGCTCGTGGACGGAGCGACGTCTGCGCTGCGGCTCGCGGTCACCAACGTGCGGATGCGTGCCCAGGTGCGCGCTCGCGTGGGTGAACTCGCGGCGAGGCGTCGTCGGATCGTCGAAGCAGCCGACGCGCAGCGGCCTGCCCTGGCGTCCGAGCTTGCGGCCGGGGCGGAGCTGCGTCTGAACTCGGTCGCCAAGCTGCTCGACGCGCTTCATGAGCGGGCCGACGAGTCGGTTCGGGTCGCACTCGGCGGGGTGCAGGCGGAGGTGCACGGCGCCCAGGACGAACTTCGCGAGTTCGTCCAGGGATCAGGCCGCCGCTACTCGGTTCGGGTGGCCTCGCAGCAGCCATTCCCGTACTGGCTGCGCGCGGAACCGTGCCCGTCCACGTGGACATCGCGGTTGGTCGCCTGGCACCGGCGATCGAGTCCGCTGTCTACTTCGTGTGTGCGGAGGGACTCACCAACATCGCCAAACACGGCGCGGCAGACCAGGCGTGGGTCAGCCTGCGTGTCGATGCGGGAGACGTTGTCGCGCGAGTCGTGGACGATGGGATCGGCGGTGCGGACGCGCGAGGGCTGGGACTGCGAGGACTCGCGGATCGAGTGGAGGCCCTCGGCGGGAGTCTGAGGATCGACGACGGCACCACCGGTGGGACCGTCCTCGAGGCGCGCATACCCGTGGAGGCTGGTCATGAAGGTTGTGATCGCCGACGACTCGATGCTGCGGCGCGAAGGCCTGGCCCGCCTCCTCGTCGACGCCGGTTGCGACGTGGTCGCCACAGCGGAGGACGCTGCCGGCCTGTTGCGCGAGGTGGAGCTGGCCAGTCCGGATGTGGCGATCGTCGATATCAGGATGCCGCCCACCCACACGGACGAGGGCATCGCCGCAGCGCGTCAGATCAGGACCGCCCATCCCGGGATCGGCGTGCTGGTGCTCTCGCAGTACCTCGAGTCCGACTGCGCCATGCGGCTGATCACCGACGCACCGGAGTGCGTGGGCTACCTGCTCAAGGAGAGGGTGTCCGACGTCGCGGTTGTCGTCGACGCCCTTCGACGCGTGGTCGAGGGTGAGTGTGTGGTCGACCCGACTTTCGTCTCGACGCTGTTGCGCCGACCACGTGATCCGGGGCCGCTGGACCGACTCACCTCGCGAGAGGTCGAGGTGCTCAGCCTGATGGCGGAGGGGCGGTCCAACGGGGCGATCGCGGAACGCCTGGCGCTGAGCCAGAAGACGGTCGAGGCACACGTCGGTCAGATCCTGCAGAAGCTCGACCTCCACGCGTCGACCGAAGACCATCGGCGAGTGCTCGCCGTGCTCCACTACCTTCGCGCGGCTTAAGGCCGCCTTAAGGGTGCCGGCCATCATCTGCGCGTGGACACATTCGTGGTGCGGCTCTTCCCCGTCGGGGGAGTGGAAGGGCCGGTGCTGCGGGGGGTGGTGTCCCGGGTGGCCAGCGGGAACAGCGTGAGCTTCCACTCTGTCGACGAGCTGGTCGACTTCCTCGTCGATCCCCTCCGGGGGCAGGGGATCGACGAGGAGCCCGCTTCGTGACTGGCGGGGTGTCACAATCGTGGCACCCCAGATCACCCAGCGGCACGAAGAGGTCACGTGGCGACCGACGCCTCGGCTCCGCGCTCCGGCCACATCGGCAGGCGCCGCCTCGAAGCGCGCCTGACTGCCGCCGCCGAGGGCAGACTCACCCTGGTCGTCGCCGGAGCGGGCTACGGAAAGACGACGCTGCTTCGCAGCTGGCCGGCACCGGTGCCCGTGGCCTGGCACACGATCGGTCCGGCCGACCGGGTCCCGGGTGTAATCGCCCGCCACATCGTCGATGCCCTGCGCCTGCGGGTGCCCGACCTGTCGGCCGACCTGGTGGTGGCCGCGAGCGGGCTGCGCGGTCACGACGCCGACGACATCGGCCAGGCCGAAGCATCCGCGGCGGCGCTCGCCGAGGCGCTGGGAGCGGCGTTACGCCGGAGCACAGCGCTGGTGCTCGACGACGTCCACGAGATCGAGTCCGTCGCCGAGGCGTCCCGGTTCGTCGCCGCGCTGAGCAGGCAGCTGCCCGGGTCGCTCAACCTGGTCCTGGTCAGCCGCGACACGTTGCCGTTTCGCACCGCGCGGATGATCGCACACGGCGAGGCTGCGGAGATCGGTGCCGCCGATCTCGCCTTCACGGTCGGCGAGACGGAGGATCTCGTTGCCGGCCTGGCCGGCGTACCTGACGCCGGACTCGCCCGCGCCGTGCACGCTCTCAGCGGTGGCTGGCCGGTCGCCACCCGCCTCGCCGTCGAGGCGATGGCAGGCGCTCCCGCCACCGAGCGGGCCGCGATCCTCGAGACGATGCGAGAACCACGGGGGCTGTTGCTCGACTACATGGTCGACGAGGTGATCGGTCAGGAATCGCCCGACGTGCTCCAGTTCCTCGAGCGGGCAGAACCGTTGCGGTGGATCGACGCCGGGCTGGCCCGAGCGGTTGGCGTCCGCGATGCCGAGCAGGTGCTGGCTGCGGTGACCCGCCGGGGCGTGTACGTCGAACCCGGTCCGAACGTGTCCGGCCGCATCGAGCTGACGCCGCTGTCCCGCGCCTTCGTCCACACCCATTGCCGGCTCGGCACAGCGGAGCGCGACGCCGTACTCGTCGCAGCGGCCCGCTGGCACGAGGAAGCGGGTGAGCACGTCGAGGCGCTGGGCTACTGGGTCGAACTGGCCGACGCGGATGCATGCCTGCGGGTGCTCGACGCGCACGGCGAACAGCTCCTGGCCGATGGACACGCCCAGCAGGTGGTCGACGCCGCTGATCTCGTCCCTCCCGACCTGCGGGGCGCGACGTTCCAGGTCATGGTGGGTGACGCGTGCCTGCTGCTCGGTGACTGGGACGCTGCGCTCGGCTGTTACGGCCGGGCGGCACGCGACGCCGGGCCGGTGCCGGCGAGCATCGCGTGGCGCACCGGGCTCCTTCACTACCTGCGCGGCAACCTCGACAACGCCGCGAAGGCCTATGAGGGCGGCGACACCGAGGATCCCGACCTGGCGGCCCGATCCCTCCTGCTGAGCTGGTCGGCGAGCGTGCGGTGGCTGCGCGGCGACCTCGAAGGGTGCCGGGCACACGCCACCCGGGCGTTCGAGGCCGCGCGCGCAACCGGAGACCATAGGGCGCTCGCCAACGCGCACACGGTGCTGGCCATGGTCGCCGCGCTCGAAGGTGACCGGGGGGCCAACGATGCGCACTACCTGCGCGCACTCGATCACGCGGCGGCGGCGCGCGACGTCTTCCAGCTCGTCCGGATCCACAGCAACCGGGGGAGCCGCGAGATGGAGGAGGGTGACGCTGAGGGGGCACTGGTCGAGGTCGATCTCGCGCTGCGGCTCGCCGACCTCGCCGGTTTCGCCACGTTCCGCGGACTCGCACTGTCCAACCGGGGCCAGGCGCTGCTGGCCCTCGGCCGCATGGACGAGGCGAAGGTGGAGCTCGAGTCCGCCCGGGTCGTCTTCGAGCGGCTCGGGTCGTCGATGGCGGCCTACCCGTACGCCTCGCTCGGCGACATCCATCGGATCCGCGGCGACCGTGTCGCGGCGCGGGCCGCATACGAGCGGGCTCTCGGGCTCGCCGAGCAGACCGGCGACACCCAGGGCCTGGTCCCCGCCATCTCGGGGTTGGCC
>Ga0193738_1000542_pt1 | contig 18802 bp, 10 predicted proteins | sample L2a1metaG_FD_144927 | JGI IMG/M metagenome (GOLD analysis project Ga0193738, IMG submission 144927) | Soil microbial communities from a riparian zone of the East river system, Colorado, United States - L2a1 | ecosystem: Environmental > Terrestrial > Soil > Riparian zone | place: USA: East River...
ACAATAACATTTTCAAGAAAGTGGGTGGGGGTTAATTAATTAATTAATTATTTCTTTATCTTTATTAATTATTATAGGTTTAGTATTAATTAACTTATTATTATCATATATTAAAACTCTCTTATTTCCAGTCACTTTTAAAGTATAAATTTGTTCTTTAATACTAATATTTCCACTACTTATATCTTTATACCATTTATCTTGTTTTGCTTCAATTTTTGAGTCTTTATTTATTAACTCTTTCAAATTATCAAATGTTATTTCAGATAATGCTTCACTTGATAATCCTTTAATTTTCATTATTACTCCACTATCAGTTAATAATGAATAAACTTTAGGTGCTAAAAATACAGCATTGTTACATATACACTCTAATTTCATTAGACCTAAATTTTGACCTATAAATGATTCATCTAAGGGGGTATCAATATATGCTGAATCTGTATCACTGTAATATAAGTTATATTTATTATTATTTTTAAATTGTGTCATATGTATTCTAGCATATCCAGTAATAGCAGCAGCTATTGCTATATTTATATTATGAACTTCACTTCCATTGTCTAATAATGTATTTAATTCATTATTAGGATTCTTACTTTGTACTAATAAATTATCATCTATTTCGATTACATCTATTATAGAGTTATCCTTATCTAATTGTTCAAATTTATCATAATCCTCTTTATTCATAATTTCAGATATTATAAAATTATCATTCATTCCAAATCTTCCATATAATGAGTTTAAAATAATTTTAGCTATATAATTCATAGGGTCAGTTTTAGGGTAATCTAATCTAATTTTATATAATTCATCAACAAAATTTTTAAATATATAATCAGAATTAAATGTATAACCCCATAACACTTCGAATTTATAACCAAATTTGATTGCGTTATACATTTCTTCACTAAATACCATATCGCTCCATGTTCCTAATGGTGCAATTGTTCTTAAACCGTCTGTTGTTTTAATATGAGTTTGAATTATAGGATGTTTTAAATTATCAGGAGCTATTATATTACAATAGAAGAAACCAAATGCTTTATTATCAATTTTAGTTATATCCCCAGAGAAATAAGTTGGATTCCCAATAGGTAATTTATTTTTAGCCATAACAGTTGGATATAAACTATTCACATCATAGCCAAATATTTTTCTATTATCAATTGGTCTTGGTATATACATATCACAAGCACCACCTGTATAACCTTGTCTTATATAATTAGCAATATCTCCAGTTAACATATGAATACTATCTTTTTTTAAATATTGACTTCTAAATATAGCAAAAGATAAACTAGGTAACGTTGGATATTTATCTATATTTAACTTAAATCTATTAAAAATTAAATTATTAAACTTAGTTAAAATTTGAAATAAAGAAATACAATCTAATTCACAATATTTTATAGCTTCTTTTCTAAAATTCCAAGTTTTATTAAATGAATCTTTATATTTATTATAATCCTCAATAGTTATATTATTGAAATATTTAAATTCTGGTACTTCTCCCTTATAATTAATATCTGATAAAGCATAAGGGAAAATACCTTTCAACATTTCTACATTAAACGATTTACCTAATTTTCTTAATGATGAAGGTAATAATAAATAAGAATCTTTAAATGTAATATTATAATTATTATAATTAAAATTAACACTAATAATTTTTCCTTTATGTATAATTGGATCACAAAAACCAATTTTAGCTAAATATTTCACTAAAAAATAACCATAAAATTTACTAAAGTTATGTAAATATACTTTATAATTATTATACTTTCTAATACAAATATCATCAATAGCTCTATTAATCATTTTCAATATTTCTAAATCAATAGTTACTGGATCTAAATTATTAATAAAATATGAATTACTAATATTACCATCATACCAACTTAGTAAATAAGGTATATGAACATTATTTATAATAGTTGTTTCTAAGTCCATAGTTATAATTTTAGTCAACGGTTTATTAGATATTTTCAATTTTTCAATAGGTTTAGATTTTTTAATAACTTTAACTAATACTAGTTCCATATTTTCATAATAGTAAATAGATTTACCAATTTCTCTTACAATATTATTTTTTCCTATTACTGTATCAGTCCAGTTAGCAATTATTCTTCCATTTTTAACATATTTAATATTATTAACTTGTTGATTATCCTTATGAACTAAATCTAGTATGATTAAAATTTTATTGTCCACAAAAATTGTATATTGATTATTATTATTACTTAATATTTTACCATATTCACTAGCTAACCCTGTTTTTACAATTGGTAACTTATTATTATAAAAAATTTGATATTTTTGATTAATATTAGTATTACTAATATCATTAATAGAGTGATCTATCTCACCTTCTCTGATTCCATAACTAAAAATAATGCTTTTAATAGGTTTAGTTGTATAAGTTTCACTTGATACTGCAGTTAATCTGTCATATAAATACTCAATAAGATCATCTTTACTTGTTTTATTTATTTTTTTAAGAGTACTAACACTTACAACTTCGTTATTTTCAAATCTAAGTCTTAAAATAAATAATATATGATTATTATCATCCAAATTAATAATTTTATCATTCCAAAATTTATTTATATTACTTTTTAATAAACCTTTAGTAATAAGAATAGGATTTTTTAATTTAATTTCCAAATTGTTCCAGTTTTTCATTTTAATTTTATATTTTTTGTTTTTCGTTTATTTATTAATCTAATATTTTATAATATAATTAGACAAAATAAATACTTGAATCTTTATTATCTACGGTTAACCTTCTATTTAGAGATAGTTATCTCTAATTTAGCCATAAATGGCTATGGAATAATAAGGAATCGAACCCTATATTTGAAAGTAAACTTTCATTAAAAAATGCCTTTTATCCCTTTATCATTTAAAATAATTCATAAAATTACTACTTTTATTTATTCCTACTGTTATCAAAAGTAATATATGGAATAATAAGGAGTCGAACCTTATATTAATTGAATCCGCATATTCAATAAACAAATACCAATTTTATCCCTATTTATTTATAAATTTAATAAAATAAAGATAAAATATATATTCTAACAATGTTTAAATTTATAATATCCTTTTATAGTTATTATAAATTTATCTACTTTTACCATTAATCGATATGTACTTAATGTATTACATAAGATGAAAAATATTTATATTATATAAATATTACATTTTATCTACTTTGACATTTTTCATTTTCATTACTTTTAAATTTATAGGATATACATTTTAACTAATAATCAATTAAAATCAAAATAAAGGGGGTTAGTAATAAATTACTTTAATATTTTAATTAATTAAATGTTATAGGGTGAGTAGCTAAAAAATAGAGACCATATGTTAAAATATACATTGAGTATAATATAGTAGATCCTATAAAAAATAATTCAATACCTATAATTTTTTTATTAAAATTAACATACCATTTTATATATTTATTAGTAAAATAGTTAATGATTCTATCACTATATATATAAATTAAAAGATTAACCATAAATCCTATTAATAAAATAATAAGTAATATACTCAATATAAATAATAAAATACTAATACCATATAATTGAGTTGCTAATAACTCATTAGAATAACTCACCTTAACAGGTTCTAAAATAGGTATTAATATATCCATAATAGAACTAAGTATCTTATTAGATAAATCATCCATACCTTTACCATCAGAAATAAAATTATTATTTAATGTACTAGAATTAGAAACACTATCACTAGAATTAGCAATTGTATCCACAATGTTACTAGTTTCTTTATCACCCTCTACATATACATGAGCAGTATCACTTGCTCCATCCCAAATAGTTTTCCAACTTTCAATATGAGATAATACATATTTAGGATCATTTATAGCATTATTAAACGCTTTACTTACTGTATCAACACCTATGGTACTAGCAATTATAAAAGCTCTAGAGGTAGGTGTTCCACCTCCTTTAAGTAAACTAATTCGTAAAGCACCTGTTCCATATATAAAAAGACTTCTTATTCCACTAGACCAACTACCATCACTATGAATAACTTGAACATTAGTAGTATGAGTCTCTATATTCTTAGAATTATCAACCATATAAGATACTAAATCACTACTTAAATGGAATTTATATATAATTTCAAATAATGAGAAAATAATTGATATAAAGTCATACATTAAAAAATATAACACTAATATTATAATTATTATATCTATACAACTTATTAAAACTTTTAAATATTTATTATTCATTATATTCATAAATGATTTTATTTTCATTTTTGTTACATTTAATAATTGTTTTATCTTAAAATAAATTATTATTATATTCACTTACGAATAAGCGAATCAATATTTTATTTTAAATATGAAGAAAGTCCTTTCATACACTTTTATATTAATTTTAAAATAAACTATTTTATATAGATTATATATTTTTTATCATTAAAAAATAATTACATATTTTGAAATTTATTTAATTAATTAATTATTTTATTTTATTTATTTCATATAATTATAAATAATATATTTTTATTTTATTTTATTTTACTTAATTAATTATTTCATTTAATATTTTTTCACAATTATTTAAATGATATATTTTTACTATATTTTTATTTTACTTAATTTATATATTATTTAAATGATATATTTTTACTATATTTTTATTTTATTTTATTTTACATTTTGTACATTTTATATAAGTGATATATTTTTACTATATCAAACTTTTCATATTTTATAATTTTATTAAATTCATTAATTATTTAATTTTATTTATTTAACAATTATTTAAATTCCATAATTTTATAATTTAAATAATTTAAACTATAATTTTATAAAATAAAATGATTTCATATTTTAGAATTTTATTTAAAACTATTTCAGACTTTGAAAAGTGATATATTATTTGACTTTTTATATAAAGGATATATTTTTACTATAAATTTATTTTACTTAATTTACATTTTTTTACAAATGATATATTTTTATAATAGAAATGTTTTCATCTTTTAAAAATTGTTTCCTATTATTTAACACTTATTTAAATTCTATAATTTTATAATACAAATATTTTAAATTTTACTTTTATTTTATAATTTGTTAATCATCTTTAATTATTTTATTCAATTCTTGCTTTGCAATAAAATTAAAATTAATATAAAAGTAAAGTTGCTACGCAACTTATAAATATTTATATATTTGTTTGTTTCAAATAAAAGTAGATAAATATAATTATATTTCTTTTTAAATAAAAGTAAATAAATATATATATTTATTTTTGTCTTTGACAAAATAGAAGGTTAACCATGGATAATAAAGATTCAAGTATTTATTTTCTAATATTAATTATTAGATATTTAAATTAATGAGAAACAAAAATAAAAATAATTCAATGCTTAGATTAATAATTGTAAGGTTTTTAAAAATATTTAAATCATTATTGAATTTATTTTTTAGTTTAATAATTAAGTTTATAAAAGCATTTAGTTTTAGATATTTCTTTAAAAAATATTATTCTCATTTTAAAATTATATTTAATTATTTAAAGAAATTTAAACATTATTATATATTTAAATATTTTATTAAAAGTTTAACTATTTTTAATAAAATATTAGCAGGATTTACTATATTTATTCTTACAGACTATCAACATCATGATTATATAACTTTAATAGAACAAAATTTATTTCATTTAAATGAAAGTGATTTATTTACTAAAGTTAAAAATTATATAAATCAAATTATTAAGTATTGCTTCGCAAGTGATTTATTTTCAATTGATAATATTAAAGTAGATATCCCTTCCTCTTGAGAAAATAATATTCCTGATAATTCTATTCATACGATAAAAGTAGAAAATAAAATCCCTAAAGAATTTTATTTTTGTAAAAATATGTAATCGAAAATTTGTATTCATTATTTTTATATTTTATGTTTTTTAATAAACATTATCTCCAGCAAAGGTTGCTTTTATCTCCGCTTTTTCTTTTTAATTTTTGTTTTACAAAAAAGTATCTTTAAAACAAAAGCGGAGATAAAAGCTACGAGCAAAAGGGAGTGGTGATAGTAGCTTAATTAATGAGTTGTAGTTTAATTTGGAAAAACACCATTTTTTGGTAGTGGCTTATATCAGTTCGAGTCTGGTCAACTCAGTTAAATATAATTTAATATCTAACTTCTCCTTTTTACCTTTACTTTTTGAAAGATATCTTTTATCAATCCTGCATTTATAAGGATATTAAATAAAAGTAAATAAGTTAGAGTAGAAATAGTTCAACTCCCCCGCTGTGAACTTTAAAACAAACACTTAATACTACTAAGTAAGTGTTTTAGTTGAGTCTTTAAGAAAACAAAATAAGGGGTTAGTTTCTTATAAAAATGTGGTCTCTTGCTTATAAGAAAGTCAAATAAAAATAAAACAATTATTAAATGTAACAAAAATGAAAATAAAAAAAAATTATATGAATCTATCTATAATCTTATTTTTAATAGGAATATTAGGTTTTATATTAAATAGAAAAAATATAATATTAATGATAATAAGTATAGAAATAATGTTATTAGCTGTAACTTTATTATTATTACAAATTTCTTATAATTTTGATGATAATATAGGACAAATATTTAGTATTTATATAATATCAATAGCTGGTGCTGAATCAGTAATAGGATTAAGTATATTAGTAGCATATTATAGATTAAGAGGGACAATTTCATTAAGAAGCTAATGTATTTATCAATTATTATTTTACCTTTATTAGCTTCTTTAAGTAGTGGTTTCTTAGGAAGAAAAATAGGAACAACAGGTTCTCAAATATTAAATTGTAGTAGTTTATTATTATCTTCAATTTTAATGACAATAGCTTTTTATGAAGTAGGAATTTGTGGTAGTTCAGTAAAGATAGATTTATTAAGTTGGTTAGATATAGATTTGTTAAGTATATCTTGGTGTTTTTATTTTGATCAATTAACAGTATCGTTAGGTCTAGCTGTTTTATATTGTTCAACTTTAATACATATTTATAGTATCGATTATTTATCTTCTGACCCTCATATTCAAAGATTCTTTTCTTATTTATCTGCTTTCACTGCAGGAATGTTAGTATTAATTTGTGGAGGTAACTTTTTTGTTATGTTTGTTGGTTGGGAAGCAATAGGGGTAGTATCTTATTTATTAATTAATTATTATTTTACTAGAATACAATCTAATAAAGCAGCAATGTTAGCATTTACAATGAATAGAGGAGGAGATATGTTAATGAGTATTGGATTTTTTGCTATTTTCCAAACTTTTGCTTCTTTCTCTTATTCTGAAGTATTATCTTTAGTTCCTTATATTTCAAATAATGCTATTTCAATAATTGCTTTATTATTATTAGGTGGTGCTTTAGCTAAAAGTGCTAATATACCTCTACATTCTTGGTTACCAGGTAGTATGGAAGCTCCAACACCGGTAAGTGCTTTACTTCATGCCGCAACACTAGTAACAGCAGGTATTTATTTATTAATAAGAATCAGTCCCATATTAGAATATAGTAGTAGTGTATTATTAATAATAACAATAATAGGTTCAACAACAGCATTTTTTGCTGCAACTTGTGGTTTATTACAAAATGATTTAAAAAGAATAATAGCTTTTAGTACAATATCTCAATTAGGATATATGATGATGGCTATAGGATTAAGTCAATATAATGTGGCTTTAATGCACACTGTAAATCATGCTTTTTTCAAAGCTTTATTATTTTTAGGTGCTGGTGCTGTTATTCATTCTTTCCAAGATCAACAAGATGTTAGAAAAATGGGTGGTTTAATTAAATTCTTACCTTTTACTTATACTGTTATGTTAGTTGGTTCTTTAAGTTTATTAGCTACTCCTTATTTAACTGGATTCTACTCTAAAGATTTAATTTTAGAATTAGCTTTCAGTCAATATAGTTTTAGTGGGACTTATGCTTACATTTTAGGAAGTGTAACTGCTGGAATAACAGCTTTTTATAGTTTTAGATTAATAAGTCTAGTTTTCTTAACTACTCCCAATGGAACAAAAGAATCTTATAAACAAGTACATGAATCAAATTTAGAAGTTGTAATACCTTTAATTATTTTATCTTTATTTAGTATATTTTTTGGTTATATTTTCTCTGATTTATTTGTGGGTATAGGTTCTGATTTTTTCAAAAATGCTATTTTTATTCATCCTAATTCGATTTCTTTAGTTGAAGCTGAATTCTCTATTAATCCTGTATTAAAATTATTACCAGCTATCTTTAGTTTTTTAGGTATGTTCACTGCCATTTTAATGTATCATTTATTTCCTAATTCTCTTATAAATTTAACTTTTGCCTCTCCTTTTTTTTTAAATATTTATAAATTCTTTAATGGTAAATATTATTTTGATGTATTATATAACCAATTCTTTATCAGTAATGGATTAAAATTAGGATATACTATATCTAAAGAGTTAGATAGAGGAGTTATAGAACTATTAGGACCATATGGTTTATCTAAATATTTAATTAATGTAAGTAATAATTTAGCTAAATTAGATACAGGTGTTATTACTACTTATGCTTTATATATAACTTTAGCTTTAATTTATTTAATCTTTTTAGTTTTACAACCAGTATTTTTCTATTCTTACGAAGAAGTTAATACTATTATAAATCAAAATTTATTCTTTGAAGAATTTAGATTATTTATTTTAATTGTTATTTCTTCTTTATTTATTAATATATTTTAATATTATTAAATTTTAACCCCCTACCTAAATATCTACTCTACATATTTACATATCTTCATTTACTACAATATTCCAAAAGTAAAAGGAAAGAAGATTTGATATTACTTACTAATAATTTTAAAGGTAAAATTTTAAAGTTTTTAATTTCTGTCATTATTTATTAAAATTATATCTTTTAAATTGTGTTAAATCTTCTAACAGTAGATTTATATGAGGTCTACCTATTTTTAATTTAATTTTAGGTCACTCCATTAAACCTTTAGACTATACTCTATGTTATTATTTTGATTTCCTTTGCTTCTAAGTCCTAGATTAAAAACAAAGTTAGATAGAGTAAAATAGAGGAAAGACTCTGCTCTTAAGTAGTTAGGTTAGAAAGTACGATGTAAAATAACTAAGATTTCATTATTATATAGTTAAGATTCCCGTTGTTAAATATATTTACTACTACCGCTGTAAGTTAAGGAAATAAATAAGAATAAAATAAAAGGTTTTAAATAGATGGAGAGTGGGTGGGGGTTAAAAAAAATAAATTCTATAAACCAAGTTCTGTAAATTTACACTAAAAATTAAATAAAATATCCTATAATTTGACCCATCCTAAGATACTTAGGCTCCCTCCCTAGTAAGGCTTCCTCCTTTGTAGGATCCAATAGGGAGAAGGTAAATAAGCCACTTTTAAAGATGGATATTTCATTTAACCTATTCTCTTTTTTAACTTTGTCTTTTAAACTAAGGCAAAAGCAAAGGAAGGAAATAGGCAATCCTATTCTTACGGAAGGTTCTTACTTCGTAAGAATAGGCAATAAGTATAAATATAAATAAAAATCTAATTAAAAAAAGGTAAAATATAGGATAGTAACTGGATTATTTATAGAGTTTTCTACATTTTTATTTTTAAATTATTTTACTCATCCTTTTGCTTTTTATTCCTATAGGAACAAAGGCTCCTCCTTATGGAGGAGTAAAGGACTTTAACATAGTAACTCCTACCTTACTTTTTACTTTACTTAACAGCGGTTGTCATATGGACTCCTCTATGTTCTTATTTTATTAACCTTTCCTTTAAAAAAGTTAAGAAGAGATATATTTTATAATTTTATATACATATAAAAAGTAAAGGTTATTTCAAATAGTAAGAAATATAAAAATCAAAGGTGGTAGCTAATCCGTTGTTAATAAATCTAAAAGAGTTAAAGATATAGAAAATTGTAACATACTAAAGTGTTAAATATTTAATCCTTACTATTTGAAATATACATCTCTCCCTTAATTTGCTTTTACTCTATGTCTTATCCTAAGCTTCACCGAATTGTAGGCAAAAGTTTATTAATTGTAAGAAAGTTGTTTAAATTAAAAATAGTAATGTGGATATTTATTTCACTATAAATTATAATTTACTTTAAGTTTTCCACAAAATTAATTCTGTTAATTATATATTTTAAATTACCTATGGTTTTCCTTAATTATTAATAATTATATATTAAGAATTTATTTTTTTTGTAAGCCTACCCCACCCTATCCATAGGGAAAAAGTAAAATAGTATGGGGGTTAAATTTTTATTTATTAAAATAGCAGAGATTCTTCCTACTCCTCCGAGGTAAAGGTCCTCCCTATGCCTATGTAGGAGTCTTATGGAGTATAAATAGTAATAATCCAATCTTACCTTACGGCTTCCTTAAAAAGTAATAAGAGGAAATAAACAATTTATTTATAAAAATTTTGAGCTGATTTAATAAGCTCCTTTTCTATTTTTTTTAGTAATAGTAGCAATATCTAAATAATTTACTTTCCCTGGACTAATAGCTCCTCTTTCGAAAGTTTTAGTTGTCAATCTAGGTATTATAGGTTCTCTCATTAATCTTCCTCCTATTTTTAAATTTAGACCAGATAAGAAAGCAGGTATAAGATTTACAGATTTTAAATTAGGGTCATTTAAAGTTTTAACTGCTTTATTAGAATAAATTTTATTAATAGCAATTCTAGATTTTTTTCTTTTATTTCTAATATTTAAAGAAAGTAGATTAGCTAAAATATTAGTATCATGATAAGGATGATGTAATCTAATAAGTTGGAAAACAACTGGTTTTTTAAATTTTCTTGTTATTATTTCAATTATTAATTGAAATTTATTTGTAAAAACTTTAGCTAAATTAATTTTTCTTAAATTAAAGAATAAACTTCTTTCTAAATTACTTTTACCTCTTAATCGAGAGATTGCTTTTCTTACTTTTCTTTTAATAAAAGGGATTTTTGCAATAGCTACTCCTTTATTTCTTGATTTTAAAGAATTTTTTCTTAAAGATGCAATTTGACTTTTTTTAAGTAAATAAAGTTTTCTAAAGCTATTAAAGTATAAAATAGAAAATAATCTAAATACTTTTTTTTTTGGAATATTTAAATAATAAAATAATTGTACTATTACTTTATCTGGAGTATGTAAATAAACAGGTTTACTTATTAAACAATTTAAACTTTTAAAAAAATAAAATAATAATTTATTTATTTTAAACAAATCTTTATTTATATCTACCCCACCATAGGCACCATAGGATGTCCTTCCCATAGGCATAGGAGAGGGAGAAAAGAAGTTAAAAGCTATAGTTTTAGAATAATTAAATAAAATACCATTTCTTTTTTGAGTATCTGCAATAGGACTTATTCTTTGTAAAGTATTTTTTAAGTATTGATAAATTAAAGTATTTTGTTTATTTTTAATATTTTCATTATATGAGAAAAGTTGAATATAACCTGTTTTGTTTAAAAGACTTTCTTTTTTTATTTCATTTATTTTAAGTAATTCTAATGTTGAGTTTTCCCCTTTATTTAAAAGTTTTTGGGATATTTGTCCACTTTGATTAGAGTCTCCTCCCATATCTATAAGAGATGGAGTATTTGTTTTTAAATTTAATAATTTATTTAATCTATGTAATACAATACTTCCTTTTGTTTGTTTGTTATTTTCTTCGTTGAAGAGTACTGTTTTTAAATTACTTTTAATATTTTCTTTATTTGTTTCTTTATTTAACAGATAGAATTTTTTTAATTCATTTAATTTTAAAGTTAAAGGATTTTTCATTTTTATAATAATTTTTTTATTAATTTTTATTTAATTTACTGTTATTTTTAGGTTAATATTATTCTTATATTTTATCCACCCATTATTTCCCTCCACTTACTTTGTTTCTCCATAAGTTCAATTTAATTTTTATTTTCCCGCCTTATATAGGTTATCACTAATAGCATACTCCTATTTTTTAGACTATTTTAGATTACATTATAGACCTTTCTTATGTTTTCTTTTGCTTTTGTAGTAAATAGGATTTTTCCTATGTTTACCTATTGCTTTTTAAAGATACCTTTATTTTAAGATACTTTTTTTTGTAAACAAGAGTATCTTAATCTTAAAAAGAAAAAGAAAATATTTACATTTACAAATAGAATAAAAATAATAGTTCTTATAAAGTGAAAGAAACAAATTAAATAATAGGAAGACAAGTAAAATAGTATAGATTGAATTATAAAAATAGTGTTATATTTTAAGGTTTAATTAATATAATTATATTAGTATACATACGTTCTAATATAATGGAATAAGTAATCTATACTTACTTTAAAGATAATTCTTTATTAAATTTATATAACAGTAGGGGAGCTGCAGTCTTACTACTTATATTCCATATTACCTTTTGTTTACTATGAAGGAACATAAGTCCTCCTTATGCCTATGTAGGAGTTTTATTAAAAAATAATAGTCTCCCTATATTAGAGCATAAGAAATAAGTAGCCTTATATTTTATAATAGCGTATTGTTTCTTTATATAGTAAGTTTACTTAATTTTATGTAAATAATAATCCTCCTATCTACTTTTATCTAAAAAAAGTTGAAACAAATTTTAAATTTTGTTTTTATTCCTTTTGTTTGTATTTTTCTTTAACTTTTTCTTCTTTATCTAAGCTTACATGTTAAGTATTTAACAAATATAAAATAAATGGGCTCCCTTCCCTATGGAATATAAGGATAAATTAAAAGTAAAAAAGAATAAGGATTAAAATAAAATTATAATATAAAATAAGAATAAAGGCAAGATATAGTAAATGTATTTTAAATATAAAGTTAAAATATACTTTTATAATTTTATTTATACATCTTGTAGGAATTGAACCTACATCTTATTGTTTCGAAGACAAATACTCTACCTAATTAAGCTAAAGATGTTTTTATTTAACTTTTTAAAGAAAGATCTAAACAGTGAAGTCTATCCCATAAGGAAGCCTTCATATGTAGCCTTTTATTTTTCCTTTTTGCCTTTCTCTTTAGGGTTGATTACGGAGGAGTAAAAGCAAAGATAAATTATATAGGGTAGAATTATACTTTGAATAGAATAAATTGACTTAAAGATTTAAAATTTATAGGCCTTAAGAGGATTTGAACCTCTGTAAAAAGTATTAACAGTACCTCGCTTAAACCACTCAGCCATAAGACCTAATTTTTACAAATAATATTTACCCTCTGCCCTATGCTTGTATACTTTTCCTTAAAAAAAATAACTTTGCTTTTAAGGAAAAATATCCTTAGTAAAGACAAAGTATCTTTCTCTTAAAAAAAAGTGGTAAATAGTAAGAGTTAATTTATTATTTATAATTTATAATTTATTTTATATTTACTTTTAAATATTTAACACGAATCCACTTTGTGTGTTTAATTAAACAAAAAACAAAACAAAGGCAAAAGCAACCATTATAGCCCCTAGAGGACTGCAGCTCTCCTACCCTTTTACAAAGTAAAGTTTAAACAAATTAAAAAGGAAGTAAGGATGAGATGGAAAAAATAAAAAAAGGGGGGGTTTATATTAAAATAATTCCTGTTCCCCGTAATTGTAAATTTAATATAATTTTATATTATTATGAATATAATAATAAGAAAGCCATCATTAAAGCAAATAATCCTGTTGCTTCAACAAAAGCGAATCCTAAGATTGCATAAGTGAATAATTGTCCTCTTAATTGAGGGTTTCTAGCTGTCGCTAAGATTAATGATCCGAAAACTGTACCGATTCCGGCTCCAGCTCCGATTAACCCAGCAGTTGCTAATCCTGCTCCAATGTATTTTGCAGCTGCTAACATAATATTAAAAAAAAGTATAATTAAAATAGCGTATAACATACTAAAAAAAATAATATATAACTCTTTACTCTAAATAGATTAGTACCCTTTTATATAAATTTTATTTATATTCTTGTATAAATGATTTACTAAGTATTAGTAAATTTATTTTCTTTTATTATATTTTTAAACTAAGCATAGTTATTGGTGAATTAATTATTACTATTAGTCTATAAGATTACATATGATCCTTTTAATTTTTCTTTACCTTATGAACCTCTCAGGGGAATGGTATATTAATAATCAAAAGATAAAATAGGGACTCAAGTTATTGTAAGTAAAATAAAAAGCAATACAAAAGGAAATTAAAGTAAATAAATAAGTAAACTAATACTAGCTTCGGTTCGGAAGAATTAGAAAAGAAAAGTTTGAAAATAAAAAGATACCCCTCCCTCTCCCCACATGGAAGAGCTGTGATCGGGGTAAAAATAACCCCCTTTTAATAATTAATTAAGTTATCCCAGCTCCCGTTTTTTTTAGCAATAGAAGAACAAATTTAATTAAAGAATAAGGGCTTATAATAATATAGATTAATTTTTAATTTTAATTTATAATTAGTATTTTTTATAAAAAGGATAAAATAAAATATTATTAATTAGTATTTAAAATATAATACATAGATATTTTTAAAAAGATTACACATATAAACAACATAATCCAACTTATTACTAAAATAAAATTAGAAGATTTATTCCATAAAGTTATATAACGATTTATTATTATTGTTAATATTTTACCTATTTTATTATTAGGTATATATTTATTATAATCTATTTTATTCAATAATTTTACTATATATATATTTAATATAATCATTAAAAATAATAATTCTACATCAATTAATTTATTTACTTCTACTAATAAATTTAATGGAAAATCAGAAAAATTATTGTTTAATGAATCTGAATTTGAATTACTTAATAAATTACCAATATAACTATTACTATCACTACTACTATTATTTTTGGAACTATTTAAAACTTTAGACATAATAGCAGTACTTGCCTGTACTCCAGCCATAACTCCTAATCCAGCAGCTATTTTTATAGCAGGCGGTCCAGCTACATGTTGAGCAACTTTAAAACCTATAGCTGCTCCCCCAGCAGATGATGCTGCTGCTGCCATATTATTAACACCTTTACTAGGTATTTTAAGATGAATTTGAGGTGTATTAACACTCAATGTACTATCATTAATTTCCCCTGTTATAGATGAATTAACATTTATATTTTTATCACTATCTTTATATAATTGATTAGAAGCATTATTAGTAGATTCAACTGTAGAAGAAGTTGTAGAAGAAAATGTAGTAGAAGAATTACTTGTAGTAACATCACCATCATCACCTAAAATATTATTTCCTTCAATTTTAAATAATTCAAATTCAATTAATTTAAACAAAGTAATGTCAAAATATCCAAGTAAAGTTAATAAAAGAAAAATTGTAGTAAATAATAATAAATATATAGTAATATAAGACTTATTAATTAATTTTAAATAATAATATTTAATTGTAATACCTAAATAATTACTTCTAATTATAAAATCAAAAATTAAAGCTCAAATAAAGAAAAGTGAAGATAATGTAAATTTAGTCATAATTTGATTATTTTATAATTTTTCTTGTATAGCACAAGATTGCTTAGATATTTCATAGTTTTTAACTTCCTTCTACCTCTTATTAAATATTTTTGACTTTTCATACGAATTAAAAATATTTAATAAAAGCTACACTTATTTTATAAAATAAATCACAAAGAAAGTGAGAATTGCGCTCGTTACTTTTATTTATCAAAATAATAAAAGTTTTAATTTAGGCATAAATGCCTATGGAATAATAAGGAATCGAACCCTATATTTGAAAGTAAACTTTCATTAAAAAATGCCTTTTATCCCTTTATCATTTAAAATTATTCATAAATAAAATTGCTACTTTTATTTATTCCCACTGTTATCACAAAAGCAAGAAATGGAATAATAAGGAGTCGAACCTTATATTAATTGAAACTGGTCTTTCAATCAATAAATACCAATTTTATCCCTTATTTAATTATAAATTTAATAAATAGAGTTAAAAAGTTTATATTCTTTTTTACTTTTGTTTTACAAAATAAAAACAAAAGAATAATGATTCTAATATTTAAATTTATAATAATCTTTTATTATTATAATAAATTTATCTACTCTTACCATTATTTTAATCAATGGGGACTTCATGTACTTTCCCTTATGAAGGAGGATTAATAAGATGTAAAATATTTATATTATTTTAAAATTACATTTAATACACTTTTATATGAGTACTAAGACTTAAACCGAGAATTTTTACTTATCTTGCTTTTTACTTTTTTGTTACTTTTGTTTTATTAAAAGTTTTAAACATTTATTATTCATTATATTCATATTTATTATTATTATTATTTTCAATAAAGATCATAATTTTTCATAGTTACCGTTCAGTAAGTAACTAATAATTAAACAAACAAATTCCTCAAGCAGGGAGGAGCAAAACTAAAACTTTAAAACCAAACCTATATCTAAAAAACAAATACAAATAAACCTCCATCTCTATTTTTTCTACCGGAGGTAGAGATAAAAATTATAGTCCACTATTTATTTTTTATTGAAGATTACTCTCCATAAGCACGTGTTAAAAAAAATTTCAATCCATTTATACTACATATTCCCCCAGCTACTTTTTCTTAAAACTTAAAAAGGGGGTTGTGTTTATATTACCTTAACTCTATAAAGTAGTATTTATTTAAGGTTAGACTTATTATCTACTTTGTTATGAAATAACAGTGTTTTAAATTTTTAAGGAGTGTTAAGTTGGATTAACTACGTAAAAAGTAATTAATTAAAATAATTTTAATTTAGTGTAATTCAATAGCATCTCTTAAATATGAACAAACTAATAAAGTAAAAACAAATGCTTGTATTAAAGAAACAGCTATTTCTAAACCAACTAAAGCTAAAAAAATAGCAAAAGGTATTAATGTAAGAATAGCAATAAATAAACTACCTGAAAATAATTTAAATAAATAAGTAGATAGTATTTTTAATAAAGTATGACCTGCAGTAAGATTTGCAAAAAGTCTAACTCCTAAAGAAACAGCTCTAGCTAAGTAAGAAATTAATTCAATTAATACTAATAAGGGAACTAAGTTTAAAGGTGTCCCAGCTGGTATAAAGAAAGCAAAGAATTTTAATTTATGAATATATAAAGCTAAGATTGTCACACCAATAAATATTGTGAAACTTAATCCTAATGAAACTACTCCACTGGCTGTTATTGCGAATGAGTATGGTACATTTGAAACTAAATTACCTATTAATATAAAGAAAAATAATGAATAAATGAAAGGAAAGTATCTTTCACTTTGTGAACCTATTTGTTCTCTTACCATAGTATTTAAACTTTGATATGATGATTCTAATGAAATTGACCATTTATTTGGTATTAATCTTGTATCATTATTTCCATAAATATGTAATCCTAAGATTATAAATAATACAAAACTGGCATATAAACCTAAATTAGTTACATTTAAATGTAAATTACCTAAAATGGGAGCATTAATTCCTATTAAGTTAACAACTTCAAATTGACTTAAAGGTGATTGAATAAATAAATTTGTCATGTAAAAATAAAATGTTAAGGACTGATTATATAAATATATTATTAAATTTATATTTTTTATACTTTGTTTTCAAAACTCCTAATAATAATAAATAGGAGCCTTAGTATTTGAAGAACTCTCTCTGCTCTAGCCTCCCTTTGCTTTTTTACTTTTTGTTGCCTTTTTTTAATTATTAAAGCAATAGGTTAATCCTACGGAAACAAAGGATCTAACAAAAGGCAGAGGCTAGAGTCCATAGATAGTTGTGTATTCTGAGTATGTTGAAGTGCTGATGGAGCGGGTTCACCTCCATTACTTAATATATTAATTTAAATGGTTTATTAGTTTATTTTTCACTCTATTAACTAATTCTTATTAAAAGTATTAATTGTATCGGAAATGTAGATTTTTAAACTATTTAAATCTTTACAATTAATACTTTTAATCTTGCCTCCATAGTACCCTTTTATTGTTTTGTAAAGGCTTACTACTTATAGCAGAGGTGGGTGAATTAACTTTAATAGTTATTCTACCTTTTAGGTTCCCTTTATAAATATCGTCTTACCAAAAATTAAAAAGTAATTAAAAGGAAAGATCCTATGGAGGCAAAAATAAAAATTTCGCTATAACTATAAAAAAGCTTCGTTATAAAGCAAAGAATCTCTCCTCACCCCTTAAAAATAAGGAAATGAGTATAAGTCTAAGTAGTAAAAGCAAATCTGCTGAAAAAACCTTAAAAAAAAGAGGGTTCTTCGTTTCGGTTTCGAAGGGACGGTAGGAATAATATAAAAAGTACAAATTTAAATAAGAGCCTTTAATTTAACGGTAGAATGGTTTCTTGATAAGGAACTTGTAGGAGTTCAATCCTTCTAGGGCTTAAATAAATTAATTTTCCATTTTCTAACTCTTCTGTTTTGCTCTTGCTTTTGCGCTTTTGTTTTTAACTTTTTATTTTACAAAAGTCTATCTTACCTACTCTAAACTCTTCATTCCTTTGCTTTTGCTTTAGTTTAAAAGACAAAGGCAAAAGTGGAAGAGTTTCCTAGCCCTTATGGGACGGATAAGGAGAGCAAAGGTGGAGGAGGCAAAGTTATAGCTCATAAATAAATGAAAAGGTCATATGTATTCCTATGGGATATAATTACTAATAGTTCAGTCCTTTAGGGGTTCTTAGAAAATATATGGAAAATAAAAGTGGATACTTTTGTTAGCTAAAGAAGAATATATTTTGCTTTTTTCCATAGGTT
>Ga0193738_1000543_pt1 | contig 18801 bp, 10 predicted proteins | sample L2a1metaG_FD_144927 | JGI IMG/M metagenome (GOLD analysis project Ga0193738, IMG submission 144927) | Soil microbial communities from a riparian zone of the East river system, Colorado, United States - L2a1 | ecosystem: Environmental > Terrestrial > Soil > Riparian zone | place: USA: East River...
GCATGGAGGCGAGTCGAGGCGGAGCCCTCGGACTAGAACAGGGGGTAGAACATAGCGTCCTGAGGGGTGTTCTACCCCCTGTTCTAGCTCCTGCGAACTAAAGGGGGGAGGGGAGCCGATACACCGACAACCAGTTAGCTCCCCCGTCGGCCCCCTGTGCGCGTTTCAATTGGCACGACCGGGCTGGTCAGCGTCCAGTCCGACGTGGAGGCCGGGTTGCTCGTTGTGTGACCGTCAGGAAGGCGTCAGCAATGACCGAAACGATGGCTACAGGTCACGTATCGAGAGGGCCGGCCCTTCGCCGCCTACCTTCACTTGTCGCATGCCACGGGCGAGAAGAGTGCGCGCACCGTGGCCACCGCTGACGGGCTCCTGGTCGTCGACTACAACAGCGATGGGCGACCAGTCGGCGTGGAGATGACGGCGCCTCAGGCCGTGTCGTTGGAGCGCTTCAACGAGCTCCTGGCCTCGCTCGGTCAGCCGCCGCTCGCGGACCACGAGTTCAAGCCGCTGAAGGCCGCGTAGGCTAGTCGGTGCAGGCAGCCAGCGCCAGGTCGCTCAATCTTTGCAGCCGTTCAAAATGGGCGAGACCATCAAGGAGGCCAGCACAGAGGAATACAAATGTCAGGTCCCGCTCTGGATCCACCAGCCACATCGTCGAGCCGCCGCCGACCGCATAGAAGGCTCGCGGCGAGGCTGTATGCCCGGCGCCGGTCAGATGGTGTCCATGGCCTCGCACATAGCCGCCGAGCAACGAGAAGTTCACGGGAAAATCCGGCATGCCGTGTTCCAGAATATAGAACTGAACTGCGCCGTTGCTCATGTCGCCCGTGTGGTTCTGACTGGCATAGTCGAACAGCGCCGGTGACATCAGGCGGTAACCGCCGTTGCTGCCCCGGCGGCGCATCACCTCGGCAAAGCGGAACGCATCGTCTACGGTGCCGTACGCATTTCCCGCTGGCACTTCACCTTTGGGCATAGACGTGTTGAGCATGTTGGCCGCCGCGGTGGTGGACGGCGTCGTGTTTCGTTCGGTGTAGAACGTTGGCACCCGACGCGGCTCGTCCAGGGACATGCCATAGCGGGTGTCCACCATCCCCAGCGGCGTAAACAGCTCTTCTTGCGCAATCGTCGAGAATGAACGTTTGGCCGGGTCGGTCACCACCAGCATCTGCGCAAGGACCGCATGTCCCGCCGTGGGGGCGTAGGAGCATTGCGTGCCGGGTGGATACGCGACCGGAACGGCCGAGATGGCCGCCACGACCTTGGCGAGGTTCCCCATGTCGTCCAACCCCAGCGGAGGTGGGGGCGGCAATGCGGGGAATATGCCCGCCGTATGGCTGAGAAGCTGCCGGACGGTGATGCTCTTCTTGCCAGCAACACCGAACTCCGGAAGGACATCGGCGGCCCTTGTGTCGAGCGTGAACCTCCCGTGGTCGATGGCCCGCAGGACCAGGGACGCGGCGAAAGACTTGGAGAGCGACATCAGCAAATAGATGTCATCGACCGCGGCGGCGCGACCGGGCGCGACGTGACCCAACACCTCCCGGCAGCCGATGGCACCGCCGCGCGCGACGATGATCGCAGCACCAGCTGTCTGTCCCTGGTCGATGTCGGCTTGAATAGCCGCGACAAGTCTTTGTAACGCGGCCGGGTCAAGACCGACGGTGGCGGGGTCCGAAAATGCAGTGGTGGTCACGATCCTTTTCTCCTGGATGCGATGCCTGTTCCTACAAGGTCCTCTTCAGCAACGCTGGAAGCTCGGTTCGTCGCCGTTTCATGAATTGTCGAACGCCGGTGGCGCTCAGGCCGAGGGCCTCGGCGAACATCGGCTGCGCCACGAACGGGAAGAGGCAACTGCCGACCAGGGTGACTAAGAACTGATCAGCCGCCACAGGCGCGATCTTCTTCCGCCTGGCGCGTTCATTGATCTGCTCGCCCAGTCGCTCAAGCATCCCCCGTGCTGCCTGGCGTCGCTCCGCCGAATAGAAGTCAGCGACGAAATCAGGATGTCGCGCCGCTTCGCTAATGACATAGCCGAGCAGATATGGGTGCTTGGCCAGTCGGGTGTGATAGGCATCGACGAATCGGTCGATCTTCTCGTCGAGCGAAATGTCAGACGCCATCATCTGGAAGATGCCGGGAACAAAGGACGAGGCAATCCGAAGCCACACGGCCCGAGCGAGGTCCGCTTTCGATCGGAAGTGGTAATGAAGGAGCGCCTTGTTCACCCCGGCGTGATCGGCGATGTCCTGCATTCGGGCGCCGTCGATGCCGCGCCGCACAAACACCGCGTCGGCGGCGTCGAGGATGCGGGTCTTGGTGTCGGCGGCTTGTCCAGAAGGTTTAACCACTTGGTTAAGATGATATACGACCTCGAGGCCTGTTGATCGTTCTTCCTCAGTTGGCGCCAGTCTTCTGGCGTTCACCCACGTTCAACGTAGGGGAGACGGGGTTTCGGAGGCTGTCTGGCCGTGCTGTGTTTGTGGAGAGAAGGGGGCCGCGATGGAACGCATGGCACCCAGAGCTTTGGATAGGGCGGAGTCAAGTACAGAGCTAGGTGGATCACCGCCAGTGTGGCCAGTTGCGGAAATCGTCCAGTGCGGCCCTCCGGCTCACAAGCAGCGGAGGAAACTTAGGTCTACGGCCGCTGACCGTCCGCAGCCACGCGGCTGTCGTGGCGTGCCCAGGGTGGAGCATCCGCCCAAGCCGCCCGCTGAGCTCATCTCAGTCCAGGGCCGCGAGCCCGGTGAGCACCACCGGCTCCTGGTCCGGGAACTCCGCGACGAGCGAGAGTGTCCCGCCCATCGCCTCCACGTAGTTCCGCAACGTCGAGATAAGGAGGTCGCTCCGCTGCTCGAGTCGCGACACGCTGTCCTGGCCGATACCCAGCGCTTCGGCCATCTTTTTCTGCGTCAACTTGTGCGCGCGGCGAAGCCCCTGCAGGGAGCGCTCCTCCGCGACGATCGTCGCTGCACGGGCAGCGATCTTCCGCCTGCGCTCCGGGCTCAGTCCCTTGCGAATGCGGTCGACGTTGTTCATGACCTCCGCCCCTTCTTCTTCGGCTGGCCCTTCGTTGGCTCTGTCTTCAGCGCTGCCAGATGGCTATCGAAGCGTGTGTCTGCCTTCTCGATCAACTGCCGATAGAAGCGGCGTTGGCTGCCGCCGGACTTATCTCCACCGCACAGGATGACGGCCTTCCGTACCGGGTCGAAGGCGAACGCGAACCGCCACACGCCGTCGGTCGCATCGAAGCGCAGTTCCTTCATGTTCGCGTGTCTGGATCCGGTGAGCGTGTCCACGCGGGGCCGGCCCATCATTGGGCCAAAGACCTTCAAGGCGTCGATGTGCGCGAGGAGCTCATCCTGCACGGCCTCGCCCAGCGCCTCAAACTCCGGCACGAACAGGCTGTGGAAATCGACGTCCCAAGCCATGGATGATTATGGACTCAGTGGAATATGGAGTCAAGGCCATATTGACGGGCGAGTCTCGAAGCTGATGCCAGTCCGAAGGGACCGTCCCCCACGTCGGAGTCTTCGTGTCGCCGCCCCAGCGCGAATCGGGAGGAGGCGCATGCCGCTCTGGAATCGTCTCATGCGTCGGTTTGGAGGGCGTTCATTCGATGCAGCCAATGGGAGACATGGTTCCAACTGACGCCGGTCAGGTCCACCATCCTTCGCTCGCCTACAGCGAGCTTCGGCTCGGGAACCACGCGCGTCTCTGCCTCGTCGCGCTCACGACGGGCCTTCTGAAGCTCACGCTCTTGGGCTGCCCGAAACTCGCAGGCTGACTTCGGACAAGCCAGGTTTCTGAAGGCGTACGGCTCACTCGAACTTCATCACGAAGGCCGATGACCGGGTCCTGCTCGATGCGATTGGCCGGCTTCTGGAAGTCCTCGACTTAGCGCATTCAGCTGGCCATGGGTTCCATCTGGGGAAATCTGGCTTCGCCAACCGTGCCGCGTGGTCGGCGTGGTCCCCAATGGACTTCTCATCGAGTGCTGGCCGTCAGCGCAGCAGAAGATCCACGAACCTCTGAGATGCCGAAAGGTCAGCCGCACGACGACGGCGTTAGTTATCCGTTTGCCGCGATTTCGCCGAGTCGAGTGTCAGCGCGCTCGACCACCTGGTCTATCCTCGGCATGCCTTGAGGATTCACCTGCTCAGCACCATCAACCGGGACTACGTTGTGCCGTTCCGCGTGATGGTGCATTCACTTCATCGGTCCAGACGCTCGACACAACCCGTCACATGGCACATCTTTGAGTCCGGCCTCCGCCCCGCAGACAGGGGGGCGATCCAAACTCAGCTCGAGAGCGCGGCCATCGACACCGCGTGGCACCGTTACAACGACCAACAGCTGATGAAGTTGCCCCTCTGGGGCAGGATGGTCATCGGGATGTACCAGAAGATGCTTGTGCCAGAGGCGCTTCCTGCGACCATCAGCAGAGTGATCTACCTGGATGCCGACCTGCTGGTCCTCGACGCAATCGAGAGCCTCTGGAACACGGACATCAGCGGGTCCATCGTCGGAGCGGTCCAGGACATGGTGATCCCGTTTGTGTCCTCGCCCCTTGGCTTGAGCCGGTATCGGGCCCTGGGGTGTCAAGCGATGGACCCGTATTTCAACGCGGGCATGTTGATCGTCGACCTAAATGCCTGGAGGGAATACCAGGTCGGCAAAAAGGCGATCGAATATATTCATCGCCATGAACGTTCGATCAACCTGGCGGATCAGGACGCCCTGAACGCGGTCCTGCACGATCGCTGGACATGTGTCGCAGACCGCTGGAACATCATCGGCAGCGTGGCGGGCCGAGCGTTCTTCAAGCCCGAGGGCCTCGACGTGACCCGACTGACCGCTGCGCTTCGCGAGCCAGGCATTGTCCACTTTGCAGGTTATCTGAAGCCGTGGACGTATCGGGGCCTTGGTTCACGATGGGCGGCCGCTTACACGGACTGCCTGCTCGAAGTGCTTCCTGAGTTCCGATTTCACGGCACCTTGAAGGCCCGCAGTATTGCGATCTACGATCGGCGGCTCAGATCGGTTCTTTACCCTCTGGAGTCGCTTGCCTGGAGAATGAGCCGCCACCTGCGATGACCGCTCCACGACTCAGCGTCGCCCTTGCCGCCCTTGACAGTTACTCCCACGTCGATGAGGTGCATCGCTGCCTGGAGGCGCAGACCATCCGTCCGCTCCTGGAGCTGATTTTCATTTGCAGGAGCGAAGCGCAGCTCGCGCTTCCCACAGGATTCAAGACCGCCTACCCGGATGTGATCGTGATCGAAGCCGGAGAGCACGTGCTCTTGAACGAGGCCAGGGCGGCAGGCGTGCGGCAGGCCTCCGCTCCTTATGTGCTCATCCTGGAGGATCACTGCCTTCCTTTTCCGGACAGCCTGCACTACATGCTCTCCAGACTCGAGGAAGGCTGGACCGCCGTTGGCCCTGCCTTCGTGAGCGGGAACACGGTGTCATCGGTCGCTCTGGCGGCAAACCTGCTGACCTACGGCCAGTGGATGGGATGGAAAGTGGGAGGCGAACGGCGGTTCGTATCCGGCTACAACAGCGCATTTTCCGTGAAGGCTCTGTTGGCGAGGGCAGACCGGCTCGAAGAGGACCTGGTGGCGCCGAGCACCCTCCAGATGAGCCTCGTTACGGAGGGCCACCGGTTCTACTTCGAGCAGCGCGCCCTCATGGCGCACTGGGAGTCGTCCACCTCCAACGGGGTCCGGCAGATCCTTGCCAAGAACGGCAGGGCACTGGGGATGCTGCGGGGGAGAGACTGGTCCGTGTGGCAGAGGATTCTGGCGTCGGCGCTAAACCCACTTCTGGTCAGCCATCGCTTCCTCAGGGGAGTAGGCGCGTTCAAGCGTCTCGACAAACGGCCGCTCCCGGCTCTGGTCTATCTGATGCCGCTCACGCTGATCTGGACGCTCAGCGAACTGCGTGGATACTGGTGCGTCAATCGACGTGAGGCACTGGAAGGGGTGTCGCATGTCGAGCACAATCGGCAGCGTTTCGTCGACGCGAGTCGTGAGCCGATCAGGAAGCCTTACTGAGCGCGCACGGGCAAATCTAGCCGCAGCTTTTGAGGCCAAGGCACGGTTGGATTCGCAGTTGATGGAACTGTTCAGGCAGCCCTTCGACTGCTTGGATCAGCCGCAAGCAACCGATAATCTGGTTCCAACTGCAATCGGTCTGGTCCACCATCCTTCGCTCGCGCTGCGCGCGAGCTACGGATGGCAAGCCACCCTCGCCGCCTGCATCCCTGCGCGAGCTACGGCCAGCAAACGACCCTTCGCTGACGCGAACTGATGTGGAAGCGGCGAGTCGTCTGCCGGACGAAGAACGGCGACGCTCGCGAACGTACTTGCGCAGTGGGGCGAATTCCGGAAGACCACGAAGGGGCTCAAGCGAGGGATCGCGCTTGCGAAGCCATCTGTGAGGCTCTTTCATGTCTCCAAGTTGCGCGTAGGCGGCCCCGAGGCTGTAGGCGACGTGATGGTCAGGTAAGATGGGCCCGTTATTCCACGGGTCCATATATGTCACTGACTGCCGGGAGGCGCCTCGGCCCATTCATCATCCAGGCGCCGCTCGGAGCAGGCGGCATGGGTGAGGTCTACCTCGCGGAAGACACCCGGCTCCGCCGTCGCGTCGCCTTGAAGATCCTTCCCCAGGATTTGGCGGACGACGGCGCGCGCAGGCGGCTGCTGCGTGAAGCGCGCGCCGCGGCGACGCTGGAGCATCCCAACATCTGCACGGTGTACGAAGTCGGTGAAGTTGACGGGCGTGGCTTCATCGCCATGCAATATCTCGACGGCAACACCCTTGCCGACCGTTTGAAAGCGGCGCCGCTCGAATTACCGCCGGCCATCTCCATCGGCGCGCAGGTGGCCAACGCGCTCGCCGAAGCGCACCGCAACGGTATCGTGCACCGCGACGTCAAGCCGCAGAACGTCATGCTGTCTGCGGCGAACCATGCCACGGTGCTGGATTTCGGCCTGGCCCAAACCGTCAGGCAGGGAGACGCCTTCTCGGAGACCGAGAGCGCGCTCACCGCAGCCGGCGTCGTCAGCGGCACCTTGTTGTACATGTCGCCGGAGCAGGCGCGCGGCGAGATCGTGGACGAGCGTTCGGATGTCTTCAGCTTCGGCATCATGTTGTACGAACTGGTCACGCGGGTGCACCCGTTCGCCCATGACAGCCGGGCCGACACGCTGGCCGCGATGCTGAACCGCGAACCCCGGCCGATCGCCGTCGCCATTCCATCGGAGTTGCGGCGCGTCCTCCGCAAGTGTCTCGACAAGGACAAAGCACGCCGTTACCAGTCGATGCGCGACGTGGCGATCGATCTGGAGAACCTGGCGCAAGAGATATCGAACCCCGGCACGGACGCGTTGCCCCCGGCCACGGCATCCGCGGCTCGAGGACCAAGGCAGCGGACTGCCTGGACCGCAACCGCCCTCGTCGTCGCTCTCGGCGCAGTGGTCGCGGCGATCGTCTGGTGGAAGCCTGCGAAGCCCGCGCCCGTCGCGTCCGGGTATGAAGCGATTACAGAGTTCACCGATTCTGTGTCCGCGCCGGCGCTGTCCGCGGATGGCCGAATGGTGACGTTCATCCGAGGAGGAACGTGGTTCCTGACGAACGAAGGGCAGATCTACGTAAAGATGCTGCCCAACGGCGAACCGCTCAAGTTGACCGACGATCCGCGACCAAAGTTCGGGCCGGTGTTCAGCGCGGACGGTTCACGCGTGGCCTACACCGCCCTGGCGCCGGGCACCGGCGGCATGTCCTGGGATACGTGGACGGTGCCGATCTCCGGAGGAAAACCAACGCGGCTGCTCGCCAACGCGGCAGGCTTGTCGTGGATCGATCCGCGGCGTGTCTTGTTCTCGGAAATCCAGCCGGGCAAGTTGGTCCACATGGGACTGGTCACGTCAACGGAGGATCGGCGCGACGCCCGGCAGATCTACCTTCCCACCCATGAGCGCGCGATGGCGCACTTTTCTTACCCCTCGCCGGATCGCGCCTGGCTCCTGGTCGTTGAAATGGGACCGATGGGGACGTTCGATCGGTGCCGTCTCCTGCCATTCGACGGGAGCTCGAGCGGCCGCCAGGTCGGGCCCAACGGAGCGTGCCACGCCGCCGCATGGGATCCCGACCAGCGATGGATGTACTTCACGGCGGAGGTAGATGGCCCGTCACGTCTGTGGCGTCAGCGATTTCCCGACGGCGTGCCCGAACCGATCACATCCAACCGCGTTGCCGAGGAGGAAGGGGTAGCCGTTGCGCCAGACGGGCAATCGCTGATCACTTCGATTGGAGTCCGTCAAGGCTCGCTGTGGCTGCATTCCGAGGCCGGCGAGCGGCTGCTGTCGTCGGAAGGATACGCCCATCGGCCCAGGCTCTCTCCGGACGGCAGCCGGCTGTATTTCTTGCTGCGGCGGGCGTCCGCCGCGGGAGTGAACGAGCTCAGGGTCATGGATCTGCAGACGCAGAGAAGCGACCGGGTGCTGCCGGATTTCTCGGTTGTCGATTACGCGGTCTCGCGGGACGAACAGCAGGTGGCGTTCACCACGCGCGCCGCCGATCGCTCGCTCGAGATTTGGGTCGCCGCGCTCGATCGTCGCACCGCCCCCCGGCGCGTCGTGCAAGGGGGCGATACCGTGGCCTTTGGCGCAGACCGCGATCTGGTGTTTCGCGCGGTGGAAGGCCACAGCAACTTCGTCACCCGGATCGGTCTCGACGGCCAGAACCGCGTCCGCCTCTCGGAGACCAAGACCACCGAGATCCTGGGTACGTCGCCGGACGGCCGGTGGGTGACCTTCGGCGGAGACTTCCAGGGCGAGCAGTTCGGTGTCTGGGCGCTGCCGGTTTACGGTGGTGAATCGAAACTTCTTTGCCGCGACGGCTGCCGGCCCCAATGGTCGCCAGACGGTGCGTCGCTGTATTTACGGACGGGTTTCCCGGCGGGGGCTCCGGCGCTCATCGTACCCCTGGAACCAGGACGCGCGTTTCCCGAGTTTCCCTCAGGGACCAAGGACGCCCTGACTGCCTGGCGAAAGCTTCCCGGCGCGCGCGAGATCGCGCGCCCGTCATCGATCCCCGGACTTGACGAGTCCACCTACGTCGTTTCAAAGGTCGACGAGCGCCGGAATCTGTTTCGCGTCCCGTTGCCCCGGTGATCCCATGCGCTGGACGATTGCAGTCGCGGCTCTCGCCCTGGCGACGCTGACCCTGGACGCCGGCCGCGCGTCACAGAGCGATCCGGTCACGATCCGCGTCGACACCTCCGTGAAGAAGGGACCTATGCACCCCTTCTGGGCGTGGTTCGGCCACGACGAGCCGAACTACACCTACACGCCGAACGGCAAGAAGCTGCTCTCGGCGTTGCAGGAGCTCAGCCCGGTTCCAGTGTTCATGCGCGTGCACAACCTGCTGACCTCGGGTGACGGCCGCTACGCGCTGAAATGGGGCTCGACCAACGTCTACACCGAAGACAGCCGCGGTAACCCGATCTACGACTGGAAGATCCTCGATCAGATCATCGACACCTACGTCGAGCGCAAGATGAAGCCGTTCGTGCAGCTCGGGTTCATGCCCGAGGCGTTGGCGTCGGCGCCGCCCGGCACGCCGTATCGCCACTTCTGGAAACCGGGCGATCCCTACAACGACATCTACACCGGCTGGACGTACGCGCCGAAGGACTACCGGAAGTGGGAAGAGCTCTGCTACCAGGTCACCCGCCATTTTGTGGAGCAGTACGGTCGGCGCGAGGTCGAGAGCTGGTGGTTCGAGCTGTGGAACGAGCCGGACATCGGCTACTGGAGTGGCTCGGTCGGCCCGGGCGCCGGCCGCGGCGATCCGCTGTCGGCGCAGAAGGCGCAGACACGGCGCGACGAGTTCAACAAGCTGTACGACTTCACCGTCGAGGGCGTCCGCCGCGCGCTGCCGACCGCGCGGATCGGCGGTCCCGAGGTCACCGGCGGGGCGCAGAACATGCTGCGCTCGTTCCTGCAGCACACGTCATCGGGGACGAACTACGCGACCGGCAGGACCGGCACGCCGCTCGACCTTATTACTGTCCACGCTAAGGGCAGCCCCACATTTGTCGACAACCGGGTCCGCATGGGCGTCGCCAGTCAGCTCCGCAGCATCAACAATCACTTCGCGGTCGTCCGCGAGTTTCCGATGTACGCCCGGACGCCGATCGTGATCGGCGAATCCGATCCCGAAGGCTGCGCGGCCTGCGGTGTCACCCATTACCCGCACAACGGCTACCGGAACGGGACGATGTTCCCGACCTATACGGCGCTGCAGATCGCGCGCACGTATGAACTGGCGGACCTGCATCAGGTGAACCTGCTCGGCGCCGTGACCTGGGCCTTCCTCTTCGAGGATCAGCCGTACTTCGATGGCTTCCGCGACCTGGCGACCAACGGCATCGCCAAGCCCGTGTTGAACACATTTCGGATGCTCGGACAGATGAGCGGCGATCGGGTCGAGACCCTCAGTTCGGCGGGCCTCACGGTCGAAGAAATTCGCGACAAGGGCGTCCGCGGTGCGCCGGACATCTCGGCGCTGGCGACGCGGTCGTCCCGATCGGCTGCGGTGCTGATCTGGAACTACCACGATGACGATCTGCCGGCGCCCGCGGCGCCGGTGACGCTGACCATCGAGGGCCTGCCGGCTGGGCGCGCGACGGTGACGCACGCGCGCATCGACGACACCCACAGCAACTCGTACGCGGCCTGGCTGAAGATGGGCTCGCCGCAGAAGCCGACGTCCGCTCAGTCCGCGGAACTGGAGCGTGCCAGCGCCCTGCAGGCCCTCAACCCGCCCCGCCAGGTGACGATCGCCCGGGACGGCCGTGTCGTCGAGATCTTCGACATGCCACGCAAGAGCGTCTCCTTCGTCAAGGTGACTTGGTAACCCCGGCCAGGCGTTTCCAGGTATGCCGAAGCGGCATCAATGCTCGGCGTTTGGGCCGCCGCCCCTCGCTTACCTGTAGCGCACGACTGCGCCGTCGAGCATGAGCTCTTTGCTTCGCCTGGACGGCGAAAACTTGAACTTTCCTGTCGACGGCTCGGCACCAAGAGCTCGGCCGGTTGTTGTACTACCAAGCCATTCCAACGTGTCAAAGACGTACGGCACTCCCTGCGCTGCTTCCGCCAGGGGGCCGTCGGTGACGTTGAAGTGAAGATGCGCTGCGTTTGTGTTCCCGGAATTGCCCAGCCGACCGATGACCTGACCACGTCGAACGGCTTGCCCCGTCTTCACCGTGACACTGTTGCGCTGGAGATGGGCGTAGTGAACAAAAGTGCGCCCGGGCACGGCGATGATGACGTAGTTTCCGTACGTGTCATCGACTGAAGGAGACGACGACGGTGGGAGTTCGACGAGCGGCGGGTTGTCGGTCAGGCCATGTGCGAAACGGCGTCGCTTCCGCGGAAGGGTGCAGGAGCGACGCTGACGCGCGCCTCTATCCGCGCTCGCGCGCCTTGTCCTGCAGCGGGAACAAATACAGCGCAGGCAATGATGGAACCGACCGACCCGACAAGAGCTTGTCGGTGGAGATTGGGCCGTGACGGGGGCGCGTCAAGCCTCACGGGCCGATTATACGGACACGGTCCACCAAATTCTCGGTCGACGCGTGCGGTTTGACTTGAGCCGGAGGGGATCGTTCCCGGACTCTGACCGCGCGATGCTCAGAAACGCTCCGGTTAGTGGACCTCGCGGTATCGGCCGCGTAGCGAGGGGCTGAGGTCAGCGCGAAGAGCCCGGCGCGGCGAGGTCCCTCGAGGCCGCCTCTCGACGTACTGTCGTCGGGCATCGCCGCCGCGACGCGAACCGGACCTCTAAACGCTTCAAAGTACGGATAGAACGAAGTCAGCTCGATAGCGCCGGCCCCGATCTGGAAGACGCGAACGGGTCCCCCGACCTGATTGGTCCCCGTGATGACTTCGGCCCGTCCGTCACCAGTTACGTCGCCGGCAGCAACGTAGACGCCGTCGCAAACCGTGGGATCTGGCGTCGTCGTGCCGATGTCGCAATAGCCGGGGTCATACGCGTAGAAGCTGGCGAGAGTCGTCAGGCCACCGCCGGCGAGATCCCAGACGGCCACGTGCGGGCCACCACCGGGTCCTGCCCCGGTGATGATGTCCGCAAGGCCGTCACCGTTCACGTCCGCAGCGGACACGCGGACGGGTCCCTGGAAGGCGGGGATGTACGGGAAGAAGCTGGCGAGCTCAGCGACCCGGCCCGGTGCGCCGATCGTGAAGACGCGGACGGGCCCGCCCTCCCGGGTGGTCCCGGTGATGATTTCTGCGACGCCGTCGCCGTTCACATCACCGCCCGCGACGAACACCCCACCCGTAAAAGAGGGATCGTAGGCGTAGAAGCTGGCGACCTCCGTGATGGCACCGCCGGCGAGGCTGAAGGCGCGTACGTGCGGTCCGCCGGACGGGCCGGCCCCCGTGATGATGTCGGCCTTGCCGTCGCCATTCACATCGCCCACGGCTACCCGAACGCCGCCGCCGAAGATCTGGTCGTACGCATAGAAGCCGGCGATCTCCCTGATGCCACCTCCGGCGAAGCTGAAGGCGCGCACGTGCGACGGTCCGCCTGGCCCGGTCCCCGTGACGACCTCGGCCAGACCGTCACCGTCAAGGTCACCGCACGCCACATAGACACCGCCGCCGAAGCTCGGGTTGTAGGCGTAGAAACTGGCCAGAGGCGTCACGCCGCCGCCCGCGAGACTCCAGACGAGTACGTGCGGCCCGCCTCCCGGGCCGGCCCCGGTGATCACTTCGGCCAGGCCGTCGCCGTTGACATCGCACGTCGTCGACTTGGCTCGGATCCTCGTATTGATCGTGGCGCTGTTGTTGGCCAGATTCGGGTCACTGACTCCACTGCGCACGCTCGCCGCGTTGGTTATCCCCTGGGGAGCCGCCGTTCCTCCCGCCACGGTGTAGGTTGCGGCGATGGTTCGCGTAGAACCAGCCGGCATCGTCCCCAGAGCGCAGGGGAAGCCGGTCGTGCAGTCGCCGCTCGTCGACACCAACGTCAATCCGGCTGGAGTCGGATCGTCCACGATGACCCCTGTCGCGGCGGACGGTCCGGCATTGGCGACCGTGACCGCATAAGTCACTCGCTGGCCAGGAACGGCGGCTGTGGGCCCGGTCTTGCTAATGGATAGATCTGCGAGCTGCGTGATGGTCGTCACGACAGTGGCGACATTGTTCCCGGGAAGCGGATCGAAGGGAGTGCTCACGGCAAGCGCTTGCACCGTTACGGTCGGAGGACCAGCATAATCCGCGGGTGGAGATAGCGTCGCAATGACTTCGCGCGATTCGCCTGGGGCAAGCGCTCCAACTGGGCACGGAAGGCTCGAGCACGCACCCCGAACCGTCACCGGCAAGAAGCCGGGCGGAGCCGGCACCATCAGGGTCGCGCCCTCGGTCTGCGACGGTCCGGCATTGGCGATCTTGATGACGTAGTCGCCTGAGGTGCCTGGGGCCAGGAACGACGGACCGATCTGCGTGACCTGAACATCGGCCAGGGACGCCAGTCCCACTCCGCTCGTAGCGGTGTTGTTTGAGAGATCGGGGTCTGTCGTGCCGGCCGCGACCGTCACCGCCGCGACGTTGACGAGCGGACTGCCACCGGCGGGTGCGCTGACACCGGTCGCGACGAACGTCGCGCTCCCGCCTGCGAGGAGGTCGACCGTCGTGGCGATCGGCCCTGTGCCCGACGGTGACGCGCAGCTCGATCCGCTGCTGGCAGTGCACGTCCACGTCACGCCGGTGAACGGTCCCGGGAACGAGTCGACGACCGAAGCTCCCAACGCGGTGCTCGGGCCAGTGTTGACCACGGCGACGGTCCACCTGAATGAAGTGCCAGCAGCGGCGACCGGCACGCTGGGTGTCTTTGTCAACGAGAGGTCGGCAACCACTGACGATGTCAGCGACGCGGTTCCGGTGTCGTTCGCCGGGTTCGGATCGACCGGTGTGCTCGACTGGCGCGTCGCCGTGTTGACCAGGGTGCCTGGTTGTGTGACGCGGACCGTCAGCCTCAATATCTCAGTCCTGGTCACCGGCACGGCGCCCAGCGTCCAGATGCCCGTGCCTTCGTCGTAGCTGCCCTGGGATGCTCTCGCCGATACGAACGCAAGACCTGCGGGCAGCACGTCGCTGACGTCGGCGCTCGTGGCGTCGTTGGGACCGAGGTTGGTGACCGCAACCGTGTACGTCACGAGCGCCCCGACGCCGGGTGCCGTGTCGCTCACGGCCTTGGCCACGCGAAGGTCGGCCGCAGCCGCGGCATTGACCGACTCGGCATCGCTGTTGTTGAGCGGGTTCGGATCGATCTGATCCTGCGACGCCATGGAAGCGTTGTTCGTGAGTGCGCCGGGTTGCTCGACCCTTGCCACCAGTGCCAGCGTCGCCTGCGCAGCCGAATCCAATGCTCCGACCGTCCAGAGGCCAGTCGCCGTGTCGTACGAGCCTTGCGAAGGGGCCGCCGACATGAACGACAGCCCGGCGGGTAACGCATCCGCGATCGTGATGCCGGTCGCCGGACTGGGGCCGCGGTTCGTTGCACGAACTGTGAATGTCACTGTCTCGCCCACCAGCGCGTCGTGGCGATCGACCTCCTTGTCGACCTGGAGATCGGCCGCTGGCGTCGCGGTGGTGCGAGCCGCTGCAGAGTCGTTACCGACGATTGGGTCCGGCTCGTTCTGGCCGGTCTTGACGGCGAGATTCGTGATCACGCCGGGCGCAGTCACCGTCGCCGTCAGGACCAGTTGCGCGATTTCGCTGTCGGCCAGCGATCCAACCGACCACGCGCCCGTTGCCGGATCGTAGGCGCCCTGGCTGGCCGACGCGGACACGAAGTCGAAACCGGCCGGCAGGCTCTCCGTGATTTCGATGCCGGTCGCCGGATTCGGACCACGGTTGAGCGCAGTGATCGTGACCGCTATCTCGTCACCGACGAGCACGCCGGACGACGGCACGGTCTTCGTGACCTCGACGTCTGCATTGCGATTCAGCGTCGTCACGGCGGTCGCCGAGTTGTTCGTGGTGTTCGTGTCGAGCGTCGTCGCGGACACATTGGCCACGTTCGCGATGGCCGACGGTCCACTGTAGTCGGGCGGAACCGTGAAGGTCGCGGTGATCGTGCGGCTGGCGCCGGCCGGCACCACGCCGAGCGTGCACGGGAAGGCCGTCGCGCAATCGCCCGTGGTCGACACGAACACCAGGCCGGTCGGCGTGGCATCGCTCACCACCACGCCCGCGGCGTCCGACGGCCCGGTGTTGGTGACGGTGATGGTGTAGAGGAGCGGGTTGCCCGCAACGATCGAGGCTGGTCCCATCTTGGCGATCGCCAGGTCGGCCTTGGTGGCGATGGCATCGCGGTCAGTCGCGATCGCCGAGGTGCGGTTCGCGTGTCCCAGCGGCGGCAGCACCTGGGCCGTGTTGACGAGTTCGCCGGTGGCGGCGGAATCGATCGTGCCTGTCGCGGTGAAGACGACGGTCGCGCCGACCGGCACCGTCACGGCCGTGTTGATGTCACCGCTGCCTGACGTGGGGCACGCGCCGCCGCCGGTAGCCGTGCACGTCCACGCGACGCCGGTCAGGGTCGCCGGGAACACGTCGGTGACCGTCGCCCCACTCGCGTCGCTCGGTCCGAGCGGATTGGTCACCGTAATGGTGTAGGTCGTCGGCAGGCCGGCGACCACGCCGTTGACCCCGTTGGTCTTCGTGATGCGGAGATCGGTCACGGGCGTCCCGAGCGGCGTGTTGGCCGTCGCGCTGTTGTTGCCCGCCGCCGCGTCCGGCGTCAGACTTGACACCGTTGCCGTGTTGGCGATCGGGTTGGGCGTCGTGTAACCGGCGGGAATCGCAAAGATCGACGTGATGGTGCGGGTGGCGGCGCGGGGCAGCGTGCCGAGGTTGCATGGAAAGACGGTCGTGCAATCCCCGGCGTTCGACACAAACGTCAGGCCGGGAGGCGTCAGGTCGGCGAGCGTGACGCCAGTGGCATCCGACGGTCCCGCATTCGTCACCGTGATCGTGTAGACGATGTTGGTCCCGGCCACTGCGCTGAGGGGGCCCTCCTTGGCGAGGCGGAGATCGGCGGAGGGCGCCAACGTTACCGAACTCGTCGCCGTGTTGTTGGCCGCATTGGGGTCGAGGGCCGCGGCCGGCGCCGTGACTGTGGCCGTGTTGACGAGCAAGCCGGTGGCGTTCGCCGCGATCAGGCCGGTCACGGTGAACGAAGCGCGGTCGCCGGCCTCGAGCGTGACGGTGGTTGCGAGATTGCCCGTACCCGAGGGGGTGGCGCAAGTCGATCCCGGGTCCGCGCTGCAGGTCCACGCCGGTGCGACCAGGGCCACCGGAAACAGGTCGGTCACACTGGCCGCGGTCACCGGGCTCGGTCCGGTGTTCGTCACCACGATCGAGTACGCGGTGACCCGTCCGGGCACCAGGCTCCCGGCCTGCGTCTTGGTGATCGTGAGGTCAGCGATCGTCTGCGTTGTCACGGTCGCGGTCGCCGTGTTGTCCGACGGGTCTGGATCTGTTTGATCGCTGGCGGTGACGCTCGCGGTGTTGGTGACCGTGCCCGCCTGCGTGACGCGCGCGGTGATCGTCAACCCCGCGCTGCCCGCGTTCGCGAGCGATCCGACCGTCCAGAAACCCGTCGCCGGGTCGTACGAGCCCTGTGAGGCGGCCGCCGACTCGAACGCGAGTCCTGCCGACAACGCCTCCGTGATCGCGACGCCCGTCGCCGGACTCGGGCCCTGGTTGGTCACAGTCACGTGAAACGTCAACAGCTCCCCGACGAACGGCGCCGAGCGGGTGAGCGATTTGATCACCTTCAGGTTGGCGGACGCGGCCGCGTTGAGCGTTACGCTCGCGCTGTTATTGGCCGCGTTCGGATCCACTTCCGTCTGCTGCGTCGTGGTCGCGGTATTGACGAGGGCGCCGGGCGCCGCGACGGTCGCCACGATCGTCAGCGTGGCCGGCGTGCCCGTCTCGCTCAGCGTGCCGACGGTCCACGCCGGCGCGGTGTAGGTGCCCTGCGACGGCGTGGCATCGACGAACGTGAGGCCTGGGGGCAACGTGTCGGTGACGACGACACCGGTCGCGGGGCTCGGACCGCTGTTGGTCACCGTCACGGTGAACGTCACGTTTTCGCCCACCAGTGCCGACGGCCGATCGACGGTTTTGGTCACGCCGACGTCGGCGTTTGCGGCGCCGTTCACGATCGCCGCAGCGGAGTTGTTACTGGTCACGGGGTCGGGCTGGTCCCGCGCGACGACGAGCGCGCGGTTGGTGATGGCGCCCGCCACGGTCACCGTTGCCTCGAGCGTCAGCGTCGCCGATTGGGCGTTCAGCAGCGTCCCGATCGTCCACGCCCCCGTCGCGTCCGCGTAACTGCCAAGCGAGGTGGAGGCCGACACGAACGACAGGCCGGCCGGAAGCAGGTCCTGCACCACGAGCCCGGTGACGCGCGCCGGCCCGTGATTGGTCACCACGACGGTGAAGATCGCCACCTGGCCCACGAGCACCGAGGCCGAGGCGACACTCTTGCTGATCGCCACGTCCGCATTGCGATTCAGCGTCGTCTCGACGGTGGCCGTATTGTTCGCCGCGACGTCATCGAGCGTCGTGGACGACACGCTGGCGACGTTCACTATCGGTCCCGGACCGGAATACGTGATCGGCACGTCGAAGGTCGCGGTGATCGTGCGGGTGGCGCCGGCGGGCACGACGCCGAGCGCGCACGGGAAGGCCGTCGTGCAATCGCCGGCGTTCGACATGAACAGCAGGCCGCTCGGCGTGTTATCGCTGACCACAACGCCCGCCGCGTCCGACGGCCCGGTGTTGGTGACGGTGATTGTGTAGAGCAGATTGTTGCCCGCAACGATGGACGCTGGTCCCGTCTTGGTGATGCCAAGGTCGGCGCGCGCGGTGATGGAGTCGCTATCGGTGGCGATCGCCGAGGTGCGGTTGGCGAAGCTCGCTGGCGGAAGTGCCTGGGCCGCGTTGACGAGGACGCCGGTGGCCGCGGGATCGACCGTGCCTGTGGCGGTGAAGACGACGATCGCGCCGACCGGCACCGTCACCGACGTATTGATGTTGCCGCTGCCAGACGCGGGACACGCGCCGCCGCTCGCGCCCGCGCACGTCCACGTGACGCCGGTCAGCGCCGTCGGGAAGGCGTCGGTGATCGCGGCACCGATCGCATCGCTCGGCCCGAGCGGGTTGGTGATAGTGATGGTGTAAGTCGTCGGCAGGCCCGCGACCACGCCGTTGACCCCGTTGGTTTTCGTAATCTGGAGATCCGTCACTGCCGTGCCGAGTGACGTGGTCGACGTCGCGCTGTTGTTGCCCGCAGCCGCGTCCGGCGTCGTACTCGAGACCGTTGCCGTGTTGGCGATCGGATCCGGTGCCGTATAGCCGGACGGCACCGCGAACGTGGCCGTGATCGTGCGCGTGGTGCCGGGGGCCAGCGTGCCGAGGTTGCACGGGAATGCGGTCGTGCAGTCGCCGGCGTTCGACACGAACGTCAGGCCGAGAGGTGTCGTGTCGGTGAGCGTGACGCCGGTAGCATCCGACGGCCCGGCATTCGTGACGGTGAGCGTATAGACGACGTTGGTTCCGGCCACCGCGGTGGCCGGACCGCTCTTGGTGACCTGGACATCCGCGGAAGGCGCAAGCGTCACCGAGCTGATCGCCGTGTTGTTGGCCGCATTGGCGTCGAGGGCCCCGGCCGGCGCCGTGACAGTCCCCGTGT
>Ga0193738_1000544_pt1 | contig 18772 bp, 19 predicted proteins | sample L2a1metaG_FD_144927 | JGI IMG/M metagenome (GOLD analysis project Ga0193738, IMG submission 144927) | Soil microbial communities from a riparian zone of the East river system, Colorado, United States - L2a1 | ecosystem: Environmental > Terrestrial > Soil > Riparian zone | place: USA: East River...
AATAAGAAAATGCCAACCACCTTCTTCCCACAAAGTTGTAAATCCTAGTTTGTTTTTATAAAAGTCTGCAGACTTTGCTAAGTTGTTTACTGCAAGAACAAATCGGCTACCAGCAATTTTGGTCACCATATTTAGTATTTATTTTAAAGACGTGTAATACATTGTTGTTTTTCCTGCTGTTTTCAATCACATTTTACTTTTTTAAAATCTTCTATTTTGTCATCATATTCCAAACAGGTTTTCTTTATCAAAACCATTTTATTGTTCACGACTTTATATTCTGCGCTCATATGACTTTTCCCTGCACAACATTGGTTATGTTCATGTATCCTTTTTGTTTTACTATCAAAACTTAAAGAAGTGCCACGAAAACCACTTTCAAAAAAATTTCCCGTCTTTGGGTTGTACAGAAAATAAAGACTTGAGGTATTTGGTCCCGCATAACTTTGTTCAAAAACAGAAAATTCGCTAATACCATCAAAATTGTAATCCCCAACGCTTACATTGTCCAAACCCAAAATTTGACATTCTAGATTTATTTGTTGAATTAATTTATCCGTCTTTTTTTCAAATATTTTTATGCCTGCTACTCTTGCATAAAAGCTTTCCTTTTCTTTAGATATGATTAATTTGAAATATTTGTCTTTGAGGGCAACTGATTGAATAAGCTCCTTGTTTTTCCATTCGATACTGTCGCCATAGTCTATTTCAAATATTTTTGTTAAGCTTATTGTAAGCTGCTTATTTGAATGGAGTTCTGTCCATAAGCCTTCAATTTTTCCTGCATTAGGATTGAAGTTTTTAAAAGTTAAGGTTGCTTTGTTTTTGCCAATGCTATCCTTTTCAAAAAGAGTCAATGTATCTTGCTTAAGTTTTCCATTTATTATGATTGGGTCATCATGATCCGAATAAACATACACCGCTCTGGCATCTCCGTCAGAGTAGATATTTGTCACTAATTCAATCGGATACTTGTCAATGAACCCTGAATAACTTGTCTGTCCCAATAAGTTGAATGAGGTCAAAAGGGAAGTGAATATTATAAGTGTCTGTTTCATTTTGTTGGTCGTTCTAAAATCACAGGTAACTCATAAATATACGCAACTGGATTTTTTTTGTATAATTAGTTCTCAGAATTCGTTTTTGCGGCTTCCCAACCGATCATTGCAGTTTTTCTTATGCTTCCCCAATGATATTGTCCAAAATCCCCTGTCGAACGGATCACTCTGTGACAAGGAATTAAAAATGCAACCGGGTTATCGCCGATCGCAGTGCCCACTGCTCTTGATGCATTTGGATTGTTAATTGTATTTGCGATACCAGAATAAGTTGATACATCACCCATTGGAATTTTTAATAATGCCTCCCATACTTTTATTTGAAAAGGCGTTCCTTTCAAATGCAATTTAATTTTTGAAAGATCTTTCCAATCCTGTGTAAAAATGAACAGTGCATTTTGCTGGATCGTGTCAACCACTTGCCGGAACCCAGCATTTGGAAATTGTAATTGCAATTGTGTTAACGCTTCTTTTTCATCATCTGCAAAAGCAAGATGGCAAATGCCTTTTGCTGTTGAAGCAACTATAATATTTCCAAATGGAGTTTCCGCGAAACTATAATTAATCTGCAACTGCTCGCCGCCGTTTTTAAATTCTCCCGGCGTCATTCCTTCAATATTGATAAAAAGATCATGCAGTCTGCTTGAGCCCGATAGACCAGTTTCATAAGCTGCATCGCTTACAGTATGCTGGTGCAAAAGTTTTTTAGCATGTTGTAAGCTGATGTATTGTAAAAATTTCTTTGGACTTACTCCTGCCCAGTCTTTAAACAATCGCTGAAAATGAAACGGGCTCAGATAAACTTCTTTAGCCACCGCATCAAGATCAGGTTGTTGCTGAAAGTTTGATCGAATGAATTCAATTGCTTTTTTTATGCGTTCGTAATCTGTCATTGTTTTCAATTTAGCACAAAACTATTTACAACCAAAAGCGGAATCAACCCGAAACTTGCTGAAAAAAATAACCACAGAGACACTAAGTTCACAAAATATCACGGAGTTATCTCTGTGCTACCCTGTGTCTATGTGTCTCCGCGGTTTTAAATCGAAGAGGAACAATTTTCGCATCTTTGACTTCCAAAAGGTTGCTATATGAAAATTGCAGTACTGGGTTCAGGTATGGTAGGCAGTGCCATTGGAATGGATCTTGCCTCCCGTCATCATGTTACGGCATTTGATGTAAGTGATGCAAGTCTCAATTTGTTAAGGAAAAGAAATCCACGAATTGAAACACAACAAGCAGATCTTAGAAATTATGATCTCTATCCACAATTATTAAGAAACGCCGATATTGTCGTTACTGCCGTGCCGGGTTTTATGGGTTACAAGGCTCTTGAGGCTGTGATAAATTGCGGAAAGCATATTGTTGATATTTCCTTTTTCTCTGAAGATGCATTACAACTCGATCTGCTTGCAAAACAAAAAGGGGTAACAGCCATTATCGATTGCGGCGTTGCACCAGGTATGCACAATTTAATTGTCGGTCGCTATAATGAAGAAATGAGAATTGAAGCACTGGAGGTCTATGTTGGTGGCTTACCCAAAGTGCGGAAAAAACCATTTCAATACAAAGCACCATTTTCACCAGCAGATGTAATAGAAGAATATATAAGGCCTGCACGATTGATGGAGAATGGACACATTGTTGTAAGACCTGCTTTAAGTGAAGTTGAATGGATACATTTCGACGAGATAGGAACACTAGAAGCTTTTAATACGGACGGATTGCGTTCATTGCTATACACAATGCCGCATATTAAAAACCAGAAAGAGAAAACAATGCGATACCCCGGTCATGTTGAGATCATCCGTTCATTAAAAGAGAGCGGATTCTTTAGTGAGAGGGCTATCGATGTTGATGGTACAATGATATCGCCATTGAAAGTAACATCACAGATATTGTTTAATGAATGGAAGCTTGGTTTAGAAGAAGAAGAGTTAACAGTGATGAAAGTAAAACTGACCGGTAAAGAAAATGGAGAAGATAAAATAGTTGAATGGAGCCTGCTTGACTATTACGATGATGAAACGAAAACATCTTCAATGGCTCGAACAACAGGGTACACTTGTACCGCCGCTGTAAGCTTGCTTGCTCAAAATTTATTCAATGAAAAAGGAGTGTTTCCGCCGGAACTTGTTGGCAAACACAAAACCTGTTTTGATTTTATTATCGAATATTTGAAAAAAAGAAAAGTGAACTGGGTCAAAAAAGAAAGTTAGAATTATCCTTCACATAATTTCTTCAGGTTGTTCAACCCTGTTACAAATTGCACATTAAGATCTTTGACGATCTTCGGCCCCATCAAACTAGCCATTGGCCAGGGAAGACCACCACTGTTTTGCCAGGTTACTTTTGTTTCATTACCATTACCCCAATGCTCAAATAACCAGTTGTCTTTCGCTTTTGCTTTGAATGGTTTTAAAAATTCAAGATCAAAATGAATATGTTTATCGTCAATATCTCTAAGCGTTAAGCTGCCCACTCCTACTTTTTTTCCTTCCCAACCATACCTGTGACCCGGAGTTTTCGGAGTTCCTGTAATTGTTGATTTAGCAGAAGGGTCCATTTGTTGCCATGGATTCCATTTGCTATAATGATTAAGATCGCCAACACGATTCATCACATCACCAACGCTTTTATTAATGATCGTTGATTTTTCAACATTATAACTTTTAGGAAGCATCGCTGCAACAATCAGCAACAAAGCAATAAGTCCGACGATAATATATACTACGATCATAACCTTAAGTTTGTTGTAAGTTACGGATTGAATACTTGTATCACAAACCTTTTATAGAATCTTTCAATGCACCGCTTTGTAAAATTTACCTGGACGCAAGTAAACGGTTCCCTTATTTGTATAAAATCTTGTTGGTAGTTGCTTATAGGCTCCTGTTACATCATAACCGATCACTTCAAAATGTAAATGAGGAAATGCAGAATAGCCGGTGTTACCACTTAAACCGATCACTTGTCCTTTTGTAATTGTGTCTCCAATATTTACTAATGCACCGTTTTTAACAAGATGCCAGTAGTGTGCAACAGATCCATCATAATGTGTGATCGAGATATAATTGCCATCAGACATATTCTCAGGTTTCAAACCACCTTCATCTGAATCGCCTCTTGCAGCTGTTACAATACCTTCTCTTGCTGCACAGATCCTCGTTTTCTTTTTTATTTTAAAATCCAATGCAAGCTCTCCTTTATGACTCATCTTGCTGTCATAAGCTTGTATCAAAAAAACTTTCTTTTTATTTTCAAATGGAAGTGAATAAATATAGCTGCTGTCTTCTTTAAATTTTCCAGCCTTCAGATCCTGAATAGAATATTGCTGTTGTGCTATACAACAATAAACACTGAAGAATGAAATAGAAATAAAAAAGAAATATTTCATTTTTTATAAGCCTTCCAAACCAGGAATCTCTCTCTTTAATATTTCTACAAAAGCAGGGTTACTTGGTTCGGGCATTTGTGCATTCAAGATCTTACCATCCGGATCTAATAAAATATAACGGGGCATATAATCAACGCCATAAGATCTACTAAACTGGTCCTTATTATTACTACGCAAATGCAACACCCGCATTGATCTTTGACTGGCTTCATTTTGCCATTCCCATCTACTATCGTCAATGGATAATGCAACAAATGCAACCGAAGGACTTGTATATTCTTCTGCAATCTTTTCAAAGATGGCCGATTGCCCAGTACAAGTTCTGCACCAGGTCGCCCATACATCTATCACCACATAACGTCCTTTAAAATTTTTAAGAGAAAAAGTGTCTTTATTTAATGCTGTAGTAGTAAAATCAGGAGCGGCACTTCCACGAGTTAAACTATTTAACGTGTAATGCAGCGCCAGTATTTGCTGCTGTGTTTTCTGTTGTGAGATAACCGGAAGATATTTTGCGATCAGCATTTCCCTGCTTGCACTATCCCTTGTTCTGCCAACAAGTCCTTTTATTTTATTATAAACAAGATAATCTCTTAATATGCTTGCTGGTAATACGCTTGCTACTTTTGAAATATAGGCCGTATCATTGGAGGGATTCAGTTTATATTTCTGCTGATAATAGTCAGCAATATTATCACGATACATAGCGTAACTAAGAAGAGTGCTATCATTATAACTAACAGCATTCCTGATCGCATCAACCGATTTTGGAAATTCCAGTGTTTCAGTTGGATGATATACTTTGAACCATTGTGCATATTTACCATCGAGCAATTTTATGTAGTATAGAGAAAGTAATTTTTTCTGTAAAGCAATAAAATCATCGTTGGGTTTAAGATTATCTGCTGTTTTATAATTATTCAGATTATCAACCTCGTCATCCCAAAGCCGCATAACCTCAGTTGCAAAAGCTTTTGGTGTCATTTCAGAACCATAATGTTCCAGCATATATTTATCACTACCATTGTCATTATTATCGGCCCCATTTCTTAAATACTCATTTTCGGGGTTCCTGGTTCCTGACGAAGTAACTTTATTGCTAATGCCATCAATTTTTACCTTAAGGAACAAACTATCCTTGCTTCCAAAAAAGATCTTTTGATTGATGGCACCCAATCTAAATGAATAAACACCCGCAGGAATATTTTTTTCCGTGCTTGCACTAAATCGATTATCAGTTATGGGAATTTCAAGAACAGTATCCATTAATGGCTCTGCAAACAAATAAGCAGTTTGAAATTTATCTTTTGACTCAACAGTTCCTGCGATCACAGTACGACTATGTGAAGGAAGTTGAACCGGCTTATTTATATATAAAAAAACTACGACGAACAAAACCAGGGGCACAAGCATATAAAGGATCCTTGGAATGGGTTTAAAGAAAGCCCGTATAAAAGTTTTTCGCACATACCACTGATAGCCGAGCCATAATGCAGTCACCATCCAGGCAATACTTAGCCATTCATAATACATTAAAAAATTTCCTGCACTACTGCCATCCGGATTTAGTACAGTAAGCCCCGGAGCAATATATGGCCACCATAATACTTTACGCATCGCAAAAAATATTGATCCTGCAATTGTGCCAACCAACCCGATAGAAAAGGGCCATAGAAATCCGCTGATGACAACAGAAAACAAATATTGAATACCCAAAACACCCAAGCCCGCAACGAGTAATCTTAGTCCGAAACGAGTGATGAATTCAAGTGGAATTGAATGTTGGGTGAAACCAGGACTGTTTTTTACCAGCATAACAATAGTGCCACCTAGTAAACTAAAAAGTATAAGGGCAAGGATACACAAAAATGCTACCACTATAGCCACGCTGAATTTGCTCAGGTAAAGTGAAGGTTTAGAAATTGGTTGTACTTCTATTAACTTCCACCCACCTCCGCGATGTTCCATTTGTGTAAGACGTATCACAAGAAGTGTAAGAAAAATTGGAAAGAAAAAAAGACCAAAGCCTTGAAAGCAACTGGTGACAAGCCTTTTCCATGAGTTTTCAGAAGCAACAAATGTAAAATCACTTTCAGTTGTTAATAAACCGACCAATGTAAAGATCGCAGGAATAAAGGCAGCCATGATCAGCACCAGCCAAAACGTTCCAGAGTTTCTCAATTTCAACCACTCTGCTTTAAATGCTTTTATATAATCAGAAAAGAAATTCATAATAGTTAGTTTGATGTCATTTTAATAAACCATTCTTCCAATCCTTCATTAGTGCGAACCCCTCTAACCGGCACTCCCTGCATCACCAATTCACGGGTGATGTTTGTAATATCATCACTATTCTCAACCGGCAAAACAAATTCGTTACTTATTAATGCGGTTGCCTGCGGATATTTTTCTGTAAACAAATTTTTCCATCTTGCTGTATCGTCCACTTTTATGGTTACCAGTTTACCATGACCGGCACTTTCCTGCAGATCGGCCATTGTTCCCTGGAATTGCATTACACCTTTATGTATTATACCAACATGTGTACAGGTTTTTTCTACTTCATTCAATAAATGGCTCGATACAAAAATTGTTTTACCATGATCCTTGTTCAATCTTTTCAGCAGTTCTCTTATTTCAATGATACCGGCAGGATCAAGACCATTTGCTGGTTCATCAAGAATTAATAAAGATGGATCAGGCAGCAATGCCATTGCCAGCCCTAATCTTTGCTTCATGCCGAGCGAATATTCCTTCGCCTTTCTTTTACGGTCATTAAAAAGTCCGACGACTTGTAACACTTCGTCAACTCTTTTTTCATCCATATTTCTCAAACGGGTGATCACTTTTAAATTGTCGCGGGCATTTAAATGAAGATATAGTGAAGGAGTTTCTATCAACGAACCTATTCCTTCAAAAATGCCGGGAAGATTTTTCTTTAATGATTTACCGTAAATAGAAATATTGTCACGATCATTTTCAAGCATACCGGTAAGCAGTCGTATAGTAGTTGTTTTACCGGCACCATTCGGACCCAGGAATCCGAATATACTTCCTTCGGGAACTTTTAAACTTACATTGTTCACTACTTTTCTTCCGTAGCGAAACATGTAATTGAGGTCTGAAGTCTCAATTGCATACGCATTTGTTTGGTTCATGGCTGTTTATTATCCGGTAAACATATAGAAATAAAAAAGGCGAACATTACGTTCGCCCTGTTATTTCTTAAAATCTTTATGAATGGTTTATTCAGCTTCTGCCACCACTTCCTTTACCTCGGGTATCATTCTCTTCATCATTCCTTCAATACCAGCTTTCAAAGTGATCATTGATGAAGGACAACCGCTGCAACTTCCCTGCAACATCAGGTTTACCACACCATCATCATAACTTTTGAATTGTATAGCCCCTCCATCCATTTCAACAGCAGGTTTTACATAATTCTCCAATAATTCTTTAATGCGTTTTACCACATCGTCATCATCAGCGCTGATCTCATTGCTGCTTTCTTGTTTGCTCGTTACTATTTCTTCTTCATTTATTACAGGCTTGCCTTCTTCAAGATATTCTTTCAAAAACTGGCGAACACTTGGGATCACATCGCTCCAATCAGTGTCAGGAGTTTTTGTAAGCGTTACAAAATTGCTGGCAATAAAAACAGCCTTAATAAAAGGATAGCCAAACAATTCAATTGCCAGCGGGGAAGGCTTTGCAGTTTCCACATCAGGAAAATCAATGCTTTTACCGGGATATAAAAGTTTATTTGCCACAAACTTCATCGTCTCCGGGTTAGGGGTCATTTCCGTATAAATGCTGATGATCGGGTTACCTGTTTTTATCATAACTCACAAAATTATATGCAAATATAACAAGCAAAGCCCGGGCCTGTTTACGAATGAAGAAAAGAGATTTTGGTACCGGCTTTTGAGCCTTGATTGGGCTGATGTTGCGACGCTCCGTTCATCATTCTGTTCTTTGTTCAACGACAGCGTCGCAGTTTACCCAGAGCGAAGCGAAGGGTCGCAATCCGTTCATCGTTCGGTAATTCTGCTCTTCACTTCCAGGTTGTATTTTCGCAACTAAACAGTTAAAGAAAGTAAGCATGAAAAAGATCTACACCATCGGCCACTGTACAACAAGCCTGGCCTTGTTTGAAGAAACGGGACTTGATAAGCTGATAGGTGAAAAATTTACACTTCAGAATATCAAATTTGAAAAAATAACTCCTGCCCAGTTGGATGAAATGAAGAAGATGGTTGGGACCTACGAGGCTTTATTTAGTCGCCGTGCAATTAAGTATAAAGAATGGAAACTAAAAGATAAATCCTTAACTGAAAAAGATTATCGTCAATATATCCTGGATGAATATACTTTTCTGAAACGCCCTGTCATTATCATGGACAATAAAATTTTTGTTGGCAGTGAAAAGAAAACAATAGCAGCAATAAAAGAGGAGCTGCAATAATGCAGCTCCGTGCTCTCATAGAGCTGTCCGGCTATTGCGTGACTAGAAACCAATTTTGCACCGAACATTGCATAAAAATATTTTTCACTCATCAACAGGCAACAAAAATCTTTTAAGAATATTCTGTCTCGCCTCATGCGAGACAGAATATTCGGATAAAGGATAACGAGAGAAATTCAAAATATGGACTTAATTATTTGAATCTTTTGTTTTTGTTTCAGTCTTCACTTACCGTGTTACTGAAATATTCATTTTAGGTTTTATAGATTTAACCAAGGGCTTTGCCACTGGTCTATGATTATAAAAAATTGTGCCAATAAGCAGTGAGACTTGATAATAACATTCTATGATTTGAAAATCAACTTATTCTTAAGTGGAGTGTATACTGGTTGATGAGCTGTTTATAACAGACACGAGATAATAAAGAGGGTTTAATCGATGGGGATAAATCTATTTTTTTAAATCTGTATATAAGATTATTTCGTATGAATTTTTTTAACAGGATCAAACCTTTGGAAGCTTATATCCATTATGATATTGTGCAAATAAATATTCTTTATTCAATTTTTCATTTGTCAATTGTTGCTTTGCTTTATCCCATGTAATTTTTTCTTTACTCCTGTATGCAATATTTCCTAATTGACAAACAGTGGCGATATGTGCTCCGGTGCTGATCGGGCAATTCAGATCATCTTGTTTACCTGATTTAATTGCAGCAACAAAATTTTCCCAATGCTTCACTAATGCATTATCTGTTGGTTTTTTTCTTTCAACCAACACTTTTTCTTTGCTTCCTTTTTCAGGTATTACTTCCCAACCACCACGATCTAATTCCAGGGTTCCATTATTGCCAATAAATGCGATGCCATGATCTTTTCCAAACAAACCATTGTCAATTCCCATTGCATGGTCCCATATCAAATTAAATTTATCAAACTCATATAATGCACCCATTGTATCTGGTGTTTCCTGGTACAGATCGGGATAAGCAAAGTACCCACCTAATGCTGAAACGGTTTTTGGAACATCCGCATTCATTCCAAAAATTGCATAATCCATTAAGTGAACTCCCCAATCGGTCATCAAACCACCTGCATAATCCCAGAACCAGCGGAATTGAAAATGAAACCTGTTTGCATTGAACTTCCTTTTTTGCGCAGGCCCTAGCCACATTGCATAATCAACACCAGCTGGCGGATCTGAGTCAGGAATTTTTGCTCCGGGTTTTACCCATCCCTGGTAACACCAAACTTTTACTGTTCGAATGTTTCCCAGCTGCCCCGTTCTTATAAAATCAACTGCATCTCTGAAATGTTGCCCGCTTCTTTGCCATTGACCAGACTGTACAATTTTGTTAAATCTTTTTTGGGCAGCCACCATTGCCCTGCATTCTTCAATTGAATTACCAACTGGTTTTTCTACATAAACATGTTTGCCAGCTTCAACTGCATGTATCATTTGCAATGCATGCCAATGATCCGGTGTGCCGATGATGACAGCATCAATATCTTTTTGCTCTAATAATTTCCGGTAATCACCATATGTTTTCACTTTCGTTGTATCTACATTCATTTTTGCGAGATCAGCCATTCGTTTATCCAATACATTTTTATCAACATCACAAAGCGCAACAACATTTACGCCGGGCACTTTTAATGCTGCAGAAAGATTGCTCCATCCCATGCCATTGATACCGATGGCACCAATGTTTAATTGATCATTCGGAAGAATTTTACTTTTAAAAATGCTGAATGATTGGTTATCGAAAGAGGATAATAATGTACTACCGGCAAAAAGCGTTGCAGATGTTTGTATAAAACGACGACGATCAGACATAAGAAATGTTTTTAAGAATGTTTGATGAAGTTAGTATTTAATTTAAATATCTTATTCTTCTTAGAACCAATGCGTGTTCTCAATTTCATGGTCTACACATCAAACAAAACGTTTTGCATTTAAAAACTCAATTGGAAGATCTGATCTGCCTTCTATTGCAAGATCAGCAAGGATTTCTCCCACCACGGAAGCGAACTTAAAACCATGGCCACTAAAACCACAAGCGATAGAAACATTTTCTTCATAGCCCGGGAGTTTATCGATTACAAAATTTTCATCGGGGGAATTTGCGTACAAACAGACCTTTGTATGAAGAATTGAATCAAAAACTCCGGGTAAATATTTATTCAAACAATATTTTAAATTTTCTATATCAAATTCTGTGGTTTGCCTGTTCACATTATCGGGATCAGTTGTTTGAAAAGGGAAGTGATGCGCCAATTTTAAACCCGCCGGTTCACCAAACTTTTCTGTATCTAATAAAGGAAAGCCGTAATAACATCCATGTTTCAGATCATCCCCGATCATCCAGCAGGGAAACTTATTTAATTCAAACTGATCATCATTTTTAGTTTTGATCCACGCCACAAATTGCCTGGTCACTTTAATTTTATCAGCAAGACCGGGTATCATTTTACCAGCCCATGCACCGGCCGTAATTATAAGTTTATTGCATTGATAAGAATCCTTATCTGTTCTTACAATTATATTGGCTCCTTCTCTTTTCCAGTCAATTACTTTTTCATTAGTGTTTATTATAGCTCCATTTTTTTTTGCTTGTGATGCATAAAGACGAATTGCTTTTTCCGGGGTAATAAATCCAGCCTCTGGCTCAAAAAGAATTTCAAAATCATCTGGAAATTTAAATTGAGGGAATTGATCGGCAGCCGCTACAATATTCATCTGGTCAAGGTCAATATTATATAATCCTGCCGATCGCTCTACTCCTGTTATTATTTCATTATCGGGTCTACCGGCGTATAATAATCCTGTTTTATAATAGACCTGCTTGTCAGTTTCCCATTCAAGTGCTTCCCAATTTTCATAAGCTCTTTCCAAAAGAGGAACATAATCAGGGTGTTCAAAATAGGCTTTACGAATAATGCGGCTTTGTCCTGCATGTGAACCAAACTCATGAGTGATATCAAATTGCTCAAGCCCTAAAACTTTATAGCCTCTCTTAGATAAATAGTAACAAGCTGCCGATCCCATAGAACCAACGCCAATAACAATAATATCAAATGAGGTAGGCAAGACTTTAAATAGAAATAAAAGTTACAACTATAGGCGGAAAAATAATTATCTTTTGCAGTTATTATTACCACCCTGTAATAAAGCCATCATCCATCCCTTGAAACTTCCTTTTTTAATTAGGCAACCAAATATTTTTTATGGAAGTACATGCTCATGCCCATACCGAACGAAAAAAATGGACACATTATTTTTGGGAGTTCCTTATGCTATTCCTTGCTGTGTTCTGTGGATTCATGGCAGAAAACCAACGGGAACATTATATTGAAAAAATAAGAGCAAAGGATTATGCCCGTGCATTGGCTCACGATCTTGAAAATGATACAACACAGTTGTCCGATATATTAAAACAAGTGGAAAGATTAGTTGATAAGTATGACAGATTCTTGAATATAAGTAAAGACTTAAACCAGGCAAATCCTGCACAGCTATATTATTATGCTTCTTTTGCAACCGGTATGAGCGACTTTACATCGAATGTTTCTACACTCGATCAAATAAAAAATTCTGGGAGCATCCGTTACTTTGATCCCGCGCTGCAGGATAAAATATCGGAGTATGCCCGATTGGTTGACAGGAACAAGGACTATAAGCCTTTTGGCATTTCCATTCATAACAGGTCGGTTGATTTGTTGAATAAGATATTCAATGTAGAAATAATCGATAACGCAAAGCAATGGAAATGGGAACAGGAAACTGTTGATGCTTTTCTGCTTACTAAACCACAATTAATAAACAATGATCCCAACCTCATGAAAGAATTTTCCAATACACTAGTTGGAAAGAAAAGATCGGAGTTATCCATGGGGGTAGTTTACTATAAGCCTGCATTACGCCAGGCTAATGAATTAATGAGCCTGTTAAAAGAAAAATACCATCTGAAATAATTTTTATGGAAGTACATGCACACACTCATACCGCCCGAAAAAAATGGACACATTATTTCTGGGAGTTTCTCATGTTATTCCTTGCTGTGTTCTGTGGTTTTTTAGCAGAGAACCAACGGGAACATTATATTGAAAAAGTAAGAGCCAAACAATATGCCCGGTCACTTATCAGTGATCTGAAAAGTGACACAGCTATGGTAAGCAGGATTGCAAGACAGGCTAAGCGAATAGTACTCCAAATTGATAGCGTTGCAGAGGTGCTTGAAAAAAAGAGGATAAATGAAATACGGAATATTGATTTATATATTTTCTTCAGCCTCGACCAGATGTATCGCCCCTATACCTGGAACAGGACAACATTAGAACAAATCAAGAATTCAGGCAGTATCCGCTATTTTTCTAATGATAGTATCATAAATCGTATCAGCGCCTATGATGCTTTTACCCGTCACATGGATGAGGATTACAAAAATGACGAAGAGGGATTCCGGCATTTCAGAGAATCCGGAAATCGGGTCTTTGATCTGAATTATCCACGGAAATTCAATGATGCATTAGAATCAAACATTGATTCTTTGATGCAGACCAACTATTATAAAGAAATGGAAATAAATGGTCCCCGGCTTTTAACGAGTGATATCATAGATATAAAAGTATTAGTCAACACAATGCTTTCCCTTAGAAATGGTCTTAGCATAAGGAGTGAATCTGAATTACCGAAATTAAAAAAGAGTGCTGAAGAGCTGATCATCTTTTTAAAAAATGAGTATCATTTCAAATAATATTTATGGAAGTACATGCACACTCACATACTGCCCGAAAAAAATGGACACATTATATATGGGAGTTTATTATGCTGTTCCTCGCTGTATTCTCCGGTTTCCTGGCCGAGTATCAACTCGAGCACAAGATCGAAAAAGAAAGAGCGGAAAAATTTTTGCAAAGCATGTTGCTGGATGTGCGAACTAATATCAGCAATCTTGATTCGTTGATAAAACAAGATCACATCATTATTACTAATCATGACGAATTGGTAAACTGGTTGATAAAAGATAGCGCCACTATTGACAGGGCCGCTTTCTCTAAAAGCATGGGGGCCATTTGGGTGAGAAATTTCCTGGTGCGTAAGGAAACGTATGAACAAATGAGATCATCCGGTTCATTAAGGTATATAGGGAATATCGAGTTCCTTAAAAAAATGATGGATTATGAACGTATCACCAATTTTGCACAATACCGTAACCAGGAGTTTGAAAAAAAATATTATACAGAGCTGTTTATTCCCGCTGTTTATAAAAGCTATGATCTTACCTGTCAGCTAAACCTTGATACAAGCAATCACTCTGATCCTGTTAAAATAGAAAAACTGGCTAACCATCATGATGTGCTAAGCGGGAATGATGCGGCTGTTTTTCGTCATGATATGGGTGCTGCCCTGACACTACGACTGGAAAGATTAAGAAGAAGTTTGGATGCATTCAGAGATGCAAGAGCAGCTTGTGTGGAAATGGAAAATTCGATAGATAAACAATTAAACCGGCATTAAATATTTATTATGGAAGTGCATACGCATTCACATTCTCATGGAAAGAAAAATTGGAAAAGCTATTTCTGGGAATTTTTAATGTTGTTCCTCGCTGTGTTCTGCGGATTTCTTGCAGAGAACCAGCGGGAACATTATGTGGAGCATCAGCGGGAAAAACAATTTATAAAAACCCTTCTTCAAGACCTTGGAAATGACACGGCGAACTTTAACCGGTCAATTTCAATATTCAAATCAAATGTTGAAAGGTTTGATTCGCTTAAAACCTCGGTCAAAAACCCGCAAACCCAGGAAGAGATCTTAAATGCGTATAAGGCAACCACTCTTGCGCAAAGCTTCAGCAGCTTTAATTATAGTGACCGTACAATTGAACAGCTACGGAGTGCCGGAAATTTCCGGCTAATACGAAATTCAGCCGTGTCTGATGCAGTGATCGAATATGATCGTTATATCCGTAATACATATATAGGACTTGAAAAAATATTGTCTGGCCAGAGTATTGGTCTTCTTGAAAAACAAAATGAGATCTTTGATTACGATCTCTGTAATTTTTTTCTTAGTAAAACCTGGCAGCAACGCCAGCTGATCACAGCTGATTCTCTTGCACTGCAACCCAAACTGCTTACGGACAATGAACAAAAGCTGCAACAATATTATAATTCATTTGGCATGTGGCGGAATTGGAGCAGTCGGATGACAACTCATTCAAATATTGCAAAAAAAGATGCAATAAGATTAATGGACCTGGTTAAAAAAGAATACCACCTGAAATAAACTTTATGGAAGTACATGCACACACTCATACCGCAAGAAAAAAATGGACACATTATTTCTGGGAATTTATCATGTTGTTCCTCGCTGTGTTCTGTGGATTCCTGGCAGAATACCAACTGGAACATAAGATTGAAAAAGATCGGGCAAAAGAATTGGCAAAAAGTTTTTATGAAGAATTAAAAAATGATTCAGCTGTTGCGGCTCAAAAAATTCAAAATCGGATGAAGGCGGAGAACGCCTTCTCATACCTGGCAAAATATTTTAGAGACAGCAGCCTTAACAATGTGTCAAAAACGTTTAGCCTTAATTTTTTATATGCAATATATTTCAGAACACCATCCATCTTTGAACCAAGTACTATGGTATTGGAACAATTAAAGAATTCCGGCTCGCTACGCTATTTTAAAAATGAAGAATTGCAAAAGCTAATTGGCCAGCTGTCTGTAGCAATTCGCAACATCAATGACAGGCAGGAGTTAGAATTCCAGATAAGAATGCAATACCTCAACCCGATGATCCTTCGTCATTATGATTACAATTTTGAAGAGCAATTAACACAGGGCAATGTGCAGGATGTTTTTACTGCAACTACCGTCTACGAAAACAATAATGAAATGATCCCTTTTCATTTTAAATCACCTGCAAAATTTGATAAAGAAGAAGCGATAAACCTTATGAGTTTTTACGGCAGGGCCGGATTGGGTGCCACCCGCAGGGTACATTACAAAAAATATATTGACGTGAATGCTGAATTGTTGAAAGTATTGCGAAAAGAATATCACCTGAAATAAATTTTATGGAAGTACACCACCATGCACACACCTCAAGAAAAAAATGGACACATTATTTCTGGGAGTTTCTAATGTTATTCCTTGCCATAACACTTGGTTTTCTTGTAGAAAACCAGAGAGAACATTATGTTGAACATGTAAGAGCTAAAGAATTTGCAGCATTGATGTATGAAGATCTGAAAAAAGATAATGAATTATACATAAAGGGGTCTGAGAAATTTAAAATGATCAAGGAGCACCAGGATTCATTGTTATTTGTATTGAAAGGTGATTTTGAAAAAATAGACCGGTATAAAATGATCAGGCATTGGATAAATGCCGTTTGGGCTCTCAACTTTACTGCTCACCAGGCTACTTATGAACAAATGAAAAACTCTGGGTCCTTACGATATATAAGGAATATCGATCTTATTAATAGAATGCAGGAGTACTATAATGGTATCTTACCGGATATTCATCACTATCATACAATACAAAGTGAGCTGACAGAAAAGAGGATCGTTCCTTTTATTGAAGATCATATAAACTACCAGGAAGCTGACTTTTTGAATAGTCAAATGAATGTCAGCAACCCTGGTTTATTTGATTGGAATAAAAGAACAGCTGTGAAATTGTATAACATGATGTCTCTCTTAAGTAATCAAAACCAGTTTTTAAATAGCTTTTATATAAAGGCTGGAGAAAAATCGAATGAAACCATGCAGTTGCTGAAACAAGAATATCATCTGAAATAAATTTTTCATGGAAGTACATACACACTCACATACTGCCCGAAAAAAATGGACACATTATTTCTGGGAGTTTTTAATGTTGTTCCTTGCTGTGTTTTGCGGATTTTTAGCAGAGAACCAACGGGAGCATATGGTAGAGCATCAGCGGGAAAAGAAATTTATTCAATCACTTGCCAGCGATCTTGCAGCAGACACATTACGACTTAGTAATATTTTGCAACAAAGACTATCAAGAACAAAAATGCTTGACTCATTTGTTATATTAATGAACAAGCCCGACGCGGCCAGCAATAGCCGTTATCTCTATTATTATAACTCCCTTGCTACACGAGGGTGGTCATTCCGGTTTTCTCCTGTTGATGGTACCATGCAACAATTAAAAAATGCGGGTAATCTCCGGCTTATACAAAAATCAGTTGTTAGTGACAATATCATTGCTTACGATGTTGTCAGTCGTGCATTGGCCTGGGGAAGCCAGGATGAAAATGAAATAATGGCTAGTTATAGAAATGTTGCTGAAATAATATTTGATGGTCGTGTGCTGATGGCAATGCGGGATGAGGATAACAACCTGTCTATGCCGGACTATGATCCACCACTGAGAGTTACTGAGGATGCCGTTTTCCGATTAACTTATCGTATACACATGCTTGTTGCATTCAATAAAACGTTACACCGTGATGCAAGGTTGTTGCTACAAAAAGCGACTAGCCTGTTAACTCTTTTAAAAAAAGAGTATCACCTCAAATAAATATTTATGGAAGTACATGCTCACACCCATACAGCAAGAAAAAAATGGACACATTATTTCTGGGAGTTTTTAATGTTGTTCCTTGCCGTATTCTGCGGATTTTTAGCAGAGTATCAACTGGAACATAAAATAGAAAGAGACCGGGCAAAAGAACTGGCTAAAAGTTTTTATGAGGAGCTAAAAAATGATTCAGCCAATGTAGTACTAAAAACAGCTAACCGGATCAAGCAGGAGAATGCTATTAAATACCTGATGAAGTATTTTAAAGACAGCAGCCTTGTTAATGTGTCAAAGACTTTTGCTATTAATTTCTTATACGGGATCAATTTCCGTACACCTTCGCTTTTTGAACCAAGAACGGTAGTACTCGAGCAATTAAAAAACTCCGGTTCGCTGCGTTACTTCAAAAGCAATGAGTTGCAAAAACTCATTGGTGATCTATCGATTGCCATTTATAATATTAATGACCGGCAGCAACTTGAAACAGATATAAGGATGCAATATATTAATTCGCTTATTGTCCGCCATTATGATTATGAATTTGATGCCGCATTAAAAAACAATGATGCCGCTTTTGACGTGGCTGCAGCCAACTATGAAAAGAGTAATGAAGTCATTCCTTTCCAGTTCAAGTCGATAGAGAAGTTCGATAAACAGGGTACTATTAATGGGTTGGGTCTTTATGGAATGAATGTGGGGAGTTCTACACGCCGGGTTCATTTTCAAAAATACATAGAGCTGAATGCTGAATTACTGAAATTATTACGCAAAATATATAACCTGAAATAATTTTTAATGGAAGTACATGCACACACTCATACTGCCCGAAAAAAATGGACACATTATTTCTGGGAGTTTTTAATGTTGTTCCTTGCTGTTACGCTTGGTTTTCTTGTAGAAAATCAACGGGAGCATTATATAGAGAATATCCGGGTAAAAGAATTTTCAAGATCGCTGGTGCAGGATCTGCAAAATGACACAACTGCTATTAATGTTCAGAAGAGATCAGGCAGGATCTTTATTGCAATTACGGATAGCCTGCTAAACCATGCTCAAAGACCGTTAGAAGGTCGCAATGCTTCGGAGTTTTCTTTTTATACCCGGTTTATGTATTGGACAGTTCCTCTTGCATGGCATCGTGCCACATTTGAGCAAATTAAAAATTCGGGAAGTCTTAGGTACTTTAAAAATTACCAGCTATTGGAAAAATTGATGGAATATGAAGCACTGGTAAATGGTATCGAGGGAGAATTCAACAATCACCAAACAAGGGGTAATATGTTATTAA
>Ga0193738_1000545_pt1 | contig 18737 bp, 12 predicted proteins | sample L2a1metaG_FD_144927 | JGI IMG/M metagenome (GOLD analysis project Ga0193738, IMG submission 144927) | Soil microbial communities from a riparian zone of the East river system, Colorado, United States - L2a1 | ecosystem: Environmental > Terrestrial > Soil > Riparian zone | place: USA: East River...
GTTGATTTTCGGGAATTATTTGAAAAAGAAAAAGATTTTGATGCGGTAAAAATCATGACACCCGATCATTTGCATGGATATATTTCTGTTGCAGCAATGAAAAAAGGAAAACATGTTGTGATTCATAAACCCCTTGCTAATCGCATGTATGAAGCTAAACTGGTAATGAAAACTGCAAAAGAAACGGGGGTCAGCACTCATTTACTTGCATGGAGTAAGCGAACCGGCATGGCATTAGTAAAAAAATGGATCGATGAAGGGCAGATCGGGACGCTGAAAGAAATTCATAACTGGAGTAACCGCCCGGTATGGCCGCAGTGGACAGCCAATCCAAAAGACATGCCGCCAGTACCTAAAGATTTTAACTGGGATCTTTGGCTGGGAGTTGTTCCTGACAGGCCGTATCATCCAAACTATACCCATAATGTTTTTCGTGGCTGGTATGATTTCGGTGGCGGCGCTATTGCAGATATGGGTCATTATAGTTTATGGCCATTGTTTTTGACTCTTGGAATAAAAACTGCACCACTTTCTGCGGAGGCGTATGGAACAACAACAAGAGTTGTAGAGAACCAGGTTTGCCGCCCTTATAATAATGATGTGGCATTTCCTGTATCATCAATTGTTCATTTTAAATTTCCCAAACAAGAAACATTGCCATCATTTGATCTTTATTGGTATGATGGAGGAATGAAACCACATTCATTTGAAGAATTAGGTGGTAAATCATTGGATCCTGAAGGAATGATGTTTGTTGGTGATAAAGGAAGAATTATTGCAGGTTTCCGTTGCGAGAATCCAAAGCTATTGCCTGATAAAAAAATGATTGCGTACATGCATAGAAAAGATCCTCATAAGGAAGAAACTGAAAGCGGTGACCCGCATTGGATAAATGCTTTTAAAAATAAAACACAATCGCCGGGAAGTTTTTTAAATGCCGGGTCAGTTACCGAAACCATTCTATTAGGCGCTGTATCATTGCGGGCAAAGAAAAAAGTAGAATATGATTCGGCAAATATGAAAATTATAAACGATGAAAATGCTAATAAACTTTTTTACAGGGAATATAGACCAGGATGGGAAATGTGAACTAGTCGCGTCTTGTCATACCGAAACGGTAAAATTGAGACTGATTGTGCTTTGGGAAAAGTAGTTGAGGTATCTCAGGTTAGTTGAAACCTGAGATACCTCGCCTTGATTTCTTTTATACCAGCGTCAATAAAACAGGGCCCGGTATGACAAGAATCCTATTATATAATTTTTAAATACTGAAATTATGGATCGCAGAAATTTTTTGGAGAATACCTTAACCATCGGCGCAGCAGGAATGATTGCGCCATCACTATTAAATGAAAATAAAATGCCAGAAAGTAAAACACCGCCGCGGGATGATATATCCATTGCTCAATGGGCATTGGTAGAAGAAATAAGAGCAGGCAAATGGAAGAACCTTGATTTTCCGCGTATTGCCCGTGAAGATTTTGGTGTAAATGGAATTGAGTTTGTAAATACTTTGTTTGAAGTGCCAACTGAAGATTATCTGAAAAAATTAAAACAAAATGCAAGGGATCACGGAGTGACGATGGTATTGATCATGTGTGATGCTGAAGGTGATGGGGCCGCTGATACAAAAGAAGGACGACAACAATTTGCGATCAATCATCGCAAATGGGTTGACATTGCACATTATCTCGGTTGTCATGCAATTCGTACCAATTGTCGTGGCCCGGAGAAAGCAGACAAGAAAGAAGCATTGAAATGGGCGGCTGACGCCTACAATCAATTACTGGAATATTCTAAGCCAGCAAATATTAGTGTCGTTATAGAAAATCATGGTGGTGTGTCCAATGATCCGGATTGGATGGTTGAGCTTATGAAAAAAGTGAACAATCCTCTTTTCGGTACCTATCCTGATTGGAGAAAACCTGCTCCTGATTTCGATAACTATGCGTACCTGGAAAAAACATTGCCTTATGCAAAAGGCATGTCATACCGTAATCAACCAGATGATGCATTAACTATTAAAATGATCGAGCTGAGTAAGAAGACTTACAGGGGATGGTACGGGATTGAATCGAGTGGGAGAGAAGAGATCAAAAAAGGGATCGGGTTGTTGAAAAAACATTTGTTGAATCAATCATAACTGATAAAAGTACTTGAGTTGGCGGTCTTGATTTTGCAGATCAATCAATTGATCACAATTTTACCCTTCATGATCGCAGCGATCATCTCCCTATTTTTTGTATCAATTTTTTCCTGGTATGCTTTTACTTCTGGCCGGTCTTTTATTTTATTAAAAAGCGGGTCATCAAATAAGGCTCTGGCAAAACGGGGCTCATCGGCTGTTAAAAAAGAGCTGGCTGCTTCATCATAATTCCCATCCGCTATCGCCAGTCTTGTCAGCAAAAATGGATCAGGATGCTCATTTATTTTTTTCCTGTTTAACTCAATTATTTTTTTTGCTTCTGCATTTTTACCTGATTCCTTTAAGGCATAGGCCAATGTTAAAGACTCTTTACCAGCTTTTGTTTTCCGTAAAAGGGATATTGACGAATCATACTGAGCTGTAAAGGCAAATATTTTTGCCAGTTCATTCATAGAGCGTTCAAGTATCTGTTCATTCGTTTCAACAGCAAGAAAATTCTTCCTGATATAATTTATTCCTTCATTATACTTTTTGAATTTGGTGAAGCAGGATAACAGCGCAAATTTCACATCTATCAGGTCCGGGTTCAGGTAGTAACTTTTATCAAAATAATATTTTGCCGAATCATATACACCCAGGTCATCCCATGTATTACCAAGCCGCATATATAGTACCGGGTCGGTAGGGTCCATCTTCAACCCTTTATGAAAATAAAAATAAGCCGAATCGGGCCGGCTATCTTTTTTAAATAAGTAATAAATGCCAATGGGGGAATAGGCAGCGGCATAACCCAATTGACTGCTTTTTAAAAAATACGGCAATCCTTTTTCTAATCCGCCTCTGTCATTACTTGTAAATCCCATCGCACAATTTCCAATAGGATTGTCAGGATCTATCTTTATTGATTTATTCGCAAAGAAGATCGCTGAATCGACCCAGATAGAGCCCTGGCGCCAGCGATTGCCTTTATCCCAATATACCATTGCTAAAGATGCCAATGCATCGGCATATTCCGGATCCAATTCCAGGGCCTGGTGGAAAAGTGTTACTGCCATTTCATTTTCTTCCAGCCGCCGTGTCGATGTAAGTTTTCTTGCTTTCAGGTAAAGATCATAGGCCTCAATACTTTTAGTTGGAATAGTTACCAGTTGGCCCTTCTCGGGTTCTGTAAGCGAAATTTTTAAATACCGTGCTACCTTTTCGGCTATGCCTGATTGGATCTCGAAAATATCATTATAGGCTTTATCAAAAGTTATTGACCAGAGATGTTTGTCTTTTTCAGCATCGATCAACTGAACAACAACTCTTACGTTTTTATTCATTTTCCGTACGCTTCCTTCCAATATGAATTTCACACCAAGTTCATCGCCGATCGCTGATGCATTTAATTTTGATTGCTTATAATTTAATACAGAGGTCCGGGAAATAACTTTCAGATTATTGATCTTCGATAAACGGTCAATAATATCTTCCGTAAGTCCATCACTGAAATAATCCTGCTCCGATTCGCTGCTAAGGTTCTCAAAGGGAAGGACAGCAATGGACAAATTGCCAGTATCAACAATCTCGTTACTTGTAAAATAGCTTTTATAAATAAATATACCGGCTATGACTGCGATCAGGATGAGAAGGGCTACAGCAATTTTTCTTTTCTGCTGACTTTTTGCTTTCAGTTTTCCCTCTAATGATTCCCGCTTAGGTACAATGAACCCGGGATTAGAAATTGCAAACACTTCCATCGGCTCTTCCACATTTTTGAATCTAAACGAACCCAGGGATGATAATTGGAGCTCAGCATTGTTTTTTATCTGGTCGCGGATCGATTTTGATAAAAGAATGGCCCCTGGCACACCCATGGTTTCAATACGGGAAGCGATGTTCACGCCATCACCAAAAAGATTTTCGTTCCTGAAAATAACATCACCGAGGTGAAGCCCGATCCGTACCGGCACTTGTGGTGTTTCTCCAAAAGTTTTCTGCAAAGCCATAGCGCATTCTACACTGTTGGAAGAACTATCAAAAGCCAGCAAGCAACCATCGCCGTAATATTGAATAATTTTTCCATGATGTTCCTTTGAAATTCTTTCCAGCACTTCTTTGAACCTGTTCAATAACCATAAAGCATTTTGTTCATCCTGCTGCATCATGGCCGTGTACCCGACAATGTCGGTGAACATAATAGCGGCGAGTTGACGATTGGATGACATTATTTTGAAAGGTTTGATTGCTATTTTAAATATTCACTCACTTTAGATAAAGCGTTGATGTTATTAAATTTTACTTTACCGGACCAAGATATTTATCATACCATGATAAGGACTCTTTCATGAGCTCTGATTTTGGAACAAGGTGACCGCCCTCGAATAATATAATCTTTTTGTCTTTGTCGGGAGTACCAATTAATCTAAACATTGGTTTTTGTGAAGTTTCGAGTGGAAAAAAAGTATCGTTTTTTCCATTGAGCATAAGAACAGGAATTTTTACACGGGGAAAAAAATTCAGGGGATCGACTTCCGGCAATGTTTTTTGCATCATTAAACCACCCACATGATAGATGGCTGTTTTGATACGGGGTTCATTTGCACATACAACACCACCCATTGCGCTTCCCCAGCTATGACCAAAATATCCGAATTTGCCATGGACGATATCTTTGCGAGTTTCAAGGTAGTCCAATGATCGGCTGATATCCTGCACCCAGGAGATTACATGATCTTTATAGAATTTAGATTCTTCCTGCAAGTCCGAATCAAGTTCATCTCCTCTTTCAAAGGTGCCTTTTAAGATGGGGAACAATACTGCTCTTCCGCTTTTCAATAAAAAATCAAATGAGTTTGTCACTGCTACACCATAGTCAAATTTGCGATTATAGATGACACCCGAACCTGGAAAGAATACAACAGTTTGGTAGGGGGGAGGGAAACTTTTTGGAATAAAAAGATAGGCGGTTAATTTTTCTTTGTTATAGGCTGCATCCATATCTATCTTTTCTATTCTCCAAAGACCACTATCTGCAATCATCTTAACATCGGGTCGTAAAGGTGAGTGATCATAAGCGTACTGTCTCAGAAAGATTTTGAATGATTCATCGTCGACAGGTTTTTCCTCAGCATAATCACGATAGGCAAACTCCACTTTAGCTGACAAACTATTAATGGTTGAATCTCCCGGCAATTCTTTCATGCATCTGAACCCGTTTGTTATTGAACGGTCAATCTCCGGCTGAATATATCCATCATTGTAAGCATAAGTAGCATCATTCCAACCCCCACCTAAAATAAATCGTTGTCCGGCTTTATCACTTTCATTCAAACACCATTCTCTTGCGTTGCCTGCTATGTCATATACTCCCCAATTACTGATACCCTCCATACTTCCAACAGATACGGTGCCTGTACCATTGAAATTACTTTTTGGTATTATACCCCATGTATTAAAAGCATCAGCAACCAAACTCCAGTGATAAACTGTAGGTAATTTTTTACCGGCAAATTTTGCATAAGCCATCGCCTCGTACCATGAAATGCCTGTGACAGGATGATTATCTTTTCCATCAGGATAGGTTCCCACTTCCCAGGTTGCAGGACCGGTTTTGCCAGTTTTATCAATAAATAAACTTATCGCTTGCTCCCAGGTAAGCTCTTTGTTATCTGAAACAAATGGATAGTCCCAATATTTTTTTTCCAGGTAACCACCCGCATCTACAAACTTTTTATAATCCTTATTAGTTACTTCATGTATATCCATTAAAAAATCACTTACATTTTTTCCTCCATGTTGTTCAAGACCTACAATATTCATATATGAAACAGAAGCGAATACTTTCACCATTTCTTCAGGATATGCGCCATTACTATCCAGTTTAAGAACTCTTACAGTTGGCGAATAAATGGTTTTGAATCCATTCATCTCGATTTTTACTCTTGTAAACCATCGAGGGAACCAAATATCTTTTAGCGGCGTTTTACCAAGCAGCTTCCATTCGCCGTTTACATCATTATAATCTTTCCAATATACAGTGGCGCCTGCCGGAGTTGTTTCATAGGATCTTTTTTGTGCTACTATTGGCCATAGATTTTTTAACACAGAATCGTTTGGCAACGTTTTCTGTGCTTCTACTGCAAGGTCAAATGCTTCGGTGGGTGGACGGAAATTATCATTTACAAGTTTTTCAATAGCCGGTATTAATTTGTTACGGGCATTTTGTCTTTTTAAAATTGGTGGAATGAAAATAAAACCAGCAATCGCCAAAAGCAGTATTGCGAGTGAAAGCCTTAGCAGTAATGTTTTTTTCCCAATTGATATTTTTGATGAAACATACTTTATTCCTTTCCCGTCCAGTTTTTTATTCAGGGGAACATTCAGTCCGGGATTCGTTAGCGCAAATATTTCTACAGGTTCTTTTACGTTCTTTAATGAATATTTACCAAGAGAGATTGTTTGAATTTCTTTTTGATTCTTTATATCATCAAAAACTTTTGCTGAAATAAAAATGCTGCCTGGAATTGCCAGTGATTCAAGCCTTGAAGCGATATTCACGCCATCACCATGAATATCTGATCCATCAAAAATTATATCGGCCTGGTGAATACCGATGCGAACGGGTACTTTCGGTTCCTGCTGCATGGTTGTTTGTAAAGCAAGTGCGGTCCTTACAGATTCGATGGCGCTGACGAAACTGCAAAGCGCACCATCACCCATCCATTTAATGATCTTTCCATTGTGAAGATTGATTTCAGCTTCTAATTTTTGTTTCAGTTTTTCACGATACTGCATAGCCAATGCTTCATCCCTTTCCATTAAGGCGGTATAGCCGGCAATATCGGCAAACATTATAGCAGCGAGTTGACGGGTGGAGGGCATGAAATGAAGTTAATGAAAAAGTCCCGCTTCCCGGGACTATTAACTATTGACTAAAGACCCTTAACTGTCCTATGCTTCGGCTTCCATCCTTTACTTCGTTCAGGATGACAATCATGCTTCAGCTTCCATGTAAGATTCGATCGGTTCACAAGTACAGATCAAATTCCGGTCACCATAAGTATTATTAACTCTTGCAACCGAGGGCCAGAATTTATTTTGTGTAACATAATACATAGGGAATGCTGCCTGTTCTCTTGTATAAGGTCTGTTCCACTCGCTGCTTATTACTGATTGTTGTGTATGTGGCGCGTTCTTTAATGCATTATTTTTCTTATCCACCTTTCCTTCTTCAATATCTCTTATTTCCTGGCGTATGCTAAGCAAGGCATCACAGAAACGATCAAGCTCGGCCTTGTCTTCACTTTCTGTTGGTTCGATCATAATTGTGCCGGGAACAGGAAAACTCATTGTTGGTGCATGAAAACCATAATCCATTAAGCGTTTTGCAACATCTTCTGCCTCTATCTCTGCTGATTTTTTATATGGCCGCAGATCAACGATGAATTCATGCGCACACTGGCCATTATGATTTGTATAAAGTATCTCAAACTGTCCCTGCAATCTTGCACGCATATAATTTGCATTAAGAATAGCGTATTCAGTTGCATTCTTTACGCCTGCATTTCCAAGCATCCTTATATAGCCATAGCTAATAAGAAGAATAGATGCTGAACCATATGGGGCGGCGCATACGGCATTTTGGGTTACCGGTTTCTGGTTACCGGTTACTGGTAACATTAAGGAAACATGTCCTGGTAAAAACTCTTTTAAATGCTTCTTCACACAGATCGGACCCATGCCAGGGCCGCCGCCACCATGTGGTATTGCAAATGTTTTATGTAAATTCAGGTGGCAAACATCAGCACCGATCAACCCTGGTGCAGTTAATCCAACTTGTGCATTCATATTAGCACCATCCATGTATACTTGTCCGCCATGCTGATGAATGATATCTGTGATTTCTTTTACTGTTTCTTCATACACACCATAAGTGCTCGGGTAAGTGATCATGATACCCGCGAGATTTGCTGAATGTTCAGTTGCTTTTGCTTTCAGATCTTCAACGTCTATATATCCATGTTCCAATGCTTTTACCACCACAACTTTCATTCCGGCCATTACTGCACTGGCAGGATTTGTACCGTGTGCAGAAATCGGGATCAGCATAACATTCCGATGACCATGACCGTTTGCTTCATGATAATCACGGATAGCTAACAAGCCGGCATATTCTCCCTGTGCACCACTGTTTGGTTGCAGGCTGCATGCATCAAGCGCCGTGATCTCGCATAAATATTTTGAGAGATCATCAACAACTTGTTTATAGCCTTCCGTTTGGTCTGCAGGAGCAAATGGGTGGATCTTACTCCAATGACTCAGGCTTAATGGCATCATTTCAGAAGCTGCATTCAGTTTCATGGTACAACTTCCCAGTGTGATCATCGAAGTATTCAAAGAAAGATCTTTATTCTCCAATGATTTTATATAACGCATCATCTGGCTTTCGCTGCGATGCGTATTGAATACAGGATGTGTTAAGAATAATGATGTCCTTGTTAAATTTTGTGGAATATGATCGGGCTCATCATCGTGATGAATATCGAATGTCACTGGATTCTTATCATCTTCAAAACAATTGATAAGATCATAAAGATCTTCAGTAAGTGTTGTTTCATCAATTGAAATGCTGATATACTTATTATCAATATACCGAAGATTGATCTGTTGCCTTTCTGCTTTTTCCTTAATTGATGATACTTTATCGGCTTTAACGGTGATGGTATCAAAGAAATTTGTTGTTACCAATTCAAATCCTAATTCTTCAATGGCATCGGCAACCGTTTGTGTCAATACGGCAACTCTCTTTGCAATATTTTTTAAACCATCAGGCCCATGAAACACAGCATACATTGCAGCCATATTTGCCAATAACGCCTGCGCCGTACAAATATTTGAAGTAGCTTTTTCTCTTTTGATATGTTGTTCTCTTGTTTGCAATGCCATGCGCAGTGCACGGTTATTATTTGCATCAACACTTACTCCAATGATACGACCGGGTATGCTTCTTTTAAAATCATCTTTAGCGGCAAAAAAAGCAGCATGAGGTCCGCCAAAACCAAGAGGAACGCCAAATCGTTGTGCAGAGCCAATTGCGCAATCAGCTCCGAGCTCGCCGGGAGGAGTGAGCAATGTTAATGCTAACAGGTCTGTAGCCATAACAACAAATGCTCCTGCTCCATGAACACGATTGATGAATTCACGATAATCTTCTATCGAACCTTTATCGTTTGGATACTGGACAATAGCGCCGCAATAAGTAGCATCGATGTTTGCCTTTTTATAATCTCCGGCAACGATCTCAATTCCTATTGGCTTTGCTCTTGTATATAAAACATCTTTTGTCTGCGGAAATATCTCATTGTCAACAAAAAACTTTGGATGCGTGATATGATCATGTTTGTTGAGTGTGTTAAAGAACATCGTCATTGCTTCTGCAGCAGCCGTTGCTTCATCAAGCAAGCTTGCATTTGCAATTGGCAAAGCGGTCAGATCACTTACCATTGTTTGAAAATTCAATAAACTTTCCAAACGTCCCTGCGATATTTCAGCCTGGTAGGGTGTGTATTGTGTATACCAACCCGGATTCTCAAACACATTCCGGAGAATAACAGAGGGAACGATCGTGTCATAATATCCCTGGCCGATATAATTTTTATAAACTTTATTCTGTAACGAAACTTCTTTGATATGCTGCAGGTATTGATGTTCGCTCATGGCCGCAGGCAAATTCAATTCATGCTGCATACGGATGGCTGGCGGAACGGTTCTGCTGATCAACGTATCAAGATCAGGCACGCCGATCGTTTTCAGCATTTGCTTTGCAGAGTCTTCATCGGGTCCGATGTGACGGGAAATAAATTCGCAGGATTGTTTTTCAAAAAGATTCATACTTGTTGTGAGTTTTACAATAATCAATAATTTTTAATTAACAATTGTTGATTATTTGGCGGCTGCAAAGTTAGGGTAGCGTAGTCAGAATTCAGTTGTTTTGATGAACTGTGGAAAACAGGTTGTTACTTTGTGCCATGGCAGAGGATATTTTGAAAAACTGGGAGAAGAGATCAGCTGATAACCAGAAGAAGTACAAGCAGTTTCTTCAACGGGCCGATAAAAACAAGGTGCTGAAAGCCCTGCCAGACCTGCATGAAGAAGCTTTTTCCAAAATTGATTGTCTTCAATGTGCCAACTGCTGTAAGAATTATTCGCCGCGATTTAAAACACCTGACATAAAGAGGATCAGCAAGGTCCTGGGTTTGCGGGAATCGGATTTTATAGAAAAATATTTGCTGGTGGATGAAGAAGGGGATTTTATAGTGAACGCAAAACCATGTCCCTTTTTGGGCGCTGATAATTTTTGTTCTATTTATGAAGACCGCCCGTCCGACTGCCGTCGCTTTCCTTATACTGATGAAGATGTGATCATAAAACGAAAGGAACTGACATTAAAGAATTCTACATTTTGCCCGATCACTTATTATGTGCTGGAGAAGTTGGTGGAGAAAATATAAAAGCTCCAGTTAGTAGTATATTGTTACATTGTCTTTGACTCCTGCCATACAACGGCGTAAATTTTTATTCTTTGGGAGAGTAGTTGTGCACCGGTCCCTGGTTTTGTATGCAGATTGTTTAATTAATTCTTTTTACTAAATCTATACCTGATACCCCAACTGCCTCTCAATAAACTTGATTCCCCAATTATTGGTGCTAGCTCAATATGAAATCCAAATTGTTTCGTTGTTAATGGATAAACATTCAGCCCTAGTGGAATAACAAGTCCGGCAAATCCATTTACCCTACCTCAAGGCCAGCATAAACCTCATAGTCTTCTTTATTTAAGATGTCATAAGTTATAATTCCCTCTACAGAGATTTCCTCAAAGTAAGCATCGGTTCCAATCCGGAGTTCAGGGCGTAGCTTGTTTTTTATTTCATAACTAACCCCTAAAAACGGCAGATTAGATTGATGAAAACTTATACCAAGTTGCCCAAAAGCAATCGATGGCAGAATAATAAGTGTACAAATAAAAATTACATTTCTCATGGTATGAAAAGTTGCGGTTTTTGCGCAGGGTTGGTATTCAAAAATAGAGATTATTTAGATTTAGTTCTCATGGAAAAAGTAATATAACCTGCTAGTTAGAATTATTTGCAGGTGTGAGCATAGTTAATACACAGAGCCATTTTTCTTCCGTCTTTTTGACGGATGCTTTAACCCATGATTATTTGAAAATGATCTCCGAGGATTTATGCTGGTACAATGGGTTTTTTTTATCAATCTCTTCAACGGTTGTGGATATAAACTCAGAATGATGTACATCGTCCAGCACAATAGCAGTCCGGTAATCTTTTTTTCCGCAGGATAATTTTAAGTTGTTGAACCGTATATCGCTTGCATGACGTATATAAATCCCCCATGCAGGCAATTCAATGAACTTAGAAAATTCAGGATAGGAGGCAGGGATCTCCGGAACCTTGTCCAATTCATTCAACATGATCTTTGCAAACTGTGGATTGCCACCACCAGGATGCTTCAGTTCAATATTGCTAAAGGAAACATTTTTGATAAGAGAGCCTGGCAAACCAGCGATGATTATCGGTGGTGAGATATTTCTTGGCATATCTTCTATTGGTCCTTCATATTCATAACCGGCATCTGGTTTTGTGGCAGCTATCTCTGCTGTTACGTTCTTTATTTTTATATTTTCTAGCCGGCTCTTTTTCCCTGTACGTCTTTCACCGATGCGCAGGAAAATTGCATGACCGGAATTCAAAACATATATGCTATCCGCTTCGACATTTTCTAAAAATCCGCCGTCTACTGCTTCCAGCGCGATCGCGGACCGATAGGTATCAAATACTCTAATATTGATCAGCCTGACATTTTTAAAACCTCCGAGTGATGCCGTACCGAACTTTATGCCATTGGCACTTGAACGAATAGTGCAGTTCCTTACAAGGACATTTTGGCAAATAGCGCCGGTTGAATCATGTGACTTCAGACAAACACCATCATCATCGGAATCAAAATAAGAATTGGTGATCGCTACACTGTCGCAATCGACTATATCAATGCCATCATTGTTCCAGAAAGCACGGCTATCTACCGTGATACTGTCCACAAGCAAATTCTTGCATTGATCATAGGTCTGCACCCAAGCCGCAGCATTACGCATCGTAACGCCACTGATCAGAATATTTTTACATGAACGAAAATAAATGAGCATGGGCCTTATAGGTACTTCGGGCCGGTCATTGCGAAAAAGATCTTTAATAAGGCCTTTATGAACGAGGGCAACAACATTTCTTGCTACTTCTCTTCCTTGTCCATCGATAACTCCTTTTCCAGTTATAGCGATATTCTGCTGATCATGACATAATATGAATGCAGTTAATCCTTTCCGGTCATAGTCCAATGGATTTAGGGCACCCAACAATACAGCGCCTTCTAACAAATGAATAGTGACATTTGATTTGAGATGAATAGAACCCGAAAGAAATCTTCCTACATCAAATACCAACCTGCCACCACCTTGCTGGTGAATATGATCAATGGCAAATTGTATGGAGCGGGTATTGAGAGTAACTCCATCTGAATTTATTCCAAATAAAGAAGCGGGATAATCTTTAGCTGAGCTTTGCAAACATTGAAAACAAGCTAAGAGAATAAGGAAATGTTTTCTTAAGACAAGCATGTTTTGGCTTTACACAACGAATTTATGGAAACTTATCATGTTTGATGGATAGTAAATACAACGGGAGCGTAACGTTTCATACCAATGCCATAAACAGGAAAGAATAAACCTTAGTCATTAAACAAATTCTTTGAAATATGCAGTAGTATCACAATTTTAGGTTGCTTCGGCCTTTTGATTCTTATTGCATTTTGTTTGATGGCCTCGCAATGACGAAGACCCTGCGGGGCGGGTAAGTATTTTCACCTTTCCGGAGTCTTCGTCATTGCAGGGTTTGCCGATGAAAAAGTAGAAATAAAAGATTGATTCCTGCAGACGGAAGCAAACTAAAATGAGCAAAATCTATTTCAGCTTTTTCTTATTCTTGGGATCAAAAAACAAAAATGAGACTGAATTGTATCACCCCATTTTTGAAATCGGGATCGATATTGGCCGAGTCAAATTCACCCACTTTGCTTACACCAACAGTATAACGGCCACCGATACCCAGTCCTTTGCTTTTCAAAAATCCAAGGCCTAGTCCTATTGAGAGGTCTGTACTTTTAGCAAACTCATCGATGGCAGAATTGGGAATGTCTTCACTTACTTTGAAACCTACCTGTGGACCGGCTTCAACATAAAAACTACCTTTAAATTGCCACTGCAGCATTATAGGTACATTGACATAAGTGATCTCGTAGTTTTCTTCGGTCGTGCCATCATCCAGTTTCGCACCTTGTGTGGAAAATAAAACTTCGGGTTGCAACACCAGGTGATCAAACTTGATCCGCACTAATCCACCTGCATGCCATGCGACATAGGCGCTCTTCTCAATATTATTAAAATCACCTCCGGTAAAGTTGCTGATGTTTACACCCCCTTTTAAGCCGAACTGTAGCTGAGCATTTAATATTCCAACTACTAATAAAAGCGGAAGAAAAATTATCTTTTTCATAAATCAAGGTTTAATAGTTTAAAAAATAGCATAGCTCTTTGGTGTGTTGTTTATGGAGATGGCTTTCATTTCCTCCATGACTGCTGTTTTAGTTCCTCCTTTTTATTTAACTTATTTAATTATTTATTTGGTTGAGATCCAACAAGATTCAAAAACCCAGGGTCGGCTACTAATTTGGGGTACCAGATTACCAGGTGATGGGTTGGAATGGGCATATATCTACAAGAAAGTTACTGCAAAGAATTAGTATACTAAAAAAATAATAGCCACATAAGCCCCTTGAAGTAATTAAACTGGAAATGCAGCAGGCTTTGACAAATTAACTGCTAGCAAGGTAAAGAAGTATCCTGTCCTCTTTGTGGTAGAGGATCAGGATACATAAACTTTTCTTTCTATTGCTTTCCGATTACGGGTTCTTTTTAAAAATAGCAGCGAATTGTCCATAAGTAGGAATTTGCTGCATAATAGATGCCCTTATCTGGGTCAACAGGTAAACTTCGGCCTGGTAGAATTCGAAGGCGATCACCGCATTTGTTGCAGCCTTGATCTTTTTGTAATATTCTTCGAGGCTTTTTTCCTGTCCAAAACGATTATTAAAATATTGAGTTGCCAGCGAGTCGGCCACCTTAGGTGTCATATTATTATATGCCTGGGCTGTTTGCTCATATAACTTGATCCTCTGCTTCCCGGTAGCAAGATTTTTTTGATGGTATTCGTCATAAAGCTTCCAGAATGCAATTGAGTCCTTACCGCTTACGGGTACTAATTTGGACACGGCTTCTTTTTTCTGCACGCCTAATAAATTGATGATCGCTTCTGCCTCGGCATCTGAAGTCTGAGAAAAAGAAGTGAATGCAGTACCGGTGCAAAACAAGAACATGAGAAGATTTTTAATTTTCATAAAATTAGTTTTAATGATAGATAAAGATAAGGTGATTGATATATATCGTACAAGTAAAATAAATCCTGACCATTAAACGATCAAATGCAATATTCGGAGTGTAATTTGACCGTCTATCTTCAGTGGGCAGTCAGGAATTTGACGAATGTATGGCCTATACTCTTTGTCTTTTTCTTCAAACTCAACAGTCCTGGTAGATTCGTCAATATTTAAATGCAATTCCGCATAATCCTCTTCCCAGATCCTTCAAAAAAAGTTTTATGTAGTTGATTGCACTGTTCCCCGCTTTTGATCATCATCTTTATAGGTGATGTCATTTGGCCACGCATAGTTGCATGAAATGCTTTTAATAAATTTGGGGTTGTCTTTTAATTTGACCTGGTAGATTGGCGAAAGTGTCCTTAAGAAATTGTCACTTGTATCTCCCAACGATTCAAAACGAATTTCTTTACCGAATTTATCTGTATTAATTGGAACTTCTAATCTGGTTGCAATCTTATCAATACGAAACTGAACAACTCATTTCGTTATCAACACATCCCATGCAGCAGCAAGTGGTCTTGCATTCTATCGACTTACCATTCACCTTGTCAAGGCGTGATGTTGTCTAGCTCTGTCAGCACCCTGCCTTCACTAATTTGCCTGGTGCTTATGATTACTTATACAGTTCTTAATGTCATTGTTCAGATACTCTAATTTTTCAATAACTAACGGATAGGGTTCATGTAGATTTTTGTAATCAAGTAAGTACCGGGTGTATATGTCATGCACCTTTTTCAGATCATCAAAGGAGTAACCTGAATAAGAATCCTGCGAAAAAAATTTGTCAGCATTCTCTAAATGCGACCTGTATCTATCAATTTTTACCAGGTCAGCAATAATGGTGATCTTGGTTTGTTCCGGGTTCATATATTGTAGTTTTGGTTTTAAGCGTTTATTTCGCCATCAACTCATCCCATGCTGCAGCAAGGGGTCTTGCAATACCATCTCCTTTCCATTCACCGGCACCGGGAATAGTTTTATTCAGTAGGAAACTTTCTTTTGTTTTGCCGGCTTTGATCTCACCTTCAGTAAATGTGAGAATAGCGCCAAGATAGTCGCTGAATTTTTTCAGATCATCGGTATTGCCAACAATATTATAGCCATCGGCTGCGTGGCCGAATACAAAAGTGGTGCTCTTATCAAAATGCCGGGTAGTTCTATGTAAGATCTTGATCCAGTTTTTAATGCTGGCACCTGAACTGCGGTCAACAAATGGATGACGACGATTGAACATCAGGTCGCCCATGTGGACGATGTTTGCATTTTCAAAATGGATGACACTATCACCATCAGTATGGCCAGGTCCCCAATAATGCATGACGATACTTTCTTCACCAACATAACCCGTCCAGTAATCTGAATAAGTTTTGTCAGGCAATAATTGCTTGTCAAGATTCTTGCCGGCTATTGCCACTCTTTCCTGGTTCTTTTTAGAATTTTCATGAGCTACAACATGTTTCACCAAACCTTTGAACGCAATATTTCCTCCGCTGTGATCGCCATGGTGATGTGTATTGAGCAAATATTTTATCGGTGCTTCGGATTTCTTTTGTAATTCACCTATAAGATGCGGAGCCGTATCAGGAAACTGTGAATCTACTACAGCAATTCCTTTGGCATCAACGAAAAACGCAATTGTGCCGCCACGTTCAGTAAACACACCCATCTTATCTGTCATCATATGAAACATCCACGGGGGAGGAGCCGCTCCATTTTTTGTAAATAATGCTGAAAATATTTTTTGCTGAGCAAGCGAAAGAGCACCAAATGTAAGTGCAGAGTTTTGGACGAATTTGCGACGATTCATGAGTAGTTTTGGGTTTTTAGTTTATAGTTTTTGGCCTCACCCTCCCGAACTTTGTTCCTAACCTTCGCTTTGCTCGGTTACCTCTCCGGTTGGAGAGGGAGCGGTGCTTCAAATCTTTAATCTACTTTTTATTCTTCCACATCAAGTTTTAGTTTTCTATTCAACATTAATTGAATACCTACCATTGGTTTGCCGAATAGCGAACAGGATGTAAAAGAGTGCGACGCAACAGATGTTAATAGTAGTAACCAAGTTGGAAACATAATTATTTATCTATCGTCAATACTGAAATTAGGAAATTAAAGGGAAATTTTAAATCTAAGTCATCCGCCGCGGCGGAGACAGGGGGTGGATTAATATTCAAACTTCCTTAAAGTCGGCGCTTTGATCCAGGTGACTATGGAAACGAGCAGCGTCATGCAGCCGCCGAAAATAACTGATGGTACCGTGCCCATAACGGATGCGGCCACCCCACTTTCAAACTGACCGAGTTCATTGGAGGAATTGACAAAAATGGAATTGACCGAGGATACACGGCCCCGCATTTCATCGGGCACAAATAATTGTACAATGGTGCCGCGAATGATGACACTGACGCCATCAAAGAGACCGCTGACAAATAATGCAGCGAAACTGAGCCAGAAATTTTTTGAAATTGCAAATACTAAAATGCAAATGCCAAAACCTGCTACCATATAAAGCAAGGTTTTACCTTGTTTTTTCTTTAATGGTTTTGAGATGAGTAACGCTATAGCTATAAAATTACCGAGGTAGGTAGCAGCATAAAGCCATCCTAATTTTTCCGGGCCTATTTCTAAAATATCAACTGCAAATACGGGCAGGATGCCAATCGCACCGCCAAATAAAACAGCAAACATGTCGACGCTGATGGCACTTAGCAGTGCTCGTTGATTTTTATGAAATACAAATTGCAATCCTTCTACCATGCCTTCTACGGTTGTTGTTTTGCCGGGTTGCCAGCTTACCGGTTTTGGTTTTATTAATTGAAATAGTAAGACAGCAATAAAAATAGAAGTGCATGTAATGGAGAATGCTATTGTAATGTTTGTATAACCCAGTAACAGGCCAGCTAAGGCCGGGCCTGTTACAGCAGCGACCAGCCAGGTCATGCTGTTTATAGATATGGCTCGTACCAAGGACTCCTGCGGTACTAATTGCGCAAGAAAGGCATTGATAGCGGGTGAGCTGTAGGCCCTTACTGCCCCGGTACAAAATACAAGACCATAGATCAGCCATTGTATTATTCTTTGTGAGGATGTTTTTCCGGGCGAACTGATCTCTGCTGCGAACCATTGTGATGTTACAAGCAATAAGCCCATCATCAATAAAAAATATAAAGCCATGCAAATACTGATCAATCGCTGTTTGTTGCTCCTGTCAACTTTTACACCGGCTGGTAATGCAAGCAGTACGGCTGGTATCACTTCACTTAAACCAAGCAGGCCGATAGAAAGTTTGCTTCCGGTTACTTCATACAATTTCCAGCCTAGTAAAACAGGTGTCATGCGAAGACCTGCAATGAAGAGAAAACGGGCAATGACGAACCAACTGAATTCTGCGTTAATTATTGGTTTTGGTCTCGTCACGGGTTTCTGGTTGGTTAATGAATCGTCATCTAAAGTGAATTGCTCGTAGCTCGTAGCTCGCAGCTCATGGCTCATAGCTCACAGCGAAATCTTAAATTACGGCAGCGTCAAATAATGCTGTCCATTTTCATAATCATGTTCCAATGCATCAATAACCACTTTCAAATGTTTTTCATTGCCGAGAAAATCGGCATTGGATGCATCAATGAAAAGCGTCTTTATATTATGGTCTTTAATGTAATGTGTATAGGTCTGCTGAATATTGAAAAGATATTCATCCGGGATATTCTGTTCGTAAGGCCTGTTCCTTTTTTTAATGTTTTTTTGTAAACGGCTTACGGGAGTATGCAAATAAATAAGCAGATCGGGTTGTAACAATTGCTGATGAATGATCTCGAACAATCGTTGATAAAGGCGAAACTCATCTTCGGGCAGGTTTACTTTTGCAAACAGCAGGCATTTGGTAAAGAGATAATCTGATATAGTGATATTTTGAAATAGATCTTTTTGCTGTATCAGGTCTTTGAGTTGTTTGTAACGTTCGGCCATAAAAAACAACTCGAGAGGAAAAGCATAGAGTTTTGGGTTCTCATAAAACTTGGGGAGAAAGGGATTGTCAGCAAAC
>Ga0193738_1000546_pt1 | contig 18723 bp, 19 predicted proteins | sample L2a1metaG_FD_144927 | JGI IMG/M metagenome (GOLD analysis project Ga0193738, IMG submission 144927) | Soil microbial communities from a riparian zone of the East river system, Colorado, United States - L2a1 | ecosystem: Environmental > Terrestrial > Soil > Riparian zone | place: USA: East River...
ACAAAAATAAGCCGTTTGGCTGTTTCATTCCAAAATATTCAACAATTATTTTAAAAAATTAGATATTATTCAATTAAATTGCAATCCACTGAATTTAATAAAAAATAAGGTATGGAAACGACTTCTAAATTAAATCTTGACAAATTGGATCACCAGATCATTCACCACATGATGAATGATGCCAATGTTTCTTACGCTGAGTTAGGAAAAAAGTTTTTTGTTTCTGCGGGAACTATTCATGTACGTATAAAAAAGTTGCAGGATGCCGGAGTAGTAAAAGGAACAAGGTTTAACGTGGACTTTAAAAAACTGGGCTTTGATGTGATAGCCTTTATTGGAATTTATTTAAAAGAAAGTTCCATGTATGATGCCGTCGCAAAAGAATTGGGTAAAATGCCCCAGATCGTACGATTAAATTATACAACGGGTAATTACAGTATGTTCGCAGAAGTTGTATGTAGAGATATAAATGAATTAAAAACGGTTTTACATGATGAGCTTCAAAAAATAAAGGGGATCGAACGAACAGAAACTTTTATTTCGCTTGAAGAAAGTTTTAGCCGAACTATTAAAGTCATCTGAGTCGCATTCGTTTTATCAGTACCTGAAATAATCCTAACTTAGTTTCTCGTTTAATAATGATTTTATGAAGAAAAGGTTGTTACAATTATTTATAGTGCCCGCAATTATTTTCGGCATCGGCAGTTGTTCAGACAAAGGTGGCGGCGGGGGCGGAGGAGGGGGTACTACTGAAGCTAACCTTGTCGTTACTTTAAACCCACCAGCTGGTTCAACTCAACCTGCAGCTCCTCAAATTGATTTTCCACTTACAGTTACTATTACGTCTACTATGCCTCCGCAAGGTGTTACTATAGATGTGAAAGTGGCACCCGATGGATCAGCCACAAATTTTTTTACTGAATCAAAATCTGCAACAACGTCTACCACACCTTTTACAATAACTGGAACACCAGCCGGTGTAGTTTGTGTAACGACAGTTACAGTTACATCCAAAACAAAAGCGACCAATACCGTAACATTATCATATCGTTATTCAAGAAAACTATAATTGATTAACGAACATCTAAGGCATCACGAAGTCCATTACCGAGTAAATTAAAAGCGAGAACAAGCAACATTATAGCAAAACCAGGTGCTAAAGCAAGCATCGGGTTTTGTGTTATTATAAAACTATAATTCTCTTTTATCATGAGGCCCCAGCTTGGTTGGGGCGGCTGCACTCCTACTCCCAAAAAACTTAAGCCAGCTTCAATTACAATTGCTGATGCAAAATTGGAGGCAGCAATTACTAAAACAGGTCCCATTATATTGGGAAGTATATGACGAAAGATCGTTCTGAAGTGGGAGAATCCTAAAACTCTTGTTGCTTCAATATATTCCAGTTCACGTATAGATAAAACTTGTCCGCGAACTAACCTGGCGACACTCACCCACATGGTTAAACCAACTGCAATAAATACTTGCCAAAAACCTTTACCTAATGCAAAAGTGATGGCGAATACAAGTAACAGTGTTGGTATGCTCCAAATAATATTAGTAAGCCACATAATGATATTATCAGTTCTTCCCCGGAAATAGCCCGCCAATGATCCGAGTAGCACACCAATAGAAAGAGAAATAATCACAGTGATCAGCCCTACACTTAAACTAACTCTTGTGCCAATAATGATTCGGCTTACTATATCGCGACCGAATTTATCGGTGCCTAACCAAAATTTTTTTGTGACAGTAAATGATGCCGGTAGTTTATTTATTGCAAATGACTTTTCTTCTTCCACTCCATCGTCAATAAATTTTAAAGCAACGATCGAATCTTTATTCAGCGAACGATAACCATTGATCGGAATAAATTCAAACTCATCATCACTTCCATATAACAGATGACTGAAAAATCTATTTTTTGTATTTGTTCCTTTTGGAACTTTTAAAAATGTTTTTTTGAAACCTGGTTTTTGTTTTCGTATTTCAAGAATTATCCTGTTTGCGTACGGAGATGAATCAGGTGCAATGAAATAAGAAAAGATAGCAGTGAGTATTGCGAGAACAATAATAATAAGACCAGCGATGGCTCCTTTATTTTTTTTCAAACGCTTCCATGCGGCTTGTTGTGATGATGTTGATGCCATACTCATGAGAGGGGAAGATACAACCAAACTATTTTACCCGGCGGCCTTTCCATTCAAAACTTCCAAAGACACCAAGCCAGCCTGCAATAACTGTGTATACAATATGCAACGGCTGAAAAAATGGGAACCACTTTATTAAATTTTGTTTATTGTAAAACTTTGCAACGGGATAGATGAATGTTAATTCAATAATAGTTTTTAAAATGAGAATGCTAATTAGGCCCGACCATAAAAAATGCATCCAGAAACCGGATATTAATAATGCTAACAAGGCGCAATTAAAAAAGTAAACAAGAAATAAAGTACTGAAGATCTTTATGTCATTATAATTTGTTGCCTTACTTGCCCACCGTATTCGTTGGCTAAAGAATTCTTTCCATGTTTTTGCTGCCTGCGTAGTGACAATAACATCTTTTGATAACAGGTAAGAAACTTTTGCAGGAAAACGTTGAGCGATCTTCTGCATCAATAACATATCATCGCCGGAGGCGATATGATCTATGCCGGTAAAACCATTTACTTCAAAAAATGCTTTTTTTTCATAAGCAAGATTTGCGCCGTTGCACATGTTATGGAATTTTTTTTGTACTGATGCAGCAGTAATGCCCTGCAATACAAGAAAGTCAAGAGCTTGAAAAGTCTGTAAAAGAGTTGATTCGTTTTCCAAAACAACGGGGGCAGCAATAAAAACAGAATTTGTTTTTTCTTTAAAGGATGAAATTGTTTTCAACCAGTTTCCGGGTACAATGCAATCGGCATCGGTTGTAACGATCAGATCACCTGAAGCGACGGCTATACCTGTTTCGATCGCTTTCTTTTTATAAGAATTAATATCATCAAATTCAAGCCGTATAAGTTTTGCAAACGGATAACTATTTATTATAGCCGCAGTATTATCTGTAGAATGATCATCAACAACAATTACTTCGAAAAGATGAGAAGGGTAGGTTTGTTTTTCAAGGGTAGACAAAAGTTTACCAATGTTTTCTTCTTCATTCCTCGCTGGAATTATTACAGAGATCTTTATCGAAGGCTCATGATCAGTTTTGGAAAATGACTTTAGCTCCAACCAGCCGGCACGGTAAAACAAGATCAGTAGGGAATAAATAATAAGCAGGCCGATGGTTATATAAAGAAGGATCATGCGTTAAGGCAAATCTAAATAAACAATGGTAACCCGGAAAGAAAGAAGAAATGAGGCGGGGTACAAAAAATTTGGGAAAATTAGTTTGGCTTTACAAACCTAATTGCTAAATTTGAATAGTTGTATAAACAACTATATGTCAAACAACCATTTTAAGAAAGGCGAATTATACAGTTTTATAACTGGGAAAGCTTCTACAGCCATTGCAAGAAGGCTTCAGAAAAAATTTAATTCTTCAGCAATGAACCTGACCATTGAGCAATGGAGTGTTTTATATCATTTATGGAAACAGGATGGGATCAGTCAGCAGGAATTATGCAATGCTACATTTCGTGATAAGCCGAGTATAACCAGGTTGGTCGATAATTTGGAAAAACTGAACCTGGTAAAAAGAGTGGCATCGGAAAATGACCGGCGTATCAATAAGATCTTTTTGACAAAGCAGGCGCAGAAGTTGCAGGAACAAACAATGGAGTTGGCAGAAGAAACTTTGAATGAAGCGTTGGAGTCTGTGCCCCCGGAAAAGATAGAAGTATGCAAGGAAGTATTGCAGATCGTTTATGATAATTTGAAATGAACCCCTGTCCCCCTAAAGGGGTGACTTAGGATGTGAAAACAATAGAGGTCTGTAGCATCTTGCTGAATAATGAAAAAAAAGTTGAACGGAGCGTCGCAACAGACGATGATAGTAGTAATGCAGTTTGGTAAATAAATTATTAACCTACAAAACTTTTAAACTTAATACTATGAGCACTGAAGTAAAACAAGCACCGGCGATAAAAGGTGGCGAATGGCTGATAAAAGAATCTTCACCATTTGAAGTGTTCATTCCTGAAAATTTTTCAGAAGAGCAATTGATGATCGCGGATATGTGTGAGCAATTTCTCGATAAAGAAGTTTATCCAATACTTGATCGCATTGATGCATTAGAACCAGGCCTTATGAAAAGCTTGTTGACTAAAGCCGGAGAACAAGGATTGCTGTTAACTTCTTTTCCGGAAGAGTATGGTGGTTTAGGAAAAGACTTTGTTACCTCAACAATTGTGAATGAATATCTCGGTGCTGGTCATTCTTTTTCTGTGGCGATCGCTGCGCATACCGGTATCGGCACGTTACCTATTTTATATTTTGGAACTCCTGAACAGAAGAAAAAATATATACCGAAACTCATTACAGGTGAGTGGGCCGGAGCCTATGGATTAACTGAACCTAATAGCGGCAGCGATGCACTCGGCGCAAAAACCAGTGCGAAGCTTAGTGATGATGGTAAATTTTATTTACTCAATGGCCAGAAGTGTTGGATAACAAATGGTGGATTTGCCAATGTGTATACCGTATTTGCAAAAGTTGATGGGGATAAATTCACGGGCTTTATTATTGAAAGAGGAACAGAAGGTTTTACACAAGGGCCTGAAGAACATAAAATGGGAATCAAAGGTTCATCAACTGTTCAATTATATTTCCAGGATTGTAAAGTGCCGGTAGAAAATGTATTGGGAGAAATTGGCAAAGGACATAAGATCGCTTTTAATATTTTAAATATTGGTCGTTTGAAATTGGCTGCTGCTGCATTGGGAGGTGCAAAAAGAGCAGCGACTGATTCTGTGCAGTATGCAAAAACAAGAGAGCAATTCAAACAACCGATTGCAAATTTTGGTGCTATCAAACATAAGATCGCCGAAATGGCAATTAAAATTTTTGTTGGAGAAAGTGCCTTATATCGTACTGCAAACTGGATCGACAAAAAAGAACATGAACTGCTTACAGCTGGCAAACCTTTTAATGAAGCATTGCTTGGAGCTGCCGAAGAATATGCTATTGAATGTGCCATGCTAAAAGTTTTTGGTAGCGAAGTTTTGGATTTTGTAGTTGATGAAGGTGTGCAAATACATGGCGGCAATGGTTTCAGCGCTGAGTATAATATTTCAAGAGCTTATCGTGATAGTCGTATCAATAGAATTTATGAAGGCACAAACGAGATCAATCGCTTATTAACGCTTGATATGACATTGAAGAGAGCAATGCAGGGAAGACTTGACCTGATGGGACCGGCAATGTCAGTACAAAAAGAATTAATGAGTATTCCTGATTTTGGCGCTGAAGAAGAAGGCAGTTTTGTAAAAGAGAAAAAATTGATCGCTAATCTTAAGAAAGCGATCTTAATGGCATCAGGTGCTGCGGTACAAAAGCTGATGATGAAAATTGAAAGCGAACAGGAAGTATTAATGAATCTTGCTGATATGGTTATTGAAACATACAATGCAGAAAGTGTATTGTTAAGAGTGATGAAGATGGTTGATCAGAAAGGAGAAGCCGCCTGTGCGAATCATATTGATATTATGCGTACTTATTTATATGATGCTGCTGATAATGTAAATAAGTTTGGTAAAGATGCGATCAATTCATTTGCAGAAGGTGATGAACAACGAATGATATTAATGGGATTAAAGCGATTTACAAAAGCAGAACCATTTAACACTAAAGATGCAAGACGAAGAATAGCCGATAAAATGATAAGTGAAGGAAAATATTGTTTCTAAACTATCAGTTTAGTTTCCATAGACCGGTTGCGCCTTTTGGTGTAGCCGGTTTTTTTTCATCTGCAAAAAATCGCATTAACTCCTTACGGGTAATTATCAGCTCATGTAATTTCTTTTTCCTTTTACTTTCAATATAAAGACCGACTGACAAAATGATGCAATAAATTATTGTGATAAAATAATAGATCAGAAAAAGGCTGGAAAGATCCTGCAAATTCAATACATAATGCATCAGGTAAATGATGATGAAACATCCATAAGCAAATGTCAGCGCAGAGGCTACTATTGCTTTTCCCACGAACTTATTATGAACAAAGCTTCGCTTAACTGTATATACAAAATAATATAAAGAATATCCAAACACGATCACTAGCCCTGGTCCCATCGTCACCGTTATCGTTTTGATCGTAATACCATACATTATTATCAAAACAATTTCAAAAACAATAAATGCACACAATAATACTTTCATTCTTTTTCTCTGGACTGATGAAGGAATTTGAAAAAGTAAGAAGCCAAGCATAAGAGGCATATCGGTCAGATTATTTGTAATGCCATAAAAACGTTCTACGCTTTTAGGCACATTTAGCCAATGCTCGGACATCAGGTTAAAACCAAATGCTAACACACAATAAATAAAAAGAGTAAAGTATTGTTTGTAACGGATCAGTTTAGTTACCACCAATATAAATACTGGGGTAAAGAGAGCAAGGGTAGATAATATTCCTATGGCGTTGTGCCAGTTCATGGATAATGGTTTTTATAGGATAAGCTATATGCTTATTTTGGATCAATTATAAAACGATGTGTTATCTACAGTAGTGTAGTAAGAGACTGATTTATAGGAAAATCGAGCAAAAGTGCTCAGGCATTAGGTAATAATCCCAAAATCAATATAGGAGATTCTTTGTGTTTAAACATGAAAGAATACTAATCCTTTTTTTGATGTTTAAGATCTGGCCTGGGGAAGCCATCGTGACAAGTATAACATGAGACCGCCATCGTTTCTCCGGCTTTATAAACAATGGTATAATCAAAATAATCTTTATTTATCGCGGCTGTTAATTTCATCATCATCCTTGTAATTTCTTTTTCAGGTTTATCATCGCTTGCAAAATCGATATCGGTTTTGGCTTTATTTTCAGCATGGCAAAAATCACAACCCACATTTAATGCTTTTGAATAATTGTCCATTATCGAATCAAGATCTGCATTGCTTATATCTTTTGGCAACACTTTCAGATTTCTTTCTTTATTGCCCGCAGGCTTACTTGCTGCAATCCCGATAAAAACAAATGCAGCAAGGCCTAAAACAGCAATGACTTTATTTTTCATGCTAATAAATTTAAGTTTTGAATTTACTAAATACTTTTCTAGCCTCACAGGATTTTATCATTTACTTCAACCATAAAGGTAACTTTGAACAAAACTTTTAAAAATGTCTTCATTAGTAAAAGAATTTAATGATTACCGTAGCCGAATGAACGAAGTGATCCTTAGTAAGAACAATCTTGTGATGAAACGGCTTTGGAACCTTGACACCAACACTTACGAAAACGGTTCCCTGGATACAAAGACGAAAGAAATGCTCGGTTTGGTTGCCAGCATGGTGCTTCGTTGTGATGATTGTATCAAATATCATCTTGGGAAATGCTATGAATTAGAAATTACTACTGCCCAGATGTACGAGATCTTCGCAGTAGCCAATATCGTTGGCGGTACAATCGTAATTCCGCATACCCGTCGTGCTGCTGAGTATTGGGAAGAATTGGGAAATAACGAATAATTAGAGGTTTGATTGGTAAAAATTAGGATTAATGGCTTTGAAACCCCTTGCTTCCTATCTGTTATTCTTTAAATTTGTAATCATGAGTGAAACTATTGTAGCCCCGGCCTTAACATCTAAAGATTTTGCAACCGACCAGGAAGTACGCTGGTGCCCCGGTTGTGGTGATTATTCTATTCTTGCGCAAGTGCAAAAGGTAATGCCAACACTCGGTATTCCACGTGAGAATATTGTGATCATTTCAGGTATCGGTTGTAGCAGCCGTTTTCCTTATTACATGAATACTTATGGAATGCATTCGATTCACGGAAGAGCTACTGCTGTTGCAAGCGGATTGAAGGCTTCAAGACCTGAGCTGAGTGTTTGGATAGTGACTGGTGACGGTGACAGTTTGAGCATTGGAGGTAATCACACAATACATTTATTACGTAGAAATTTTGATGTTAATATTCTTTTGTTCAATAACCAGATATATGGTTTAACAAAAGGTCAATACTCTCCAACATCAGAAGAAAATAAGGTGACAAAATCGACTCCTTATGGAAGTATCGATCATCCTTTTAACCCACTGGCACTTGCAATGGGCGCCGATGCAACATTCGTAGCAAGAACAATGGACCGTGATCCGAAACATTTACAAGCAATGTTGCTTCGTGCCAATGCACATAAAGGAGCCTCTTTCCTTGAGATTTATCAGAACTGCAACATATTTAATGACGGTGCTTTTGAGATGTTTACTGAAAAAGGAACAAAAGCCGCTGAAACATTATTTCTTGAGCAAGGCCAGCCATTAACTTTTGGCACAAACAAAGAAAAAGGGATCAAGCTTGATGGCTTTACACCAAAGGTGGTAAATCTTGCCGATGGTCATAGCGTTGATGATCTTTGGATCCATGATGAAAAAGATATTTACAAAGCGCAGATACTTGTTCGCATATTTGATAACCCGGGTATTGAAGGTCATTTACCAAGACCATTTGGTGTCTTTTATCAAACAGATCGTTCTTGTTACGAAAATGTAATGGAGCAACAAATAAAAGACGCGAAAGCAAAGAAGCCTGCTGATCTTGATAAGCTTTTAAGAGGAAATGAAGTTTGGGTGATCAACTAAGAGCAACTGGTTTTCTTAATTCTTTATCGGCATTTTCAAAAACCTTTTTCTTTTTTCTTTCATACCACCAAATGGGTGCAGTTTTTTTCATTACAGTATCAATGCTACGCATTCCAAAAAGATTCCAGGCAGCCTTCATTTTCCCTGTAAGTGATGGTTGAAGTGCTCTTAAACTCATCGCAAAGCCGCTATCAAGATATTCCATGTGATGCCACCAGCCTGCAGGCATAAATAAAGTATCACCATGATCAAGGACAGCTTCTTGTCCTTGTGCAAGTTTTAATGCCGGAAATTTTTCATAATCAGGACTGCCTGATTGTATATAGTAATTCGAAAAGTCAGCTAACGACAAAACCTCAAAAGGTTTACGGTAAAGTTTGTATTGTTCTTCAAAAGGGAATAACAGAACTCTTTTTCTGCCGCAAAACTGGGTATGTAAAATATTAGAAAGATCAATATCAAAATGCATATGAGTGATGGAAGTGGCGCCGCCGGTGAAGAGCATTGGATATTTTTTTACAAAACCCTTCATCATATGCTCCGGCCATGTAAAATCATTTATCAATTGTGGCGCATGATCAAAAATGTTGAATAAAAAAATCCGCCAGGCTGCAGGTCCTTTGCTTATCATATCAATATACTCACCAAATGTCTTATAATCATCCGCTTTATTTATCGGCGTGTATGCATCGCTTTTTACGTTGTTATACAATGGAACTTTTTTGTCACCAACCAATTGTTTAAAATAATCCCAGTTCCATTTTGTGTGTGCAGGCCATTGATGCGAAAGATCCTTAATTATAACAGGCAGATTCTTGTCGTAGAATTCATTTTTAAAATCTTCCGGCGAAATTGTATCAACAACAGGAAGTGGCCTTAGTTGCATGCAGGACAGTTTTGACAAAGATATAGATGGACGCCATACAGCTTGCTAACTATCTGATAAAATTTGCAAACATAGATGATTGATAGTGAGAACATAAATATTAAAGACAACTTTGCTTATCGAATAACTCTGGATGATCGGAAAAAAGTCGCCAACTTTTGCGGTGATATTTGCAAACTCCATGTTCATCAAGAGCTCTTCGATGTTCAGGTGTTCCATATCCCTTATTGCTCGCCCAATTATAGTGAGGGAATTCTTCGTGAAGTTTTTTCATATACTCATCACGGTAAGTTTTCGCAAGGATGCTTGCGGCGGCAATGGATGCATAAATGCCATCACCTTTTATAATACAACGATGAGGAAGTCTTTTATACTTGACAAAATAATTTCCATCGATCAATAGCAACTGGGGTTTTGGCTTCAATTGGTTTACGGAAACGTGCATTGCTTTTATCGACGCCTGTAAAATATTGATGCGATCGATCTCATCATGGGTGATGCTGGCAACAGCAAAACTGATCGCTTCTTTTTCAATAACAATTCGTAATTCATTTCTTTCCTGTTCGGATAATTGTTTTGAATCATTCAGTAGAGGATGAAAAAAATCTTTTGGAAGAATAACTGCCGAAGCAAATACCGGTCCTGCAAAACAACCACGACCAGCTTCATCGCAACCGGCTTCAGTTAATTGGTCCTGGTAAAAAGGGCTTAGCATCAATTGCAATATTATTAATATTGGTGAATAAAAATTGCTCTGGGGAAAACTGTTGATATATTTTTGCAGCCAATGAATGCTGACCAAAAATACATTCGCTACACATGGTTTGTTTTAATGATGGTTTTCCTCGTTATTGCCGCAGGTGGAATTGTTAGAATGACACAAAGTGGAATGGGGTGTCCCGATTGGCCGAAATGTTTTGGCAAATGGATACCCCCAACAAGCGCAGAACAATTACCTCCCGACTTTGAGAAGTATCTAAAAACACAGGATATCGATCATAGTTTTAATGTTTATCACACATGGATCGAATATATTAATCGTTTGCTAGGCGCATTGCTTGGAGTATTTATTTTTATCCATTTTATATGGAGCTATAAGAAATTCAAAAGAACTGACCGAAGAGTATTATTGTATTCGTTGCTGTTGTTGATTGCTGTTGGTTTTCAGGGATGGCTTGGTAAAAAAGTGGTTGATCACAATCTTGAAGTTGTAAAAGTTACCATTCACATGTTGGTAGCTTTGGTTATTGCCGCTATACCGTTACTGATAATTTACAGAGTAAAAGGAAGTGAAAAAGTAACGGATAATTTTCTTAAAATATTTTCTGTTGTCATGTTGGTCTTGTTGCTTGTACAAATTGTACTTGGCACACAAGTAAGAGAACAAATTGATGAGATCTCCAAAGGATTATTATACAAGCAAAGAGAACTTTGGATAGAAAGGATAGACAACATGTTTATGATCCATCGAAGCTTTTCATGGGTGATCGCTGCCGGTTGCCTGTTTATTTTTTTAAAAGCAAGAAAACATCTTGCATTAAGAGCAAATGCAATTCTTATTTTATCTGTTGTTGCTTTCACGATCCTGGTAGGAACAATAATGGCCTGGTATAATATTCCTGCTATAGCACAACCACTTCACCTGCTTTTAGCAAGTATTTTGACTCTTGCAACCTTTACTTTACGGTTGAGGCTGAAATAAAGCGATTTTGCCTCATTTGAATTGGCAATAATTATTACTAATTTTAGTCCTAAGCATTTTACAATTCTTATGAAGGCCTGGTTTCGCGGATTCTTTTATTCACTTCCTGTTCAACTGTTGTTTCTGCATTTCAGAAAATACCAGGTGTTACTTATTTTCTGGTTTGTTTTGTTTAGCACTATCAATGGCACTTTCATGAGAACCTTTGGTGCCGATTCACTTTACCTGGCGCCGGAATATCTTGGCAATGTAAATGCACTTGGCGCCGGTATTGTTGGTATATCTATCGGTATGTTTATAATGAGTTGGAATATTGCCAGCTTCATTTTATTCAGTCGACACTTCAGGTTTTTGGCGGCAACCACCAATCCGTTTTTACGATTTTGTATAAACAACTTTGTAATACCCCTGGCATTTTTAATTTTTTATTTCATTAAAGCATGGCAGTTTATCAGGTACAAAGAACTTATCCCTACTGCCGAATACTTAATGTTAGCCGGTGGTTTTTTGTTGGGATTAATAGTGATACTTTTTATTTCGTTTATTTATTTTTTCAGAGCTGATCGTTCTATTTATCGTCGTATGATGCCGGTAATAAGAAACCCAAAAGAATATATTAGGCATTTAAAACAAGGCGAATTACCGCCAAGTGAATCAAAGATCATTAAAGTGGAATGGTATCTTGAAACACCTATGTCTGTAAAAAAGACAAGAGATGTTTCTCACTATACCCGTGATTTCATTGAAAATATTTTTAAACGTCACCACTTTGCTGCAGTACTTTCTGTATTTGCTGCATTTTTATTTTTGATCGGTATAGGTTTTTTACAAGACTCGGCTTTTTTTCAAATACCAGCTGCCGCAAGTATTACGGTTTTTTTTGCAATACTTATTGGAGTAGCCGGCGCCTTTACCTACTTTTTACAAAGCTGGAGTGTTCCCTATCTTCTTGGTTTGATAATTATTCTTAATCTTTTTTATACATGGGATTGGATCGATCCGAGAAATAAAGCATTTGGTTTAAAATATTCTAATACAAATGAACGCCCTGCCTATAGCCGCGAGCATATACTGGCTATGGCATCAACAAAAAATGTTTCTGAAGATAGCCTGAACATGATCCATGTGTTGGAAAATTGGAAAAGAAAGCAAGGAGAAGAAAAGCCATTATTCATCATCGTTAATACAAGCGGTGGCGGACATCGGAGTGCAACTTTTACAATGAGTATTCTCCAAAGACTCGATAGTGTTACCAATGGCGAAATGATGAAAAAAACTTTTCTCATTACTGGTGCCTCGGGAGGAATGATCGGCGCTTCTTATTTCCGGGAGCTATACTTACGCAAGCAAAAGGGTGAGAACATTCATTTGCAGGACAAAAAGTATGTTGATGATATTTCCGGTGATCTTTTGAACCCTTTGTTCTCATCTTTTGTAGCAAGAGATCTTATTTCACCATCACTGAAGTTTGAGGTTGGCCCTTATATATATGTAAAAGACAGAGCTTATTCTTTTGAATCAAAATTGAATAAGAACACAAACGGTTTTTTAAATAAGCAACTGAGGGATTATAAAGAGGATGAAAAAAATGCGACCATTCCACTGGTGTTTTATAATTCTGTCGTTTCAAGAGATAGCAGGAAAATGATCATCAGTACGCAGCCAGTAAGATTTATGATGCGCAGCCGGTATGACTCTACGACGCTTCCCGCAATGGATCCGGATGTTATTGATTTCACTTCTTTTTTTGAAAAACAAGATCCTTATAATTTAAGAATACTGACTGCATTGCGGATGAATGCAACATTTCCTATTGTACTGCCCAATGTATGGCTTCCTTCCGACCCGGTAATTGATGTAATGGATGCGGGGTTAAGAGATAATTATGGCCAGGAAACAGGTTTGCGGTTCCTCGAATTTTTTGATGATTGGATAAATCAAAATACCCGTGGTGTGCTGATCATTCAATTAAGAGATCGTCCATCCGGCGGATGGGATTATCCTTATGTTACAGAAAATATAGGCGACCATGCTACTAAACCTTTCCTGATGCTGCAGCATAATTGGTTTAAAACAATGGAATATTTTCAGAATGACCTGCTAAGTTATTATTCACAACGTGCCGCACATAAGATCAATAAGATCACTTTTCAATATGCAACAGAAAAGCAGGAAGACAAAGCCGCGTTGAATTTTCATCTTACACAAAGAGAAAAGAAGAACATAATGAGCTCGCCGGATTTTTTATTTAATAAAGAAAGTTTTGATAAAGTGGTTAAGCTGCTTGATAAAAAAGATCCGTTGATTGTTAAGCAGGCTGAATAAGCCGAAAACATTTTTTCTTTATTTCTATTGCAAGTTTATCAGGAGTTTCAGCAGGATCGCCATCGATATGCAATGGAGCTTGTGAATGATTAATGATCTCGATCTTGTCTGTTTGAAAATAAATAACACCTCTTTTTTTTGTTATTACGGATGAAGCCTCCATCACATTCCAACCCGCTATTTGCTTTAATGTTTGCAAAAGAAAACTTACTTTATTCTGGGCGGTTACAATTACAATATCAAGCAGACCGTCGCTTAAGTTTGCTTTTGGCGCAATGGTAAAATTATTTCCAAACTGGTTGCTGTTAGCAATACTGATAAAAAATGCATCTGTATCGATCTTCTTTTTTTCAAACCTCAATTCAAACCGGAATGGATTAATAGAAAAAAAATGTTTCAATGTTAATTGTGCATAGGTCATCAATCCTCTTTTTGGATGATCAGCAAATTCATGCGCCACTTTTGCATCAAATCCAAGACCGGCTAACATACAGGCAAAGCGTTCATTCACGAAAAATCCATCCACAGCAGATGCTTTTCCATTAAAAATTATATCAAGTGCTTTAGCGGGTTGCTTTAAAATTTTTGCTGTATGCGCCAATCCATTTCCCGATCCGCAAGGAATGATGCCAAAGTTTACATTTTCATTTAACAGGCTACCTACCACATTGCTTATAGTGCCATCGCCGCCGGCAATTATTATATCTGTAATTTTTTCTTTTTTGATAATAGAACGCAAAAAAGCATAATCGCCGCTGGCAACGGATGGTAGTACAGAAAATGAAATTTTTTTCTCTTTAGTTTTTTCTTCAATAAACTGGCGGAGATTGTTTTTGGATCTTGTTCCAGAAATAGGATTGATGATGTAAATGATCTTTCGGCTCATCGTGTATATAATGTACACAAAAGTAGGCGTCGAACACGAACAGTAGCTGCAACTGCCGGATCTTTTGGAATTGCCCAGGTATATACTCTTACTTTTTGCCGGCCTTCCATGATGCCCGCAATTTCTGAGTTATGAATGCGAAGGAAAAGGGTGTTGTTATAGTCTCTTATTTGTGTATCGGTTGAATCATAAAAAGCAATTGTGCGGATCCATTCTGCCTGATCCGAAGCAGGTTTAAATTCAATAACAAAAAAACCGGGCCCCTCTAAATACCGGTTCAGAAGTAACACCTTTCTTTCATCAGCAGTTTCCTTTTTATCATTAAAAGAAGTCACCGATTTACGGTTTTGATAGATCTCCCATTTAGAATAGGATTGGGCCTGCGCAGTTGCAGAGAATAATATCAACGCATATAAAAATAGTTTCGCCATTGTTTATACCAGTTAAAACGAAGTTCGGGGAAAAAACGTTGCATTAATTAAATTACTAAAATCACATTTTTATGCTAATGCAGGAATAGCATGTTGGAATAGTTTTGTTTTAAATTAACCGATGAAAAAATATAATTTTCTTATAGCAATAACAATATTGGCAGTTGGCTGTACACCAGCAAAAATGGCCGTGGAAAAAAGCAATTGGAATAATATAGAAGAATTTTCAGTGAAGGGCCGCCAGGGTCTTCTTATTAATCAAAAATTAAGTTTCGGCGAATATCAAACTGCCTCTGTGAAAAGATCATGGACAAAGGGAAGCAGCATGTTTGCTGGCTGGACGTCCGGCCGACCTGGTTATGAAGATTATTCCCGGGTTGTTGGGCTTGAGTTTTCACAGAAGAAACAGACTGTTCGGTTTGAGTTGACAGATAATGCCGCTAATGAAAGCAGTGCCTTTTGTGTTACAAAAGTGAAGTCAAAAGATTTTGTATTAGGTAATAATCCAAACAGTCTTTTCAGTATAAGTCTCGATATACTGGGTGTGAATGGTGCATCAGAAGATCTGTATTGGATAAAACTATACCTGAAAAATGAAATGCATCCATGGGAAATGGTGCTGGACAATGAAGCCGCTCAGCGAAACAGTAAAAAGTATATAGGAGTGATCAGTCAAAGCAATGACCGCTACTATACTTTACATCCTGTTTATACATTGGAGAAGAAAGACGGAAAAACAGGTAATATGCCATTCGGGTCTATCGGTTATGAAATTCGCGGTAAAGAAGGCAAACCACTGGCAGCAGTATCCCTGATAGATAAAGGCGTCGTTTATTTTAATGATATGAGTGCTGATGAAAAATTTTTAATGGCCAATATCTGTACTGCAATACTTCTGCAGCAAGAGATTTAGACTAACCATTATCATGATGCGGTTTCGTATCTGCATGGCCAAGACTTTTTCCTGGCGCTACCACATCACGAATAAATTGTTTTAACTCTTTTATTTCGGGAAAGCCTCCATATTCTTTACGATCAAAAACTTTTTTACCATCAATAGTGATAAAAAAACTTCCATTTACTTCACTTGGCTGCAAAGTCACCCCTTTAAGATCGTTTTCAAAAGTGGTTAAAAATTCTTGCGCCATATAAGCTGCCCGTAATAGCCAGTGGCATTTGGGGCAGTATTCAATAGTGATCAGAGGTTTTTCCATTTCAAGATATATTATAGATGAAATATAAAGATCGTTCACCACTTCAGCAATGCACTTCCCCATGTAAAGCCGCTGCCAAATGCAGCAAGGCAAACCAGATCTCCTTCTTTTATTTTTCCCATTTCATATGCTTCGCATAAAGCAATTGGAATAGAAGCAGCTGTTGTATTACCGTATTTCTGAATGTTGTTATAGACCTGGTCATCACTTAACCTTAATTTTTTTTGTACGAATTGCGAAATGCGAAGATTTGCCTGGTGCGGAATTAATATTTTAAGGTCAGATGTTTTGTAATTATTTGTATCCAATGCTTCCATTATTACTTCAGGAAATTTTTCAACCGCCACTTTAAAAACAGCAGGCCCATCCATGTTTGGAAAATTTTGGGCATTGTCGATCATTGCATGACTCATAAACATTTCGCCTATTTCGGCTTCATCAAAATCAGCAAGCTTATTTTCTCCAACCCAATAATTTGCATGTGTACCTGGGTTATACATGGCAAGTATCTCTGCATTATTTCCATCGCAATGCAGGTGAGTACTTAGAACACCACGATTATCATCTTCTGTAGGTTGCAACACAACGGCGCCAGCACCGTCACCAAAGATGACCGATATATTTCTTCCACGTGTACTAAAGTCAAGACCGAAAGAATGTTTTTCACTGGCAACAATAAGTATGTTTTTATACATACCTGTTCTTATAAACTGATCTCAGGTGTTAAGCGCATACACAAAACCTGAACATTGATCTCTTATATCTAATGCACCGATCTCTTTCATCTTCATAGCACGTTGTACCAATACACCACAACCGGGAAAATAATAATCAGGGCAGATGGTAGCGAAGATGATAAAGTCGATATCCTGTGGGGTGATGCCGGCTCTTTCAATTGCGATCTTTGCGGCTTCAATCCCCATCGTAGCTGTTGTTTCTTTTGTACGATCCGCATATCTTCTTTCTTTTATACCTGTACGTTCCTGTATCCATTCATCACTCGTGTCCATATATTTCATCAAATCATTATTGGTAACAACATTTTTTGGTACGTACATACCAATACCGGCAATCTTTGATCGTAGCATGGCAATTGATTATTAAGAGAGAAAGATAGCAAATGTGCATGAAATGCTAGTTGATTAAGACAGTATGTTGCTTCCAAAACATGAAATGGGCAAATTCTGCCACACTCAATTTTTATTTCTATTCGCCGTATTTATAGCATGATATTTTCTAAGATTAAAAAAAGACTTCAGTAAAAATCCCATTGCAGACTGCATGGACCAGGCTAAAAAGAATATTTGGGTCAAACCGGCGCGAATAGTAGCAAAAACTATTCTGTCCATTATTTTATTTTTACTCATCATTCTTTTATTGATACAAACAGGTCCTGTACAAAATATTCTTCGTGTAAAAGCAGTTGCTTATCTCCAAAAAAAATTAAAAACTAAAGTGGAAGTAGGAAGGGTTTATATCGACCTGCCTAAGAATATTGTTCTTGAAAATGTTTATATAGAAGATCAGCAAAAAGATACGTTATTATCAGGCGGTAGGATCGAGGCTAACCTTGACCTGCTAAAATTGATCTTTCAAAATAAATTGGAAGTTAGAAGCATAGCATTGGATAATATAACTGCTAAGATCAAACGACAACTTCCTGATACAACATTTAATTTTCAATTTATTGTTGATGCGTTTACGACCCAAGACACGACAATAAGCACAGATACTTCTTCTTATTTTATTTCGATTCCTTCTGTTGAACTAAATAAGATCAGGGTCATTTATAATGACACGGTAAGCGGTACTTCTGCAGAAGCATGGCTCGATCATCTTGATACAAGAATTGATAAAATGGATTACGAGCATTTTTATTTTGACGTGCCTAAAACAAATATCAGAGGATTGACTGCAAGAATTTACCAGGTAAAGCCTTTGATGAAATTAGAACCTGCAGCAAAAGATATGGTGGAAGCAGAACAACCGTCTGCATTAAAATTATTATTTAAAGAATTGAATCTTGAGAATATTAAACTGGATTACCGAAATGATGTATCTGCAACTTATTCTACAATTGATCTCGGATCAGCACAGGTAAAACCAAATAATATTGACCTTGATAATCGTGTTATTGATCTTCAAAACATTTCTTTGACAAACACGATTGCTGCTATTAGATTTGACAGAAAAGAAGAAGCAAGAGTTGTGGTGAAAGAAGTGAAACAGGAAGCAAAAAGCCAGGTGGAAGCAGGTTGGCGAATATTTGCATCAACAGTAAATCTCGAGAACAATAGTTTGCAATTCGATAATGATAATAATCCCCGAATAAAATATGGGATAGACTATGCTCATTTCAAAGGTGACTCTGTAACGTTAGAAGCAAATGATCTTTTATTATCCGTTGATTCGATCTCAGGAAAAATAAAAAAAGGATCATTCAGAGAACAGAGTGGTTTTGTATTAAATGAATTGCAGGGAGAATTTCTATATGCCAATACACAAACTTTTGTAAAAGATCTTGTTCTTAAAACACCGGGAACAGAATTGA
>Ga0193738_1000547_pt1 | contig 18700 bp, 57 predicted proteins | sample L2a1metaG_FD_144927 | JGI IMG/M metagenome (GOLD analysis project Ga0193738, IMG submission 144927) | Soil microbial communities from a riparian zone of the East river system, Colorado, United States - L2a1 | ecosystem: Environmental > Terrestrial > Soil > Riparian zone | place: USA: East River...
AGACTTCAACTTTCTTACCATAGTTGGGTGATTCCTCTCGTCGGTCGATTGCGGTGAGAACACAATTATTATCAAAGTCCCAGATAGGAACTGAGAACATATGCTCGGCAACGATAACCTCAAAGTCATCATTAACCTCGGCATACTCCTTGTAGTACTTCATCATGCCGATACCAAGCTCTTTGGCTTCATCCCACTCGTTGTGGTCATACTCAGGCAAAATATCCTCAAGCCCACGAACCACGTAAAGTGCAGGATTAGGAGCGCCCAACCCCAATTGCTTCTCCAGCGCATCACACGTACAAACTGTGCGAGCAGCCTCATCCTCATTAGTCATGGGACAATCTGGATGGTGTTCCTCAGCAGGGCTAATTAGCTTGGGCTTTAGATCGTAGACCTTGTCCAACCAATCCTCAGTGACAGTACCACCACGCCACTGAATATCCCACCACGTCTTGAACGCTTCTACGGGATCATGCCTAACGCCTGGTTGATAAAACCGTTCTAGCGCAAAATGGATACCAGTCCCAAAGAACATGGGCATGTTGATTCCATGAATATCTGCGCGAACAGTGAGATTAGTGCGGGACGGACTCGACCAGTCCCAATAGCGACGACACCTTCTGAAAGCTGCTCTGTCGCTATTGTGAATGGGGATGATATCCCATTTACTCGGAATCTCCGGTTCTTGCCATACTATCTGTTCAGCTAGACTAGTCAACGCACTACCATCCAATCCAGATCATACCCAAGACGAAACAGATTGTTACTCCACCACGCTCAGGACGATACGCACCCCATCGGACACGATGCCGCCAACCTTGCCAAGCAAATCTCATCAATGTCTCTTCTCCACCAGAGCAAGCAACTTATCTCTTACACTGATAGCATCGTTTAGATGCCGCTCGGTTGCGTGGCTAGCGGGAATCACTTTCTCTGCTTCAGCCAGCAAAGCCTCTAGCGCGTCTCCCGTCAACGTCATTGACGGATTCGGCTCAGTACCTTGCTCGTATGACTCATACCTGCCGTCGGGATACCAAATAAGCTTATCCGTGTAAAACCAGATATCATACCAACCTCTAGGTAGGTTCTGAGATATACGACACTTTAGCATTCCGTTTTCCACCACGAATTCTTACTTAGATCGCGATTGCGACGCTCCGGTACAGGAATCACTTCCTTCTTAGGAGTCTGGTCAGGATTGCGTGCCTTGCGCCGTTCCTGCTGTTCATCTGTTTCTCTACGCTTTGGATACTGCCCTGTACTCATAGTTGAGTCCTCCTGTAATACACCTTGGGGTCTTCTTGTCACTGCGGTTCAGCGTATGAAGTGTATCCTTGGAAGGACTCAACTATAAGTACATTGGGAGAGAAATGAAAGAGGAATCTGGATGCTGGTCCGGGCGTAGTACCCAGAAATACCATCCACACGCAAAGCCGGAGTTATGCTCACTTGCGCTCATTTGGTCTGCTCGACTCCCAACCGCCTTGTAGCAGACATTATCGCCTAACTGTCCTCAGTCTACTCCGTCCCCTCTCCCAAACTCAAACGAGATACGCAGGAATCGAACCTGCCCATAGACCAGTCAAGCCTATGGTTCTCTGTTGACTAAACAGAGCCATTATCTCGGCCATCCTATATTTGATGGCATACTTACTAGGGTGTCGGAATCGAGCCCCAAGCAACTAGGGCAAGCTGCGAAACCCAAAACACGACTCGCTTAGCTCTGTCCACGATTTGACCCCTTTCTTCTCTCACTTGCATTACTGAGGGGACTAGTGGGAATCGAACCCACATCTGCCTGGCGTAACCCAAGGCCGCTCTTAACCAGTTGAGCTATAGTCCCGTTCATCCTAGGCGTAGCCGTAGTAATAACCATCGGCTGCCGGACTCCACCTACAGACACAAGCTACATATCTGTACCCGTTCCAACAACAACCTGACTGACCTGGAGTATAACACTTATCACCGAGTCTCTTGTGGTTTCCAAGATCCTCAGGAATAGGCGCAACTGCCATGAACGAGATTCCTTCTGCTCTAGCGATCATCGTTCGCTGAAACACTCTATGATATAGTACTTCAAGTGGACTAGGACGTCTAACACCAGTCCTAGCCTTCTTCATCATCTTAGCGTGTTCAGCAGCAGACATACCATCCGCCGCCTTTGCATCATCAGCGCCAAAGATGATCGCGCTTGCACCCGCCACCGTAGCAATAGCCGTAAGTAGCGCAAGCATGATAAACAGTCGCTTCATGCTAACACCCCCTCTCTCCGCAGAGGATAGGGAAGGGTGGAGGAGTCTCGCCGCCAGGTGTACTCCCCCACCCCATTGTAAAACGGCAGACCAGGAGGAAATACCGTTTCACACTTTTCCTGTCGCTATCATGGACAGCATCTTTATCTGTTTCTCCCGTCGAACCTACACTAGCGGCGGCGTGGTGCCCCCACCGCCGGATGCCAAGTCTAGCACAAAGCAGAACCTGTGTCAAGGCGCCACTATCGGTGTATCGGGCGTCCGTGTGCCTCCCATTGGTAGTAGGAGATAGCAGGTCCGAACGATATCTCATACTCTACGATCTTTGGATCTCTACCAATCTCTTTACACTCATTAGCAAGATCGAGTAACTGAGGGTCGTCCTTCTCAGGAAACACAACAATAAGGTGCATAGCAGTAGCATGATTCGCTACCCAGCCACAAGCGCCACAAGGCCACGGCCCTGTTTCAATACACCACCAACCAGAATAATCTTCACCACTATCACCAGCATCGACTTCTTCATCAATGTCTATAACCAGCAGGCCATCTTCTCTGGAACGAGTTCTGATCACAGTGAGTAAGGTCCCGACGTAGTAGATTCATAGCCCTCAGATGCATCAATCGAATGCGTATGCTCACTAAGCTGATTAACTGCATCAACCAGCTCATTCACCTTATCTGTCAAGTCTTTCTGCTGCTTACTCACTTCCATTCCAGCATGATATTCCGGCAGTTTCTCAATCCCCATCTTTACCCTCATCTTGGAAGTGTGCGATTTCCTTCTTCAGACTACCAAGACTCTTGGCAAAGATAACATCTGTATCCCCACCGTAAGCATCCTCGTGGAAACCGTCTCCTGTAGGACCATAGAAATTTTCGTACCCTATGATCCGTCCATCCTTAAGCACGAAAAGGCAGACCTCCTTACCATCCCAGGTGTCGCCATCACCATAGAAGAACTCCACGTAGTCTACATCTTCTTTTGTGAAGTCTGAAGTATCTGCCCCATCCATCGAAATTCTCTTACCATGCCAGTTCTTTAGCGTGGACAGATTAAATACGGAATCGTCAATCTTGCTCTTGTCAATCATCAGTGGAAACCTACCTTCTCATTCCTCTTGACTGCTTTCCGCAAACCCTCGATAAACTGCTCCGTCGCGATTGTCAAATTCTCCACCCTATGCAGTCTACCATCAACTTCGTGAGTAAGCGGCAGCAATTCCTGCATCCTATCTGCAAGAGCCTGTGCTTGCTTTGGATACAAATAGCCGTCACAATCCGAATGAGCGAAGAGAAGTATTAGAGGATCATCAGGAATCTCTGCGTCGGGATCACCGTACAGATAAGCTTCCGTCTCGTATTTATCCCAATCCAGCAGAGGGCATTCCCCACCAAAAGAAACCTGTTCCAATTCGTAGCCCGCAAGTACAGCTAGCTTATTGCGAAACCTATTAAAAGCAGAATAAGCCCCATGCCAACAACCGTGTGTAGTATCAAGTCCCATCCGTACCTTCCTCCGGTTTGCAGATGTATCTCAAGTTAAATTCGGGAACCAGTCTAAGTTCTCCAATGCCAAGTCTCCTGAGTGCTCCCTTTAGTTCCTCGACAATCCAAAGATTATTCCCATCTTTCCTGTCAATCTCGCCACCAGCCGGGTACTTAGCTAGTATTCTCATCCGTCTAATTCCAGTAGGATAACTAACCCAAACCTGTCCTACCTCAATCGGAGGATCATTCTCTCGCATTCCCCGTTTAGCTTCCCGAAATCTCTGGTCCATCAGTAACTCCTCGAAATCATTGCCAATTCGGGACTCCACGATTTGAATTCCCTAGACCAATAAATCGTCTCGCATGTAGCTCCACAGTTACTACACTGACTACCCTCAAGTGTCTTGTGGCCGAAACAAAACGGACAAGGTAGATAGTGTCTACTCCAAGTATTACCCCTCATCTGCATCTTCGTCCTCCACTTCACCGAAGATTTGCTTGAACCAAGCATCCTTCGTAATGTTGGCATCCAGCACTCTATAGTCTACCGTGTTATCTGCGCGGATATAGATGAACTGTGCCACTCCCGTTTGTCCTGGCCTGTAGATACGACCACGCGCCTGCTTATTAGGAACGGGCGACCAGTCTTGATCCAAGAAGATAGCTCTGTGAGCAGACGACAAGTTGATTGATTCAGCGCCCAACTTGAGTGTACTCAAAAACACCTGATGTTCCTTCTTAGGCCAAGTCTCATGCCAGAGTTGGTAACGCTGATCTTCATTCATTTCCGACAAAAGCCTCAGATACGGAATCTTCTTCTTGGTTAGACGAGCCTCCAACAGCTTTAGTGGATCACGGAAGTTACTGAAGATCACCACTTGATCCTTGCGTTCACTGTCCCACTCAAGACCCTCGATCAGTTCCATAGTGGCATCAAGCTTGCTAGACGGCTCAACCAGCCTAACATCGAAGATACGCCTTTCCAGCTTAGGATCGTAGTACTCACCGATTACCTCGGGAGTAGCAACGCTGATCTGACGTAGCCTATTCAACATAGACAAGACTGTAGGACTATGCAGCGGTTCTCCTGCTTGATCCAGGGTTTGCAGAGTCTTGGCAATCTCATCGTACATTCTACGCTGAGTCGGGTTAAGTGAGACAGGAACCACAGTCTCGATAGGCTCCTTGATATCAGGAAAGCATTCCAGCATTGTACGACGGACTCCCACCCGCCTAACCAACGCTCTGAATTCTTCCTCTTTATCAGGCTTGATACCGACAACCTTGCGATAACCGTCCGAATCATCCTCTTCGCAGAAGTACTGTCGGAAGTTCCAGTAGCTCGTATAGACCTTTGGAAATAGAAAGTTCAGCAGTGACCAGATTTCGGAAGGATCATTGACGAATCCCGTTCCAGTCATGATATGCTTAAACCTAGTCTTTAGTTTCTTGATGTTACGAGTCCACTGAGCATCCCTATTCTTGATCCTGTGCGCTTCGTCGATCAATACCAGATCCCATTCGGTTCTCAATAGATTGAGGTTTACAGGATTGGTCATTTCAAAGGTGCCTGTCTTTTCATGGAAGATAGGCAGACCTGTCTCTTTATCCTTTACCTGTTCAGGAATGCAAGCACGATCAGTAAAGCAGTGATAGTGCGCGATTGCCACAACAGGACGGAAATGTAGTGGAGTCGGTAGCTTAACCGAGAACGGTACAGGCTTACTACCAATCACCAGAGTAGTCCTGTCTGTTCCCACGTTGTACACGTCCCACTCAGGCAGTACTTCAGGCAATGACTCAAAGTATGCACCCTTACCAGTCTTAGTCGTGCAAATCAAGACTCTAGGGTTAGGAATATCTTTCAGCATTTCTGCCCAAAGCCACTCAGCCGTGGTCGTTTTCATCGCTCCCATTTCCGACCAATTAGCTGAGGCATCATCCTCTGAGAGGATTGGAATATCCTCTAGCTGAAACCACTGCTTCTTGAACTTACCCGACGGACGCTTCTTCAAAATAGGCTTTCGCTTTGCTACGGTTCCCTGCGATTCATCCATTCGTATGCTTCCTCCCTCCCATTAGGAAAGTTCAACTCACTCGCGTAAGCGGAATCGGCAGAACCGTCAAAGTATTGCACAATACACTCACCAATACCGTGAGGATTCCATCCCGTTGCCATACCCACCACGAAACCCTCACTATCAGCAACTAGGTTTGGCGCATCGGGATCATATCGCCAGTGACTTTTTCTAAGCATCAAGAGGGAACACCATCCCCGCCTGCATAGCCATCTTAAGCAGGGGAATACGCAGAGTTAGACCAGCGTACTCACCTTCCCAAATATCCAGAGAGACATAGCCAGAACGTGCAGAGGCTCGTACCGTACCCTTACTAACGTCTGAACCTCTTTCAGTATAAAGCACGAACGTCTGCCCTGGACCTTCAACGAGAGGATTACCGTGACCATCCTCTTGGAGTACCAAATCCAGACGTTCCTCTTGAATAGTCATCTTCATAGTAGGATCGCCTCCAAAAACTCCTGTACTATCGGCTCAATGTCTTTGTTCGCATTACCTGCGATATTCAGAATTCCTATCTTGTTCTTCTGAATCCACCAAGCCGCCCGATTCATTTCCTTCTCAAAGAAAATCTCCAACATCTGGATATCAACGTCGTGATAAGGCTTCTTGAACTTCTTAATCTCCCGCAGAGTAGCCAACTCACCACGACTGTTCCAGTTCCTAGCAAACCGCATCGTACCCTGAGAATATATGACATTGATCTTGGTACGAGCAGCATACCCCTCGACCAACAACTCTTCCATGCCATATAACTCGGCGTACTCAGGCTTAGGTCCATCTTTCGTTTCCCATCCTTTAGGCAGGAAACCACCCGTCTTGATACCTAATGCCTGTGCTGCTTTTAGTCCCGCAATGTCTGCCCCAACTTGTCCACCACTGATAACCTTAGTTACCATGATCTTGCGAGATAAGTTGCGAAGCCACGTTTATCCACAACCACCAACCCATAACTGCAAGAGGAAAACTCCACCAACCTATGTCTGGCTCAGTAATGTAGTGAGCCGCAAAGAAAGCTACTCCCCACAAGAATTTTGCCAGCATGATTAACTATCCCTGATGGCATCAATACGGGCTGACGCCTTACCTAGTTCCACGCCCCAACAGAGAAATGTTAGAGCGAAAGAACTAACATCAAGAAGAGCTAGAAACTGAGTACTTTGAGCCACCGTCCTCAGCTCGACGATAACGTTATCTTCAAAATTCTCTTCCAGCCATTCCTCAGACATTTGCCCAGGGGGGCGACTATCCAGTTTAATATCCCACCCGTCAATGAACTCATCGAAAATTTCTCTAGTGATCTTAGCCATTTAAATCCTCCAACACTTTTGCTAGAGCAGCATGTTTTGTCATACCTTTCTCCCTATACAGGTAGACATACCTGCGAGAGAATTTACGACACTGTTTCGTAGCACGACAAAACACCGCATTGCGCGGCGCTCTATCCATTATCCTCCCGCATGATAAACAATGCGGCCTCCCGTTCTTACTGTGAACAAGATCAATCGCCTTGTTAAGCGACTTACCCTGAAGCAGATAGTGTTCAATCTCATCTGCGTTTGCTGCCAAGTACTGTTCTAACTTGTTTACCAGTACAGAACCAGCATAAGAGCAAATTCTGCACCATCCCGTTTTGACTATTAGATAATCAACAAAGTCTCCACAATTCGGACAAACTACGGAATTAGGGAGAGCGCGCTTATCCACGCGCTCTATCCCTAACTCCGTACCGCCGTCAGCCTGCGGGAAACGGGAGAGAACCCGCCGCTACGGGGTCGCCGCAGTGTAGCAGTAGGAACCCGCCTTGTCAAGCTAGGAGCGACATACTCACACGTAATACAAACAAGGTGAGTAGTACCCTCGTAAACCGAGGGAGTCAGTCTTTCGTCACAATGAGGACAGTATCTAATCATTGTCACTACCTCCTTAACTTACTAAGATGGGCGATCCTGGGCCTCTTGACCAAGTTGCCCTTTTAGGGACTTACAAGACCACCCATCTTAGTAAGTTACCCCACCGCAGTAGGGTAACTTACTGGTGTTGGCTACAACCTTGTTACTAAGCAGCCGCTCCCTCAATCTGACCAATCTGCTCAGCAGCCAGCGAAGAGTTGATGAGGTAAACCTGCTCATCCTGCACCAGCACACGCACTCCATCCGAACCCTCAGGAGCCTCCTTGCGCTTAATAGCTCCCTCGAAACCCTGCTTAATCGTAGAAGCCTTCTTCTCACCAAGCTGCGGCCACTGCGACTGAGCATGAACACCCGCTTCATTCGAGTCAAGAAACTCTACCAGAAGTCCCTGATACTGACCCTTCTGCCTAGTCTTGCCAAGAACTGCGAGAATCTGTTCCGGTGTCATTCCTGCCATTCTCTTACTACCTCCATTGTCTGTATTGGTATCGGTTTGTGTTACTTCCCTATTTCTTCCTCGACGCGGTCTTGCCACTATCAATCCCCCGTTCTAACTTCTGTATACGGCTCTCAAAGTCGAGCAAGACTTCCGATAGATTCACCTCCCCTATCGACTCTCTCCAAGCCTGCAACCGTTCTATCCTGGCCTCAAGCTCTTGTAACCTCAGTGTAGCATCTCCCGCGCTCGCTGTCAAGTCTCCCCGCGAAATATTTTCCCACTCATCCGATGGAGGATGATGAAGTTGGATGATACTAGGCTGGGAAGAATTCCCCCGACTGATAATTGTGATACAGGGATCTAGGTCGGGTGAGAGTAGTAGCTTACGTATCTGTGAATAGTATTTTGTTGATGCTCCCACACTCTTGACTACATGAGTCATGTATCCCTCAAAGAGGATTTCTTCGCGCTCATTCTTGGTAGCCTGATCTAGCATGGAATCGTAGACAGCCTTTGTGTGTTCGTACAGGCTCATGCTATCTCAAGTTGCGTAGGATCATCAACTAACCAACCCGCCAAGAAACAAGGACGGCAACATAGCTGATCCTTAATTCTTACGCAGAATTGAATTTTAACTTCTACTCCTGTAGCTGTTACCCTAGGTGGTCTAGTATCCACGCAGTTAGGATTATCACACTTCAGATTATCTGTGGTATTTTCGTCAATTGCCTGTGGTGCTAGTTTGAACCAAGTCTGAGTGTCCCTAACGTTAGTATCAGGACCCTTCTTCTTACTCCCCCGTTTCTTAGGTGCTGGTGCTTCCAGCAGCTTCTTGATCTGTTCAGGAGTAAGACCCATTAATTACTTCCTCTCCTCTGCCTGTCCTCCAAACACCTGCGGCTGTCCTGACACACTCACCAGCGGAACTCCATTAGCTCCTGCGGGAATATAGACAACCGAGTTGTTCTTGCCACTACGAGCAATCTCCCGCAATGATTCAATCATTTCATACTGTACGAACAGTGGCGTAAGCCTAGCAGCGATCTCTTGGTTGGCAAGTCTCTGTCCAATAGCAATCTCATGCTTAATCTGAGCCTGCTGCTTTGCGATACGTACACGCTGCTCTTGATTCCTGATCTGGATTGCACTAACCTTCACGTTGTTCTCAGCATCTGCTCGCTTCTGATACCTCTTGAACTCTTTAGTAACAGTCCAGAGCCCAAAGAACAGGGTAAAAGCAGCTACGGTAGCCAGCGTACCAACAACTACCCATCCTATCAGCGTAAACGCCCGATATTCGTACCCACCTTCACGTACTGTTTTCCTAAGCATTATTCACCCACCTTGTACGGTTCTTTGATCGGAGTCGTGCCATCACGCTCAGGCACCTTGTTATACGATTCCTTGACGTGTGTAGCAACAAGCTCGATAGCCTTATCAACAGCTTCACCAATCACGCCAAGATTGGGCGGCTCTCGACCATCAACACTGATAGTGATAACAGCATCAACAGTCGTAAATGAATTTCTCGTGAACAACTTGAACTCTTGTGTCACTTCACTCTTAGGCATTATGGACTCAACAACTCCTCATGGCTTGATGTATCAGCCTCTTCAATGATTATCAAGACAGCATTCATAGTCGAGGACCAAGTTACTGTAGCCTCACGTTGCTGCCTAGCCACTACAACCTCGCGTTCATGGTTAAGTTCCACTCCGCGTGTTGCAGTAGCCACGTCCTCCCAAAACTTATTGAGCTCTGCTTCACTCATTAGTATATTTATCCTTTGGGATTCGGTAGAGATACACCCTACCCTCGATAGTCCTAACTTCAAGCTTACGCCCTGCTTGACCAGCAGCCAGAATTGCACTAGAGAAACCCTGTCTCAGTGTGGCACTCTGTCTATCCTCAAGAGCGGGCCACTCTTCCTTCACATCAACGCCAGCGTAGCCAGTCTTAATGAACTCACGCAGAAGAACCTGATAAATACTCTCTCCACGCGGTTCGCTGAACGTCTCCGTAAGCCAGAGATTATCCGTTACCTTCTCAAGCCTAAACCATCCAGCAGGACAGAACTCATCCCTAAGCGGCGACACGTAGACCATTTCCTTATTTTCACCAAAAATAGTCTCCGTAGAGTAACGCAGCTTAAACTTCCTGCCATCACGAATCGTGACTATCTCAGCACGTTCCCTAAACGCCTTAATCCAGATGATTCTATTAGGTGGCGACAGCCACGTCTCTTTAAGCATTCACTTCCTCCATTACCTCTTTATACAGGCGAACAGGCTCTTTAAGAGCTTCAGCAATCCTCGCCATCCTGTCCATATCTCCACGCCACAAAGCATCCCTGTACGCGGTTGGATCTACAATAGGGCCGATAGTATGCGCGTCCCTAACTACCTCAGTTAGCCCCTGCAAATTCAAATCGGCCAAGAAACTCATAGCAAGGAACATTCTCTGAGTTTCCGACTTCACATCAAAATCATCGTCGTAAGCTCTGTCAGGCATCCTTTGTGTCCCTCCAAATCCTCCACGTTGCCATTACTGCGGCCCAGATAGCACTAAAAATTAGTGGCCCTGTAGCTTCCTCGACAATCCAGAACCCTGTCAAACTAACATAAGCGCAGATCATCCAAAAATAGCCACTCATGACACCCTCTTTGTCCACACAGCTAGGCCTTCTTCACTATGAAACTCAAGATCATACACAACTCCCTGTTGCTCAAAGACCAACTTAGCATGATAATCTGTGAGTTGTGTGATACCCTTAAACTGCGCGCGATCAAGTTTCTCATTGATCTGCGCCATAACTTCTGCGTTTAAATCAGGCATCAATTAGCTCCTGTTTATCGACACCAGGCCAAAGCTCGCTGAGCGCGTAAAGCTCTGGATCAGGTGAACACCTGTCCAACCAGACACAAGGATCAAAGTCCTCATTATCCAGCGTGAACCTCTTAGCTAGCTCGATAGCCAGATTAATGATGGCACCGCTCTGCAACCTAGCTCTATTAAGTTGAATACTCGCAATATCAGCTTGATCGCTCTCGTTACCGTAAAACTGCTGAGCCTCCATGATCGGTTCTAGCTGAGTACGAAACTGTTTAGCGATCACTTCATGGTGACCCTTGTGAAACAGCTTTCTATTGATATCACGTTCTCTCATCATACTTCCTTCGTAGTTTACCCTGAAGTGAATTGACAGTATTCTCCATCCTGACCACCAACTCAACGACACCATCATCGCCAATGGTAAGATCCTCAGGCAGAGTTTGCAGGATATCTCCAATCTCTATGCTGACCCTGTCTACCGCGTTTAACACTTCCGTAAGCGCGCTAGTCATCGCTGTACCTTACCCTTCACGACTATAGGCACTCCCCAATTGGCTGCCCTAGCATCAGTACAATCAATTTCATCTTCCAGCTTATTCTCTGGCATAATCACGTACTGTGTGCATTCAATCAGATAGGTCTGACCCTGCGTGTTACCATGATGCGTAGTGGAATCTTCACCCCAAATACGAATCTGATATGTACGAGATTCAGGACCGTCATCGGTAGCAATGTAGACCAAACCCAAGACCGCCACTGCCACGATAACTCCGATCCAAAAAGCTACTGCTCTATCTATCATCGGGCACCAACTGGTTCTGCATAGCGACAACCGCCCATTTCCCGTTAAGCCAGTCAACCACTTCATACCTGTATGACTTAATTACTCTCTGAGAATTCAGCTTCTCAGCCCGACGTTCCGCTCGCCATTTAAAGCGCGTGAACATATCAGGCTCTACGCCAACCACTCTTTGATTCAATTCTTCAGTCCTGTAATGCGGCATTATGCCTCCTTTAGAGCCATAGCCCTAACGTCCTTATGAGGCTCATCTTTGAAGCCTTGCGCAATCAATCTAGCTGTCTCAGATTTAACAGGTCCGATGACCTCAACATGGCCAATCCCGTTATCAACCCTAGTCATGATTACAACACAATAGTTCATTTAACCAAACCTTCCGCTCTCATAGTAACTCTTTCCTTTCTTTCTAACCATGCCTCTGTTCTGACGCTTCCATTCCTTATCCTCACGTACTCGATACGCTTTCGCACGATAGTACGTCCAGTTACATAGCTGAACTACCAGGAATAGCGCCATAAATGTGACAACCACAATTGTATCCGAATCCATAGCACCCCCGTTAAGAACATCGTGCCATATGTTACATAGTGGTCGTTCTTTAAAAAGCCCCACAGGGCTATCTACTCATTGTAGCATACGGTCAGGCTGAAGTCAAGAGCGGGGATCTGGCTTAGGATACGTTCGCCTACAACTCACCTTCAGCAGTCTGCATACTTGTCCACGATAACGTCTGATTGCTGAGCGCATCTCAACGCCATGTTTAACACGAGGAAATCTAAGGTGGATCAACTCATGCGTGAAATCATCAATGCTCTGTGGATGCGGTGCTTTCTTTCTTAGGTCACGACAAGCAAATCTAGGCATCCAAACTTCAGCACGATACGGTGGTCTGAATACCAACACGTATGCGTTAGCATTTGCAGTCCACGCAGTCGGACAGTGGACACTCACCGCTGGCTTACCCGTAAACATCAGAGCAGCGTAAGTGAGAATCTCAATCACGACGTTACCCGATAGAATTCTATGCCAATCAGCTCGTCCGTCTTAACCAGCCTGTGACGCCTGATCTTCTGCAAAGCCTTGGTGAATCCTGAATTGATGTTCTTGGCATAGACTTCGACGTAGTCCGTAATTGTGACTCCGTGTGCGTCTTGCAACTCGTATCTGTACTCAATCCTCTTCATCAGGAAGATTCCTCGCAAGATCGTAGCCTGCAATGTACGCACTAGCCACGACTTCCTGCTCAGTTGTCAGAACCACTTCATTCGTGGTGGTATCAATGACGTTGTAGAACAGATAAGCGTCTTCACGTGTCTTGTGTTTAGTGATTTTTTCGAGCCGTCCATCATTACTCATTCTGAGCGGGCTAGTTGTCCACTCAAAGATTGGTGCGCTGTCAGTCGCCATCATCATCCTCCTTGGTCCAACCATCGAACCAGTCGTGACCCCTAGTACCTGGATCTTCGCAGTGATCCTGTGCTGCCTCAAGAGTCAAACCTTCCAGGACTACTTCATTCTCTCTATTAACGTCCTGATAGAAGCGAATTACCTTGTAGGTTGGCTCAGTCATTCTTCCGGTTCCTCCCACTGAGTACCCTTTCTGAACCCCTTTATGGTCACGCCATACTCGTAACTTGGCATACCAGTGTTGATATCAGGAGATAGCTCTCGTTCTACAAACGCAAGCGCGTCTAGGATACTGTCGGTATCATAGATAACACCCTGGTCATGCTCACCCTGATACGTGCGAACGGCGAAGTTCTTCCCTTTTTCGTTCACCAAGATAAGACCGTTATCTGCGCTCATGTTAATTCGCCTTCCCCTTCCACCTTTCGACGATCTGCTTGTGACCCTCTTCAGCCTCTTCCTTGGTAGCATACCTGGCGAAGTCTCTCTCCGTGTAGTTCGTGACTTCGCCGTTATCATCGCAATCGAACACCATAGTCTCGTAATCACCCGGAGTACTAAGATCAGCCCTGTCCTCGTTACCACCATAAACAGCGCCGAGCGTACTAATCAGCGAGTCCATAGACCTGACCATAGGAAGATTCAACGATACCGTCGAAACCACGACGTTACCCACCTGAGTCAGAGCAACAGTCCGATCGTTCATGCTTTCAAGTTCCTTCACTACCATTCTAAGTCGCCTTTCTGAGATTGCCGACGTCTACTGCCAGAACACTGATAAAGTTCCGCTCCCTGCCGTCACTCTCGTAGAGATACCGTGGTTGTTCAAGCGCAATCAAAGCAGCCACTTGTGGCTTATCTTCTGCTTTAGATAGCCGCATGTAGAATCCCCATCCGATGATGGTGCCACGTTCCTTGCTGGCATTATCCAGCACTACCTTATCACCATATCTAAGCCCGTTCATTAGTGGCACCTTTCCTTAACGGCGTCAATGATCACGTCATAGCGTCGCACCCATTCCTTGTGCCACTCGACATTACCACCCGTTTTAACCTGTTCAGGCGTAGCACGACCGGATTCAATGTAGATGATCCAATCGTTGTGAATCCTGTGCGCTTCACTAGCGTACCTTGTGGCATCATCGCACTGAACTTCCATGCGCGCTCCTGCCATAGGCGACAACACCAGCGCAACCAGTATGGTTGTGACCAACGCTTTCATTAGTAGTCCTCCATCGCTAGATCCATCAGCGACTTGTCGTGACCAGGCAACTTACCTTGGTCAATACCAAACTCAGTTGAGTCCCAATGCCATCCTGAGAAGTGCCAGACGACTTTAGGCTCTGTGCCTGCCTCAACTTCCCAGATCAGGATACGATCATCCTCAGGATCAGGAACTAGGATTTCTTCGGCATCCTCCTCGTAACCTGACACGTAATCCTTAGCAGGCTTGCCGTAGCCCTTCTCTTCAGCCAGATACTCCAAAGCAGCAGACAGAGTATCCGTAGCCCAGGGCGGATCATCCAAGTCACCCTTAAATTCAATTACGTAGATTTTCACTTGTACTCCCTCCATGCGCGAAGAACATCACCAGGCTTAAGCACGAAGTCATGATCCCTAGTGCGCTGGAACCTATGCTCTTGCTTAAGTGTCTGTTGACCCTTCTTAATCAGCGGGATATCCCAATCCAGATAGTAGATAGGAGTCCACGCAAAGTCCACGTAGATACCTTCAGGGAGATCCCCAAACGTCTTACCATCCTGATACTCAGTCTCAGGCGCAGCTTCCTTAACTGCTGCCGTATACATACAACTGAGCGTGAAGTAATCCCATCCCCAAGGTGGGTTAAGTGTCTCACCTTCCCGTTTAATCTCTGTGACTAGCGGCATTAGTGACCACACCCAATCTGGCCACAACCATGACAGAACTCATCTTCATCAATCTCTTCAAGATCAGCCTTGTCAACATGGTGGATATGATCGTCTCCGACCATTACCATCTGCACCATGTTCTCGTCATCGTACTCGATACCATCCTCATCCCGAACCTTGACAGGCCCGAGCGTGTACCATGCAACACCTGGCATATCCGCAACCTTGTAGTATCTGTCTGTATCAATCATTTCAGTACCAACTCTCGTTTGAAGATCAGAACAGCTATTCCCATACCACCATGCGAATAGGTGCCTGAGAGCGTACCAGCCAGTTCCCAACCTTCTCTACCTAACTTGTTCAGCTGAAGATCAGAACCATCTTTACGCATTGCGCCAACGGTTGCTTCCTTGGCTGCATTGACTGACTTGTACTCCCACATCATAGGTCGATCAACTCCTCCTTCACTGTCCATGCTGAGTTGACCTCAACCTGATAGCCGTGAGTTAGCTGAATCGTCCTAACAACATCACGAACAATGTCGTGTGCCATCCTTGACGGAGCAATCCACGGAAGCTTGACTTCCAGATTAAGCTCGACTATTACCTTCTTGTCTGGTGGATCAATGAATTGCATACTCATCGGTAGTCCTTTTCGATAGTAATAATCTCGTACACATCTTCTAGATACGGCTCGGCCTGTTCTTCAGCATGAGCGAAGTTATCTGCATCGAACCGCAAAGACCATCGACTACCATCGTGCATGTGTCTTAGATGAACTTCGTAACTTTCCATGCTCATCGGGCTTCTCCACTCTCAGGACAAGAGCAGGCATCCTTCATTTGTGGATACCCACCAGTGATTTCTGGACCCATATCAATGTATCCCGTTTCGATGTAGGTATCCTCAAAGTTCTCACTACCTCGAAAGTCAATCTTGCCATAACGACCTGAGGTAATCCTTGCGTCAGGATAGAACTGGAAGATCCGTCGATAGAAGTCACGGTGTCCATGCCAACAGACAGCATAAACTTTCCTTTCATCCTGTTGCCATCCTGCACTTGTGCGCTGATACGGATTCTCTGATCCGTCGTCAGGCGGCAGCAACCTTCCCTCAACACGACAGCCAGCACCATTAGACACGTCCCTACCTTCAAACCTACAGCCGATCTGTTTTGCATACATTTCGACGTTCTTCATAGGTACGTCAAATATCTTCATTCGTATCCCAACACCTTTCTTGCCAGCGGCGTATCTTCAGGTATCTCCTTGACGGCTTCGTTTACCACTTCCTGAAGATAGGGAATGAACTCTTCCTCGATCTTCTTGCGGTATTCTTCGTTCGGAGTGTTATCAGCAATCGACATTAGATGCCCTTTAATGTAGGCAACACTAGTCATCATTCTCCCTGCTTTGCTTCGTAGAACTCGACCATTCTTTGTGTGCCAAACTCATCTATCAGTTCTTGAGAAACCCTCAGATAGTCAGAACGACTCCACGTAAGCTTGTCCAGCCGCAGCAACTCAAAGTCCTTCTGCGCCACACAAGTCTCACAACTACATGTTTGACCACACATGATCATCAGTCCTGTGCAGGGCAACCCTGCATACAAGGCTGACCAATCTGTGCTCCGCAATCATTACACGGAACAGGATACGACTGTATCTTTACAGACTCTGGATGGATTACCTTATTGAGGATATAGTTCATCCAGGCGATTCCGGCTATAGTAGCGATTCCAATGCTTGTCTCAGCAATTGCTACTTCCATGCGCTCTTCATGTGTGAGCAGCTTAGCCATCGTATGAATCCAGTCTTGCCTTCAGGCGGGCAGCCCTAAGCTCAGCAGCTATAGAAAGCAGTGCCGCCGCGGAAACGTACTCAGTCGTGTAATTACCATCCGCCATCTTGGCAGCGTCATCATACCTAGTGTTAGCTTCAACGTAGGCGTTAGCTGCTTCTTTGATCAGTTCACGTCTTTCCATCATCTCTCCATTCTACGATAACCCACGCGATAGCCAAACGAGTTACATCGTCGTGGAATGCTCTAGAAAGGATATCTTCAACTTCAGCGATACCTTCGCCCTCTACATGGTAGGCATCCCAGGCATCATCAAAAGTCTTATGACGATCGCCAGGTCGAGATACCTCATTAGTCTTAACCGGCATCATCAGTTTTCCCTTACCTTTCTCCCGTTAGAAATATATGGAGGTTAGGCTCCTACTAACCAGGCTTGTCCACCTGAGGCGGTTCTTATTGTATTCGGTCACCTAACCTCCCTAAGCTAGTGGAGGGGATTGAGAGTCGCAGCCATCACTTAGATGCCGTATGCGTTCCGATACGGACTTCATCTCACCCATTGTCCACTAGCTTAGGCAGGTTAGTTACCCGCCTTAGTTTTTCAAATTCACGTCCAAGATTTTCCATGCGTGCTTAGGAAAATACTCAAATGCTTTGAGCATAGCCGCATTTACGCTTGTAGCAAACACTGTTACGTCAGCCCAAAGCATACCGGGACTACTACCTCTAGGCGCAATCCTTACTTTATATGCTCTGCGCCTGACCGTCTCAAGTGGTTGTCTAACCCTTGTACTAGCTTCACTGTGCATCCATGTACTCCTTAGCCTTACGCCAGACACAATCCTCTTTATGATCTTCTGGCTTAACAGGAACACCAGCGTAGCAGAAAACACATTCATGCCACATACCTGAACTGTGACAATCAGGGCCTTCTTCCACAAATTCTTTAACGATCTTTTCCAATGCTTCAACGTGTGCGTCGATAACATCGTGATCGTATGGACAATCCAGTTCTTCCATCATTAAACCTCCCGTTGTGAGATAACTAAGCAGGGGACGTGTAGACAACCTGCTCTCCCACGGAACCATCTACATCATTACTTAGCTACCCTGAACTACACTAACCCCAGGACTCTATTTCAGTAACCCCTGGCGTTCCGATTCCGGGGCAGGCGCCTTTATTAGCTATTGCACCCGATTAGTGTAGTTCAGGCTAGCTAAGCTAGCCGTTAATTCTTAACGATGTAATGCCTTACTTCACCATCTTCGAGCGTTACTTTGAAAATAGTGAACTCCTTAACTTCTAGGATTATTTCGGACTTAGCCACGCTTGTAGACCTTACGGACACTTGCGCGGATATCGCGATCCCTGCGATCAAGCGGGAACTGATAAACGACGTTGTGCAGACTCCTAAGAGTAGGACTGATAGGAGCAGTCTGAGCACTAGCGGTATTAGGCGCAATAACTGCCGTTGCTGCAATAACCAGTGTTGCAATTGCCTTACGCATTTTGCTTTCCTCCGTTGTTAGGTTACTGAGCTAGCAAAAGCAACTACACGGTCGTCTTATAGGTTGCAACCATGCAACTATGCGGTCGTCTTACATTGCTAGCTTAGTAACCTAGTGGACACCGCTGTCCAGCGATGCCTCACTAGATTACTCTTTGTACTACGCAGCAGCAGTAGCCTGCGCCTGACTTGCAACTCGCTCGATGTGCAGAATGAAAACCTCATCACCCTGACGCTTAACGAGGATAGGACCCTCAGGATTCTCTTCAGAAACGAGGATTCCAGCCTCAGCAGCGACACCGCGAAAGC
>Ga0193738_1000548_pt1 | contig 18698 bp, 9 predicted proteins | sample L2a1metaG_FD_144927 | JGI IMG/M metagenome (GOLD analysis project Ga0193738, IMG submission 144927) | Soil microbial communities from a riparian zone of the East river system, Colorado, United States - L2a1 | ecosystem: Environmental > Terrestrial > Soil > Riparian zone | place: USA: East River...
ACCAACAGGCCGCGCGGGTGGATCAGGTTAACACCGGCCCGCGCGACATTGTCGTAGCGATCGAACGCATCGGCGCGGAAGCGCACCAGGTGATTGTCCCCGAAGACGCTGACTCGCCGGGCCGCGATCCAGTTGAGGAAGAACAGGCCGCCCGTGGCCCGGGCATCGGCTTCTGGGATGAAGCTGAGCGCTCCCTGTTTGAGCAGGAACGGGACCTTGGTATCGCGGTAGAACGTCCGTACCCCGACAAAAGCCCGCCGGCCCGAGTGCTCGACCGACAGGTCGAGCTCTTTGCGCACCGCCGTCGGAAACTCATTGCGCATCTGGACGAAGCCGGCAACCGTGGGGGGCGCGATGTTGGAGCTCAGGAAATTGGTGTTGAGGTTGCGGAACGCCGCGGCGCGAAGCACGGTGGTCGGCGTGACACGGAACGAAAGACCGAGCCGGGGGCTCCACTGGCTGTCATCCGCGGAGGTCCTGACGTTCAGGTCGTGATACGACAACTGCTCGTAGGCCACGCCGAGCGAGGCGTGCAACCGCGGCGTGATCTGGAACTCATCGCGGATGTAGGTGACATCGGCGGTGTCGCGCGCCGACCGGCTGTCGCTATTAGGCAGGGTCACGCCTTCCACCAGGAAGATGACCTCCTCGTCGCACAGCCGCTTCTTGTCGAGTCTGAAGACCTGCTGGCCGACGATCACCTGATGCCGGCCGACGCGAGTCGCCTGCTGCACCTGCATCTCGAGCGAATTGTACGGATTCCTCACTTTGTTCGACGAGAAGGCGGTGAGCCGGGTGAGGTCGGCGCCGCCGCAGGAGAATAACGTGAACGGATCCTCGTCGGTCAGCTCGAAGCGGTCGTAGCGCACCGACGCCGTAAGCGCCGCCCACGGACGCCACAAATGTTTGAGCCCGACGGTGGTCTCCGCGTCGGTGAAGCGGCTGGTCAGCGTCGGGTCCGGCGTCGTGAACTGCCGCATGATCACCGGCCGCCCGGTCTGCAGGCCCAAGCTCGTGGTCGTAACCACGTCGGCGCCGGAGCTCCTGCGCACGCCGCTGAAGGTCGCGAACAGATCGCTGCGCCGGCCCAGCGCGAGCTTGCCCTGGAAGAAGCCCTGCAGGCGGTCGTCATCTTTCAACGGCCGCGCGCCGTTCTGCTGTGCGAACTCGATGAACCCGAAGTGAGCGAACCGCTCGTTGCCGCCGCGGTGGACGACGTCGATGTATTTCCGTTCGCGGGTGCCGGTCTCGGCCGTCACCGAGAACTGGCGCTGCGGCTGTTCGAGCAGTGCCGTGTACTCGGCGAAGCTGTTGAACGAGTTGCGATTGACCGGCGCGTAGAGAAAGTACTGCAGCAGCTCGCTGCCGCCCGCCTGGCTGCGGTCCGGGAGTCGGGTATAGGAGTCGCCCAAAAAGAGGTGGGCGGCGGAGTTGGTCACGTCGGTTTCGAGGGAGTTGAGCGCCTCGTAGGCGCCCCACGACTCGAAACCGAGCTGGCGGTAGATCTCGGCGAGGCTGACGTTCTTGGTGGCGAGATCGCGATCGAGGAGCAGCCGGCCGCGGTAGACGGCGCGGTAATCGTTCAGCGCGATCGCGTGGCGCAGGTCGTTGAGCGCCTTGACCTGATGGTTCTGGTCGCGCAGGTAGAGGCCCGAGTACAGCCAGGGCGTCGGGTCGCGCGGATCGAGCCGCTTGGCGGAGTCGAGCGCGGCAAGCCCCTCGGGAAACCGCTTCGCCTGGTAATACGCCTTGCCCAGGTAGCTCTGGTAGAGCGACACCTTCGGCTCGAGCAGCGTCGCGGTCAGCATTTCGAGCAACCCTTCATCGACGTTCCCGTCGCGGAACTCGATCAGACCCAGGCCGAGGTGCGGCTCGCCGAACTCGGGGTCCGCCGCCGCGGCGGCGGCGAAATCGGCGCGTGCCGCACCCCGATTACCTTCCGCCATGTTGATGAAGCCGAGGAGCGATCGGACCTGGGCGTCGTCCCGCGCCACTGCCGCGGCGCGGTCGGCGTCGTCGCGGGCGCCGAGCGTATCGTCGGTGCCGAACCGGATCCGCGCGCGGTTGACCAGCGCGTGAAGGTCTTTCGGATCCAGCGCGACGGCGCGGTCGAGATACGTGCGAGCTGAGCGGAGATCGAAGCGCGCCTGTGCGGCCTCGCTGGCCGCCAGCAGCGCGCCGACCGAGTCGGGGTGGGCGGCGAGAGCGCGCCCGGCCGCCGCCTGCGCGCGATCCGGCTTGTTCTGGCGCAGCTCGATCGACGAGAGCAGCACCAGGGGACGCAGGGCGCCCGGATCCGCCGTCAGCGCCGCGTCGATCTCGCGGCGTGCCGCGGCGAGATCTCCGACGGCGAGAAACACCGCGGCGGCCTGCGCGCGGCGCCCGATCTCGACGTCTGCCGACGTCGCGGGTCCCGCCGCGGCGACGACCGACGCCGCGAGGTCGGTATTCCCGGCGCGTAAATGGGCCATCGACGCGCCAATGCGTCCCCACGGATCCGCGGGCGCGGCATCGAAGATCTGGAGCGCGCCTGCGGCGTCGCCCGACCGCAGCCGATCGAACCCCGCCGCGTTCGCCCCGGCACGCGCCGCGGCCGGTAGATCCTGGAACGCGACATCCGACGGATAGTAGAGCGCCCACTGCACCGCGTCCTCGGGGTTCAGAATCACCCGCTTGGTCGGCGCCTGCCCCGGAATCGCCGTGCCTTCCTCTCCGGCGTTCACGACAATCGACCCCTGCGGATTGAAGAACTCGGCGGCTCCTTCGACGACGGTCAGCGTGGTCTGATTGTCGGGCGCGACGCGGATGTTGATCTCGGTGCCGCGCACCGCGGCCGCGGCTGCCGGCGTCTCGATCTTCAGGCCGCTTCGCGGGTTCTTGGTCCGGAACCACCCCTCGCCCTTGCTCAATTCCATCGTGGTGGCTGCGCCGCCCGCCCGGCGAACTTCCTTCACCGTCAGCACGGCTCCGGCGTTCAGCTTCACCTGCGTCTCGTCGATGAAGAGGATCGCCGCGCGGCTGGCCGCGAGCGTGCGCACACGTTCGGTCACGAACAGCGGCTGGAACATCCGGGCCGGGTTCCATTGCTCCTGTTGCGCCACGGTGTGATCCACGTGCCCGTTCAGGGCGACGATCTTTCCTTGAGGCGGAGGCGGCGCGGCGGTTTGGGCGAACAGCGGCGCGGAAGCAAGAAGCAGGACAACCAACGACAGCCGGGCCACATGCATCGGGGCCTCCTACTGGGCGCCCAAGTCTACGGCCGTCCTCTCGAAGGAGCAAATGCAGCTGCGGGACCCGATAAACGGCGGGTTCAACGGGCGATCAGCGTCGCGCCCCGCTGACGATCGAGCTCCGCCGCGCACGCCAGGGCGCTGTCGATCAGCGTCGCCGGCGCGCCGTGCAGCCGCAGCAGGGCGATGGCGTTGCGGGTGGTTGGCGGTGCGGATCGATCGAAGGTTAACCGGGCCGTGGCCGCGACGCACGACGGCGAGCTGGCCGATCTGCTCGCCCCCACTTACGCGCCCTTCCATTTCGGCGATGCGGCGCGTCCGGACCTTCGCCGAGCGCGACCAGTCTGAGAAGCGCCTCGACCTCGGCAAGCCATCCTTTGCATCTTCGCTCAGGGAACGTGACCGCGAAGGCGACGCGTGGGGCTACACTTGCGCCCATGCGCATTTGTTACGTCTCCGGCGTGGCGGCGGCTGTCGCGGCCTGCACGGTCGTTGTCTCCGCGCAGCGGATCGCCGATCCGACCTTTGACACCACGGTCGGGAAACCCACGTATGCCGCTGGAGGCCCGCGCGTCCTGTTCGACGAGGCGCACCATAACATTCATACGTCAACAGGTCTCTACAAGCCCTTCGCCGATCTGCTGACAGCCGACGGCTACCGCGTGGCGCCCAACACGCAGACCTTTACCCTCCAATCGCTCCAGGACTACGACATCCTGGTGATCTCAAACGCCCTCGGCGCCGCAGCGGTGTTCCCGCCTGAGGCGTCGAACCCGACCTTCACGCCCGACGCCTCGCACCCGGCCTTCCGTGACGACGAATGCGACGTTGTCCGTGACTGGGTGGAGGGCGGCGGCGCACTGCTGCTGATCGCCGACCACACGCCCATGGGCGCGGCGAACGCCTCGCTGGCCCGAAGGTTCGGCATCGAGATGAGTAACGCACACACCATCGACCCTGAAAACACCACGCCGGGGGGCGCAACCCCGGGGTTGATCGTTTATACGCGCGCGCGCGGCCTGCGCGACCATGCCATCACGAACGGTCGTGACTCAGCGGAACGCGTCGGACGGGTCATTACCTTCAGCGGGCAGTCACTCAAGGGACCCGCGGCGGCGGTCGCATTCATGGCGCTTTCCGACACGGCGCGTGATGTGGTGCGCGCCTCGGGGCAGGACACGCCGGCGGCGGGCCGCGCCCAGGGTCTCGCACTGCCAGTCGGCAAGGGGCGCCTGGTCGTGTTGGCCGAAGCGGGGATGCTTTCAGCGCAGCTGGTCGGGCCCAACAAGGCGCCGATGGGAATGAACCGCCCTGGCATCGACAACCGTCAGCTCGCGCTCAACATTCTTCACTGGCTGTCACGGAAGACATAAGGACCGTAGCGGTACCACTCGACTCGCCTTCCGCCCGCTTTCAGCGGGCCGAAGGCTCGCTCATGGCAGGCCACTCCAACACCAGTCGAATGTCCTGAGTAAGCCAGAACGTCATCACTCGGCGCGCAGCGCGTCGATGGGCTGGATTCGGAGCGCGCGGCGCACCGGCCCCAGTGTCGCCAGCGCAGCAATCGCGACGACGACGCACCCATACAGGGCGATGACGCGCACCATGTTTCCCTCCGACAGGCGGTCTGCGATCACCAATCCGATCAGGATACCCAGCCCGATTTGCATCAGTGGGCGACGAAACAGAGCGGCGATCACGTCTCGCGGCCGTCCGCCCAGCGCGACGCGAATGCCCACCTCTCGCGTTCGTTGGGACGCGATGAGGGAGAGCACCGAGTAGATGCCGGTCAGCGACAGAAGCACGACGACGAAGGCCGTGGCCAGGAAGGCCCAGAACAGCAGCGTCATCGAGCGGGCACCCGCGGCAGCGACTTGATCGAAGCGGGCGATCTCCGAGATCTGAAGCGTGGGCTCGACATCCCTGGCGATGGACCGCAGGCGTGAGGCGAAGAGCAGCGGATCGCCGGTGGTATGGACGGCCATGCGGACGGGATAACTTCCGCCAGGAGCCAGCGGGTGATAGACGCGGGCCCTCCTCGAGCCGGGCTGTTCCGGATCGATGCCGAGATCCCGCACGACGCCCACGACGTCATGCCACGGTTGGTTTGCGGACGTCGCCGCATTCTGCTGTGTAGGGGCGCTGTAGCGAAGTCGCCGGCCGATCGGGTTGTTGCCTCCGAGCACCACCAGCGCGAACGACTGGTTCACGATCACGGTCCGGGCCCCCGGCTGCAGATCGCCGGAGTGAAACGCGCGGCCGGAGAGGATCGGCGTGTCCAGCACGTCGAAGAAGTCCGGAGCGACCGAGGCCGAAGACACGAGATGCCGGCTGGCCCCGGGTGCGGCGCTCTCCTCATCGATGTCGATGATACGGGATGGATGATCCATCACTGGCAGCACGCTGGCGACCGTGACTCCCTTGACGCCGGGATCGGCCTCGAGCCTTCGCTCGACCTCCTGAGTCGCGGCGGTAAACCTGGCTGTGAACGCAGCGGCCGCACCCGGCAGCTTGTCGCGGTCCATCGCGATCGCCGCGGCGAGATACTGGTCCGGCACGAGACCGGCCTTCGCCGCGCGTGCCCCCGTGCCCACGTCTCTATAGATCGCGAGCACGGGCATCGGGACGATCGCCATGACCGCGACCTGCATGACGATCAACACCGTCCAGATGCCGCCGAAGCGAAGGCCGCCGCCGCCCGGGCTTGACTGCCTCAGGCGCGTCCCGATGCCGCGGGTCACTTTGAGCCCCGGGAGAAGCCCTGCGATGGCGGCGGCGATCAGCGTCAGCAGTGCGGCGTACAAAAGCGTTCTCGGAGAGATGTTGGAATGCATCCAGAACGGAACGCGATTGTCGAACATGTTCTCTGTGACCATGGTAAACAGCGAATACCAGGCCACTTGCGCGGACGTCACCGCGACGAGGGCGGCCACCGCCGCCAGCACCAGCGCTTCCACGAACAATTGCCCGATGATCCGGCCGCGGCCGGCGCCAAGCGCGGTTCGCACGAGGATCTCGTTCTCGCGCGTCGCGGCCCGGGCGAACATCAACAGCGCGACGTTGCCGCAGACGAGAAACACGAGCAAGACGCTCAGCAGGTTGCCCATGAACACTTCCGAGGTGCTGTCTGCCGAAAACCCGCCGAAGAGCGAATCGATGTAAGGCACGATCCGCGGCTTGAGATGCTCGTGAGTGTCGGGAAACGCGGCGGCAGCCGTGGCGCCGAGGACCGTCATTTCCGGTTGCGCGGTTTCGACCGTCGCGCCAGGCGCCAGCCGACCGAATATCCGGAGGCCGGGGCTTTGCTTCCGCGGGTAGTTCACGGGATCCAACCTGAGAGGCACCCAGAAGCCATGCGCCAGGGGAAAACGAAAGCCCTCCGGCATCACGCCCACGATGGTGTGGGCCACGTTGCCGAGACGAAGCTCCCGTCCGATGACGTGTGGGTCGGACGCGAATCGCGATTGCCAGACGTCGTGTCCGATGACGACGACCCACGGCGCGCCGGGCTTCTCATCGGCCTCGACCAGCGGCCGCCCAAGTACGGGACGCTCCTGCACGACACGAAACGTGGCCGCGGTGATCTCCGCAACCGCGACCGCCTCCGGCGCGGCATCGCCGACGATCACGTTCCAGTTACGGTCACGATAGGCCGCAAGGTCCGGCACGGACTTCAGGGCATCGCGCCACGCGACGAAGTCGTGAAGGGTCGGCGCGCGTTCGCCGCGACTGGCGGTGTCAACCATCACGATCCCGACAATTCGCGCACCGCCCTCAAGGGGCAGCGCAGGCTGCATGATCTGGGCATAGAACTCGAAGCCGACGATGCCGCTGCAGATCGCGAAGGCCATCGCGATCGTCCCCACGACCGTCAGGCCGATGTGCTTGACGAGCAGCCGCAGGGCGAGCCGGACGTCCAATGACAGGCCCCGCAACGGCGTCAAGCCGCCGGTCTTCTCTTGGGCGGCGCGGCCATGCACGACGATCATCGTGAAGAACGCGATGTAGCCGCGCATCCAGATCCAGCGTCTTCGCCACCCCGGTCCCGTGCGCGACGCCTCGTATTCCGCCTGCAGGTCAGCGATCGCCGGATCGATCAGCCGCTCCATCGTGCTCGCCGCGCACAGGCGGGCGGCCAGCGCCCGAAGCCGCGTACCGGGCGGGGTCATCGTCCCAACTCCGGCACTAACTGCTTCGCGCCGCTGGTCCAGGCTGCGAACATGCGGTGTCCAAGAGGTGTCGCGGCATAGAGGCGTCGAGGCAACCCACCCATGCCGGATGGTGCCGCCTCGAGCGTGGACGTGATGTAGCCCTTCTCTTCCATCCGACCCAGCGTGACGTAGACGGTGCCTCGCTTCAGCCGGCCCTTCGACGAGGTCACGAGCTGCAGGCCGTACAACTCCGGATGCCGGAGCAGCAGCTCGAGAACGAGCAGTTCTTTCGGAGACAGCGTGAGAAGGCGAGGGTACGGGGACACGGCCCAGTCTTACATTGAAGTAAGACTGCGTCAACCGCCACTGTTCAAATCGAGGCGGACAGCGGTATCATCCGCGCAGTCGAAGCGGCATCTACGCCAGAGAGGTCACATGAGCCGGATCCTCGCACCGTTGCTCGTCGTAGCGCTGCTCTCTGGGGGATCCCAGCCGCAGACGCGCCGCGTCTACGTTTCGGCACACGACCGCGGCGGGGCCGTGGTTGACGACCTCACCGCCGCAGACCTCGAGGTGAAGGAGGGGGGCAAGACGCGCGAGATCGTCTCCTTCAGGCCCGCCAACGACCCGCTCCAGATTGCCATCCTGGTGGACGACAACGGCACCGGCCTGTTCAGGGTGCCGGTCGCGCGATTCATCGAGGCCCTGTTGGGGCGCGCAGAGTTCTCGATCATCACGGTCGCGGGGCAGCCGCTGAGGCTCACGCCGTTCACGGCGAACAGCGACGTCCTGCGGGAAGCGATCCTGCAACTCACCGCGCGGCCCAGCACACCCGACGGTGGGCAGCTGCTGGCCGGCATCTCCGACGCGGCCCTCGATTTCGAGCGCCGTCGCGTCGCACGGCCCGTCATCATCGCGCTCACTGTTGGTGGCGAAGAGCACACGCAGCTGCCGCCGGCGCATGTCCTGGAGCAGCTCCGCAAGAGCGCCGCGGCGCTCCATGTCGTCTCGGTCGCCGGATCCCAGCTCAGGCCCAAGGCTCAACCCACGCGGTCCGAAGAGCTGCTCAACGAGAATCTGGGCCTGAACGAGGTCCTCGGCGACGGGCCGAAGCGGTCCGGCGGGCGCCGCGAGGAGGTTCAGGCGATCGCGGGCGTCGTCACCGGGCTGCAGCAGCTCGCCGAAGTGTTCAAGCGCCAGTACGTCGTCGAATACGTCCTGCCGGAAGGCGTCAAACCGTCCGACCGATTCAGCGTGTCGGCCAAGCGGCGGGATGTCACACTCCGGGCGCCGACGCACATTCCCAGCAAGTAGGCAACACATGATCAGCCGGCGAGGCTTTCTCCGAGAGGCTGGCGCGTTCGCGTCGGCCGCGGTGTTTTCTCCAGTCGTGCAGCCCCGGCGGCGCTACAAGATGGGCTTTCACCGAACGGGTGGTTCAAGCGGGCGCCAGGCCGCTTCGTGATGTGCTGACGCACTTCTTCGTCGAGCAGGGTGGCAACTTCACGCACGACCCTTTCCAGAGCGTCGCTGACAGCGCCGAGTACGTGAAGCGTGTACTCCTGAAGTAGACCTGGCTCATCCCAATCCATCCGCCACGTACAAATTGCTCAGCGCGCGGCGGCCGGGGCGGCTAATGTCGGCACACCCTGATGGTATCGTTCCGTGATGACCATGAAATCGCTTCGAGTGATCGCGGTCGCGACCGTTGTTGTTACGGCGGTAACGACGGTAACCACGGTCACGACGGCGGCGGCGCCCCTCGTGGCGGCGTCGCAAACCAAGCCGGCGCAGACCAAGCCGAAGGCTGCGCCGCCCACGCCGGCAGCCAGGCCCGTCCCGCGCGCAGTCAAACCGGCACCGAAGCCGACGCAGCTCGGCATCACCACGGCGTCCGGACTGACCTACGTCATCACGTCGCGCGCGAAAGGCCGGCGCCCGAAGGCCGGCGAGACGGTGCTGGTGCACTACACCGGCACGCTCACCGACGGCACCAAGTTCGACAGCTCGCAGGACCGGAAGGAGCCGATCGCGTTTCCGCTGGGCCGCCGCGCGGTGATCAAAGGCTGGGACGAGGGCATTGCGCAGCTGGGGATCGGCGACAGCGCCGTGCTGATCGTCCCGCCGCAGCTGGGGTATGGCGAGAAGGGCGCCGGCGGCGTCATCCCACCGAACGCGACGCTGGTGTTCGTGGTCACGCTGGTCGACGTGAAGGGCGAAGCGCTGTCGGAGGTGCTGCTGAAGATCATCGACGAGCGCGGCATCGATGCGGCGGTCGCCGAGTACCGGAGCCTGAAGGCGCGAAGCTTCGGTGATCTGTACACCAACGAAGGGGACATCAACGCGCTAGGATACCGGCTCCTGACCCGGAAGCGGGTGCCGGAAGCGCTCGAGATCCTGAAGTTGAACGTGGAGGCTTACCCAGACTCCGCGAATGTCTACGACAGCCTCGGCGAGGCGTACTTCGTCAGCGGCAACACGCCGCAGGCGATCCAGAACTACGAGAAATCGCTCGCGCTTGACCCGGGCAACACCAACGCCGCGATGATGCTCAAGAAGCTGAAGGGTCAATAGTGCCCTGCGCGAGCGCCCTAGACGCTGAAAAGAGCCATCAACACGATGGCGTAGCTGGCGCTGACATACGCAGCCACCAACAGGCCTCGCCCCGATGTCGGCAAGCGGTGCCATGCCGATATCGGGTGAACACAAAACGCCAGGGCCCGTCCCAGAACGACCTCGATGGGCATGGCAACCGGAGGGCAAGAAGGATTCCATGACCGGATCCACAGGTTCGGCGGAAAACTCGAAGTCACGCGGCCGGATGTCTGCGCCCGCGCGGAACAAAGCCGCCAATTCAGGTCTCGCCCGGCTCTGGTTCCGCTCCGCGTCACGGCCACCGCGGCCAAATCTCACGCCACCAGTCGCACCGACCCGCTTCGCTCCTCGACAGTATCGGGGCTAGACTTCTCGCGTGTGGGACGCACTCCGGCTTGACGTTCGGCTTTCCTTCCGCAGTCTGCGACGGGCTCCCACGTTCTCATTGATCGTCATCGTCACCCTGACGCTGGCTGTCGGCGCGACCGCGGCCGTCGGCAGCCTGCTCAATGCGCTCGTGTTTCGGACGCTCGCGGTTCCCAGTCCCGGGCAGCTCGTGGCCTGTCGGCCTTCGAGTCCCGTGCGAGTGTGGAGGGCTACTTCTACGCCGACGCCGTCAACGCGTACCGTGCGTCCCAGCGCTCCTTCGCGCTGATGCGCGCGGCCAGCGCCGGCGACCCGTCTACGCCGTTCCGATCGAAACAGGTGGTCGGACGTCTCGCCCGCGGCGCGTCCATCGAAGCCGCGCGCGCGGAGCTGCTCGCGCGATGGCCGTCCGTGCAGGCGGCGACGCTGCCAGAGGCGTTGCCCGAAACTGGGCGGGAGGCGCTGCTTCGTCAGCGCCTGACCGTGGCGCCGCTCGCGTCGGGCTTTTCGGCCCTGCGCGACCGCCACGGCACCACGCTCTGGGTGCTTCTGGCGCTGATGGGGATCCTCCTGGCGGTCGCAACGACAACCCCGATCGACTCTCCGACGATACACCCGCTCGCCCGTGAGGATGGTGAAAAGCTCGTCGACACCGCGCCGGCGATCCGCGACGGTTCGAGGCCGATAGAGCTCCGCGCGAAAAACAGGCGAGATCAACGCCGAGTTGCTGGCCCGCGTTTCGGGTTCTCGTACCAGACGACTCCGAGGCCGGCACGACCGTCGCCGATTTCTTCGCTGTTGATGACGTCGAGATCGCCGTCCGAGTCGACGTCCAGCAGAAGGTTGAGGTCGAACTTCACGCCCTCGGGCCCGCTCACGTCGAACACCTCCCAGTCTGGCTGGAATGGCGAATCACGAAATCGAAGCCAGACAATTCCGCGCTTTTCCAGACCAGCCTTAAGTTGACGAGCGGTGGCGAGGACGATGTCCGGCCGCCCATCGAGGTCGACATCACCGACCGTGACAGCCTTCGGTCGCCCGGCAAAGGCCGGATAACGGACTGAATGTTCATCCCACTCGTCTGGAGATGGGCCGCCGCGACGTCTGAAGATGCTCAGGCGGAAGTCGTCGTTCAGGTAGTGCGGAACAATGATCTCGCGTATGCCGTCCCCATCGATGTCGGCTGCGTCGATCAACATCGCCTCGCGACCTCGCGCGCCGATCCAGTGATTCTTCCAGGGCGCCTTCAGATGCGGTGAGTTCGGCCCCGGGTTCTCCAGCCAGCGCACCCCCGCCAGTTCGCCGAGACGGTCACTCAGCAAGACGTCATCACGGCCGTCACCATTCATGTCGATCACGATCAGCGACATAATCCAGCCAGCGCTGGACAGTCGATGAAACGTCCAGTCTCGAACCTCCCGTGGCTTCGCAGGCGATTCGAGCCACCCAACCGAGGCTCCCGTGTTTTTACCACCGACGATGATGTCTGCGTGACGTCGCCCGTCGACATTCATCGGCACCGCAAACATCCACTGGGATCCGTCCGAATACAGCGTCTCCGTTCTCCATTCGCTGTCCCGTGTGTAGCTCCGACGTGGCGGCGCCCAATGCACCAGGATTCGTCGATCATCCCCTTCAGTCGAACTGATGATGTCGTGGGTGCCATCGCCGTCAACGTCGACGAAAACCGAATCCTCTGCGGAGGGGGACTTGCCAACCGTAATGGTTTGCCATGCCGGCTCACCGGAATTGGCGCGCCCCGCGAGATAGACGCGTGTCAATCCCCCCTCCTCCCAGCTGGTCACGAGATCGGCCAATCCGTCGGCGTTGACATCCGCGGTGCGCACACCATCCGCACCGATTGAAGATGCGTCGATGGCGTGACGCTTCCAGGGCGCAGAGTTCTGCGCGGTTCCGGACGCCAGTTGCGCCACGCACCACACAATCACGATGGTCACAATTCCATGCAATCGCATACGGAGTCCGTCGACCGTTTGTGGCAGGCGGGGGCCCGCGGCGGCCTTGCGCGCTCTCTCGGGCAGAATGCTTGGAAGTATAGTCCGCCGCGTCGCCTCGATGCACGCGAGCAGGCACACGCGCAGCAGGACGAGCCCGTTATTTCCTCCGATCCTGCGGCACACTGACGCCCACGGTTACTGTCGAACTGAGCTCAGAGCTGTTCGTGCAGACGACGGTCATAGTGTAGATGCGTCCTTCGCCCCAGCCGAATCGCTGCGCCAGAAGATCGACGGTCAGCGGACCGATGACCTGCCAGCCGGTTCCCGCGATCGATTCATTGCTCGTCACACCGGTGATTCGACACGTCGGCGCTGCGTCGCTGGCGTCCAACACGCCGACCTCCACCGACACCGGCAGCATCTGGTTATTCGGCGGCCAGAGGACGTTCGGCGTGGCAGTGACAGTCGTAATTGCCGGGGGCCGCACGTGCCGAACCGACGCCTCGGCATTCACGCCGGCTGCGACCAGCCGGGTTTGCTCGCTGCCATCGGCCCGCATGACGTAAATCTGCTCGCCAGCCACTCCGGGCCGAAGGCCCGTGAAGTAGATGTATTCGCCGTTTGGCGACCAGGCGGGCGCGCGGCTGGTCCATGTGCCGGTGCCCATGTCCAATTTCGGCGTCAGGTTGGTCTGGCCGGTGCCATCGGCATTCATGAGAAACACCGACGGGTAATTTCCCGGTTCGCGCGTGCTCATGAATGCGATCCGCGTCCCGTCGGGAGACCACGAGGGCATTTGATTGATTGGCCCCACGCTCGTCAGCCGAACGGAGTCGGATCCGCCCGCCACATCGATGACGTAGATGTCGGCATCTCTCCGGACGGCGAGCCGAGTGCCGTCCGGCGACCAGGCCGGGAACTGATTGACGCCGGTACTTGTCACTTGGCTCAATTCCGTACCGTCCGGACGGATCGCGTGGACTTGAGACGTGCCGCTGACGGTCGACTGAAACGCGATCCATTCGCCATTCGGCGACCAGCGCGGCCACGTATTCGTGAACGAGGTCGGAGTATCGGTCAGTTGCCGAACATCGCTGCCGTCCGCATTCATCACGAAAATCTCGAAATGGCTGGTGACGACACCGCTGGACCGGTTGCTGGCGAACGCGATCCGGCTTCCATCGGGCGAAATATCGGCGCGCTGGTCATTGCCTGGGTCACTCGTGAGACGGACCTGGCCTGACCCATCGGGATTCATCACATAGATGTTGTTGTTGCCGTCACGATTGCTGTGGAACGCGACACTTGAAGGCGGCCCGGACTGCGCGCGCGCACCAGCCGTCCAGAAGAGGGCGAGCAACACCACCGCGAGCAGTCGGATCGCGAGCGTTCGATTCATCTTCATTGTCTCCTCCGCATTCATCGGCCCCTCCTGTGACGTGGGCTGACGATTACGCGCCATGCGCAGGAAAACAGGGTCATCGGGCAGGTCCAGCCGGGAAACCTTCGCCCGATCCTGGTAAGGCGTGGCAGAATCGCCGGCAACGGCACAATCCATGGATGGACACGACGCCGGGCCATCGGCACAGGTGACGCTGCTCCTTCGTAAGTGGCAGGAGGGGGATCGTGACGCCTTCGATCGCCTCATGCCGCTGGTTTACGACGAGCTGAAGGTGATCGCGGCGCGTTACATGGCGCACGAATGGCGGCAAGGCACGCTGCAGACCACGGGCCTGGTCAACGAGGCCTACATGAAGCTGGTCGGCCAACGGAACGTCGACTGGCAGAACCGCGCACATTTCTTTGCGATTGCCGCGCAGGTCAGGCGGCGCATTCTCCTCGACGACGCGCGGCGGCGCCTGCGCACGAAGCGAGGCGGCGACGCAGTGGTCGTGCCGGCCGATGGCATCGCCGTCGCCGCACCGGAGACAGACACCGATCCCGTCGACGTCATCGCGGTCGACCGTGCGTTACGGAGTCTGGAGCAGTTCGACCCGGATCAGGCAAAGCTCGTCGAGCTCCGCTTCTTCGGTGGCCTGACCGTGGAGGAAGCGGCGACTGTGCTCGGCGTCTCGCCGACGACGGTGAAGCGCGAATGGGCGGTCGCGAAGGCCTGGTTGTATCGCGCGCTGACAACGGGCCACACCCCGGGGCTGTGAGCGCCTGAGCTTCTTTGGAACGGAACGGCGCGTAATGTCCAGCGGAATGCCGATGCCTGATCAGCCGTCCAATCGCTGGCAACTCATAAAGGGATTGGTCGCAGACGCCGTCGCGCTTGGCATTCAGGAGCGCGCGCGGTTTCTCACCAGCGCCTGCGGCGGCGACGAGCCGCTGCGGCAAGAGGTCGAAGCGCTGGTGGCGGCGCACGATAGGGCGGCAGACTTGTTCGAGTCGCCCTGTTTCGCGGCGTCTGCCTTCGCGCGCGCCGGCGTCCCGCTTCCGGGCGCAGCGCCGCATCTGATGCCGGGCCGGAGGCTGGGACCGTATGAGGTTCTGGACACGATCGGCGCCGGTGGAATGGGCGAAGTGTACCGCGCCCACGACACGCGCCTGCACCGTGACGTCGCGATCAAGGTGCTGCCGGCGGCGCTCGTGGCAGATGCTGGTCGCCGCGCCCGATTCGTCCAAGAGGCGCGCGCCGCCTCAGCCCTCGAACACCCGCACATCGCCGTCATCCACGACATCACCGACGCCGACGGTCTGACGTGCATCGTGATGGAGTTGGTGCGGGGTGAATCAGTCAGCGCCATCCTCGAGCGCGGACCGATCGCTCCCTCGCGGAGCCTCGAGCTCGCGATCGAAATCGCGGAAGCGCTGGCCCACGCCCACGACATCGGCATTGTTCATCGCGACGTGAAGCCGGCCAACATCATGGTCACGGGCGAGGGGCACGTCAAAATCATCGACTTCGGCCTCGCCAAGCTCACCGACGCGGCCGATGAAGCGGGAGTCTCCGCGACCATGGCGACCGACGGACTGACGGCGGCGGGGATGGTCGTCGGCACTGCGGCGTACATGTCGCCGGAACAGGCGCGGGGCGAGGTCGTCGATCACCGCAGCGATGTCTTTTCGTTCGGTGTCGTGCTCCAGGAGATGTTGACGGGGGTATCGCCCTTCCGGCGCCGTTCGGGTGTCGACACGATGCACGCGATCCAGCACGACGCACCACCACGGTTGCCGGTGTCGATCGGGAAGGCGGCCAATGATCTGCAGGCAATCCTCGACCGATGCCTCGCCAAACCGGCGGATGCTCGCTATCCGGCAATGGGCGGCCTCGCGGTGGATCTGCGCACGGCCCGCCGCCGCCTCGCGTCAGCCGAGCTGCGCGCCGTCGAGGGACCGCCGGCCTTCGATCGCCGGATGCGCGTCGCGGCTGTGGCGATCGTTGCCGTCGCGCTCACCGTCGTCCTCGCTATTTGGCTCAACGCGCGCCGGACACGGTCGGAACTCTCGCGGAGTGCGACGATCGCCGAGGTCGAGCGGCTTGTCGATAGCGGCCGGTTCGTGGACGTGTGGCGAGTGGCACACGCCGGACTGCAGCGCTGGCCTGGAGACGCGCGGATCGCACAGATGCTGAGATCGACCAGCCAAACCGTCACGCTGCGGACCGAGCCACCCGGCGCGGAGGTGGCGTTTACCGCGTATGACGATCTGTCCGGGAACTGGATTCCGATGGGGCAGTCACCGCTACTCGCCGTGAGCGCGCCGCTTGGCATGCTGCGATGGCGAGTCATGAAACCGGGGTTCGATCCGATCGAGGCGCGGTTCGAAGTGGGCGCGCCGGCGGCCGCGGCGGGTCGTCCCGACGTCGGGGCGAAGCCCTTGCGGCTGCGGCCCGTCAACGCGGAGTTCGCCGGTATGGTGCTTGTTCCCGGCGTGGGTCAGCTGACCGACTACTGGATCGATCGGACCGAGGTCACGAATCGCGATTTCAAGACGTTTGTCGAGTCAGGTCGCTACGACCCTCGCTTCCGCGATCGCACCGGCCGTCCCGGGCCGGCTACGTGGGAGTTTGGCGCGTACCCGCAGGGGCAGGACGCCTATCCCGTCAACGGCGTCAGCTGGTTCGAAGCGGACGCGTATTGCCGCTTCGTCGGCAAGACGCTGCCTACCGTGCGGCATCGGCACCGAGCGTTTGGCGAGACGTTCTTCGCCGAAGTCGTGACAGTGGCCAATTTTCGCGGGCGTGGCATCGAATCGACCGAGCAGTTGAAGGACGTCGGGCCGTTCGGCACGACGGGGATGGCGGGCAACGTCCGGGAATGGGTGTGGAACGAGGTCGCAGGGCAGCGCTACATCCTCGGCGGCGCGTGGAACGATCCGCTATACCTGGCGGTGGACGACGACGCGCGGCCGGCTGAGGATCGCAGTGACACGAACGGACTCCGCTGCATTAGAGAAACCGCGCCGTCCGCCACCGCCGTCTATGCTGCCGGCACTCCGAATCGCGGCCTCGAATCCGAGAAGCAAAAGCCGGTCGACGACGCGACCTTCAACGTGTTCCGGCGATTCTATGTATACGAGCACCTTCCGCTCGACGCGAAAACCGAATCAACCGTGGATGCAGGCGAGTTCACGCGCGAGCGTGTCTCGTTCACCGCGGCCTACGCCGGCGATCGCGTCGTGGCGAACATCCTCATTCCGAACAACGCGCGGCCGCCGTATCGCACCGTCATCTGGTTCCCCGGCAGCTACGCGGTGAGCCTTCGACATGCCGACGAAGACGTGTTCTCGTACTACTTCGATTTCCTGCCGCGAAGCGGGTATGCCGTTGTGTCTCCCGTCTATAAGGGGCTGTACGAACGGCGCACAGGGCCGCCCCGCAGTCAGACCCAGTTCCGAGATCTGATCGTGCAGTGGTCGATGGATCTTGGTCGCACGATTGATTACCTCGAAACGCGTCCCGAATTCGCCAAGGACGCGATCGCGTACTACGGGTTCAGCATGGGTGCGGAGCAGGCAACCCCGGCGGTTGCGGTCGAACCGCGGTTGAAGACAGCGATGTTTCTCAGCGGGGGGCTCTCTCGCGCCAGTCCCCCCTTTTCTCCACTTCCCGAAGTCGATCCGGTCAACTTTCTGCCGCGAATCCGGATTCCAACCCTGTTCATGAACGGGAGAAACGACTTCTACTACCCGGTCGAGTCGACGCAGCGGCCGTTCTTCGCGCTCCTTGGCGCGCCGCCGGCGGCCAAACGTCACGTGATCTTCGAGAATGCCGGCCACGTTCCGCCGCGCATCAGCGTGATCCGTGAGGTCCTGCAGTGGCTCGATCTGTATCTGGGTCGCTAGCAAGGTTAGAATCTCCCGCATGTGGGACGCATTACGCCTCGACGTCCGGCATGCCTTCCGCAGTTTGCGACGGGCTCCGACTTTCTCAGTGATCGTCATCGTCACGCTGACGCTGGCTGTCGGCGCGACCGCGGCCGTCGGCAGCCTGCTCAATGCGCTCGTGTTTCGAACGCTCGCGGTTCCCAGCCCCGGGCAGCTCGTGGCGCTGACGGCGTTCGAGCCCCGTGCGAGTGTGGAGGGCTACTTCTACGCCGGCACCGTCGACGCGTACCGCGCGTCCCAGCGCTCCTTCGCGCAGATGTCGCTGTACGCCGGCGGCGGTATCGCGCGCGTCGAGGTCACCGGGGCGCGTCCCGGCGTGTTCGAGAACGCCGTGGCGGAGGTCGTCTCGCCGGACTACTTCGAGATGGTCGGCGCGCGAGCCTCGGCGGGGCGGTTCTTCACCGAATCAGACGACGCCGTCGTGGTGATCAGCGAGGCCTACCGCCGGCGCATCTTCGGGGATGGGCCGGGCATCGGCGAGGTAATCAGGCTCGACGCGGTGACGGCCATGGTGATCGGCGTCGCGGCGGAAGGTTTCGGCGGTCTTCAGTCCGACGGCAGTTACGACATCATCGTGCCCTTCGCGGTGATGCGAGCGGCCGGCCGCGGCGATCCGTCTACGCCGTTTCGATCGAAACAGGCGGTCGGACGTCTCGCCCGCGGCGTGTCCATCGAAGCCGCGCGCGCGGAGCTGCTCGCGCGATGGCCGTCCGTGCAGGCAGCGACGCTGCCGGCGGCGTTGCCCGAAACTGAGCGGCAGGCGCTGCTCCGTCAGCGGCTGACCGTGGCGCCGCTCGCGTCGGGCTTTTCGGTCCTGCGCGACCGGTACCGCACCACGCTCTGGGTGCTTCTGGCGCTGATAGGGATCCTCCTGGCGGTGGCGTGCGCCAACCTTGCGGGGCTGGCGCTGGCGCGGTCGCTGACGCGGCGCCACCAGGTCGCGATTCGTCTCGCACTGGGTGGAAGCGAGCGGCGCGTGTTCTGGCAGCTGCTCCTCGACGGGATTCTGCTGTCGACGGCGGCGTTCGCGGGTGCGCTTCCGCTCGCGTGGGGAATCATTCGAGTCG
>Ga0193738_1000549_pt1 | contig 18679 bp, 18 predicted proteins | sample L2a1metaG_FD_144927 | JGI IMG/M metagenome (GOLD analysis project Ga0193738, IMG submission 144927) | Soil microbial communities from a riparian zone of the East river system, Colorado, United States - L2a1 | ecosystem: Environmental > Terrestrial > Soil > Riparian zone | place: USA: East River...
GCTCCGCTTGGCATAGGAATTACCGGGTTACAACCAAGAACCAGTGGCGCCGGGCAGTTAATGACTGGAGGTGTATTATCAAAACATATTTGTAGACCGAATGGAGAAATAAAATCTTTTAGGTCGGCAGTTCTTTCTGCTGAAGATTTTGATTTAATAAATAAAGACTTAAATGGAAGTGAACCACACTGACCTGGAAAACCTGTGCCTCCAATTAAGACAGTAAGGTCAATAGCACCTTCTACAAATTGTAGCGGTTGGTATTGAAAAGATCCAAATGCACCATAAGGGACATTTATTACACCAGCGTTAGCCGCAGCGAAGGCAGTTCCGGCAGGAGGGTTGATAGAGAAATAATCATAAGAACCTGCCTCGTTGCCAGGCTGCCATTGTAAATAATATACACTTGCCAGGGTACCACCAGAAGTATATTCAAGAGTGATACTTAAATCACCAACTGTTCTTCCGTTGTGAATCCCGGTTGAATTAAATCCCCCAGTACCACCCGGAATCGGGCCCCCGGTTTTTGTGATCGGGTTCTGATAAAATTCAAAATCTAAATAACTAGTACCGTTTGTTGACATACGGTCACCTGAAATAGCTAACCAAATATGGTTATCTGCCGGGTTCAATGCCAGGAAGATCATAGAATTGTTGATATCATCTTTTGCAGGAGGTTTCTGGCTTCTCCAACCCCAATCGTTGGGATTTTGAAAAAGTTTATTACCACCGTCGAAGATGTCATCGTTTACCTGGTCATTCCAAAGATCAGTTAAACGATAAGCAAGCGGTACCAATGGTACGCCAGCATCTGTGAAGACGATGTTAGTGGCTCCACCGGGACCGGCGAGCCAGTCACCTTCAGTGCCCACCTGTCTTTGTAAGAAGCCATCAACGGTAAATCGCCCGGGAAATTGGGGCAATGCTGCCATGGGCGCATATTGTACCTGCCCAAAAGATAAGGTACTAACGAAAGAAGTACAGATCAGAATGAAAAGCCATTGTAAATTCCATTTACAAGAAGGCTGTTCCTTTGTTGTTGTCATAAACAGTGTTGTTTTTAAGTATAAATAGGTGCATTATCCAAAGCATAAAAGCCTTTCAGCGGACATTAAAAATGTGCGTTCAAGAGGGTTAAGGACTAAAAAGCCTTCAAACAAGGGGGACTAATAGGTGGTGCTTAAGAGGAATTGGAAAGAATAATGATGGAAAGAGGGGACTAAGGTAGTTTATTGTTATAACTTTCCAAATGTTTTCCTAATTTTTTTTGGAATAAGTGCATGAAAACCAGCATCGTAAATATACGAGCAACTGTTTATTATTTTTTTATTAGCATGATTGTTTGATTTTTTTTCATAATTTTTTTTGAGGAGTGTATCCCTCCAAATCGTTTACTGTTCCGACTTTTAGGGGATAAAAAATTCAAAAAAAATGATTTGAATCAACTGAAAGTGTATGAAAAAAAAATTCTGTTAATACATTTTTTTCGTCATGATAGTTATAACATGGGTTCTAAATTTGTTTATAAATTTTATATGAGTAAATTTTTTTTACTGACCTTTTTGCTATTTACATCTTCAATTTTGTTAGCACAAGCAAAGCCGGAAGGGTTATTTATTAATTCAAAAGCTCCGGACTTTAAAGTAACAGATCAGCATGGAAAAGACATAAGATTGAAAGATGTTTGGAAGGATAGCATGGTTGTTTTAATTTTTTACAGGGGGGAATGGAGTCCATATTGTATTAAATATTTAAAAACTCTGGAGGATTCAGTTCATGCCATAAAAAGTAAAGGAGCAAGATTAATAGCTGTCACTCCCGAAAAAACAGAATACATTTCTAAAACAATTGAAAAAACAAAAGCAACTTATCCTCTGATCTATGACAAGGAAATGAAAATTATGAAAGCTTATGCTGTAGCATTTGAGGTTGATGAAAGAACAGTTTCCCGGTATAAAAATGCTGATATAGACCTGGCAACAGTAAATGGACAAAAAGATAAAATCTATTTACCCATAACTGCTGTATACATTATTAATAAGGAAGGAACGATTGTTTACCGCTATTTTGAATTTGATTATAAAAAGAGAGTGTCTGTGCAGGAAATACTGGATAATTTAGATTGACGTCATTTCGGCCAAACCAACTTTCCAATTTTTCCATTGTTACCGGCAAGGTAAACGGTATTGCCAATTTTTGCGAACCTGCATACATGAAAGCCTTCTTTACTTATTAAATAAAAATTCCTGCCGCCATCAAAAGAGTAGTCCACTCCATTCAGGCCGCATGTAACGATCGTTTCTTTATTTAAAAATTCAACGCAGCTTCTGTAACCATGGGGAGGAGTTTTGGGCCGCTCCCATGTTTTACCTCCATTATTTGAAAAAAAGCAATTTTTATCAGTCAATGAATCTGCCGTGTAATCTCCGCCAACTATAATTATCTTATTTGCTGAACTTTTTGTGTAATTGTCATATACGGCTACCGAGTTTGTGCCTGCGGATTCTTTTCCTTTTGTCATCGGCACATCAAGAATTTTTTTGTCATAAAATAATCTTGAATTTTTGCCACCGCTCGCTATGATCACTGATCCATTATACAATAGGCGGATATTGGTACCACTTGAAGCAAAAAAAGCTTCACCGCTGTCTGCAATAAACCGTTGTTCAGCGGGAAACTCTTTCCATGAATCACCGCCATCGATTGTTTTTGCTATGAAAAATCTTCCATCAACAGGGTCGCCTATGACAATACCATATTTAGGATCACGAAAATCCATGGCATCTAAAAACATTCCCTTGGTGTTATTTTCATAAACAATTTTCCAAGTTTCTCCGCCATCAGTTGTTTTTAAAATATTAGCCGGATGAATATTCTCGCGGTCAGGGATCGCCACTATAATTGCTGTATTAGCATCAAATGCTTCAATATCTCTAAACTCATTTTTTTCAAATCCTTTTACCGTCATCCATTTCCAATTCTTTCCGGCATTCAAGCTTTTTCCTACCATTCCATTGCTTCCGCTTACCCATACCACGTTGTTATTTACAACTGATAACCCACGGATGCTTGTTTTAACTTCTGTGTTTAATATCTCAACTTTTGGCAGTGTTTTTCTTTGAGAAAAAATATTATTTGAATATCCAATCAGAAATGTGAAAAGAAAAAGCAGCACCCTTTTTCGATGATTCTTCATGAAAATAATTTTAAACAAGATAATAAAGTCTTTCGCTTCTAATTACGGATGGGTTAAAAATAATGAGGTAATCAGAAAGCTTTTTTCTCTGCAGATTTTAGTTTAGGAACTGTAAAATTATCTAAAGCGCTTTTTTCAGCGATCATTTTTTCAATGTCTTCTATCTTGCGTGGTGCAAATACGGAAAGCAACTCGTAACCTTTCTCCGTAATCAGGGCATCATCTTCGATCCGCACCGCAATACCCCACCATTTTTTATCACAATTGCTATTCGGTGGGATATATATTCCTGGCTCAATAGTTATGACCATATCTTTTTTCAATGTTCGGGAAAAACTACGATCATGAACATCAAGACCGATATGATGCGAAAGACCATGTGGATAATAAGTCCATACTTCACTTTTATCTTTTATGATCCCTAATTTGACAAGCCCTTCTGCAATAATATCTCTTGCCGCTATCGTCGCATCGTCCCATTTAACCCCGTCTTTTAAAGTTTTAAATGCAGCTTCCTGTGCTTCATATACAAGATTGTAAATAAGTTTTTGTTCACCTGAGAATTTTCCATTGGCGGGAATCGTTCTTGTTACATCAGCCGTATATCCATGGTATGCAGCGCCAACATCCATCAGCAGCATTTCGTTGCCGATCTTCGTTTTTGAGTTTTCCATATAATGCAATACACAACCATTTGCCCCGGCACCAACAATAGAACCATAACCAACTTCTTCGGCTCCATACTTTTTATGAATGTATTCGTGCAAACCCTGTATCTCTAATTCGCTCATGCCAGGGTGTACGGCTTTCATTACTTCATTTTGACCACGACAGGAGATCTCGACTGCCTTCCGTATAAGATCCATTTCCTCCGGTGTTTTTATTTCACGAAGCTTGCCGGTAAGTTCACGGAATAATCTTGTATCATATTTTTTATCCTTCGCATAATCTGCTGTGATGCGTGCCTTTGATTTGAATTGTTCGATCAGGTCGGCAAGATCAGCATTGTCTCTGACGCTATTTGGAACATCATCCGGAAACCTGTCAAAAATTATTTTATCAAATTTTGTAAAATCAATTTGGGCATTTTTAAAATCTTCGCCATTATAGGCATAACTAAAACCAAGCTTTGCTTTGGCACCTTCGGTTCCTAATCGTCGCCCTGTCCATTGTTCGGCCCTTGCATCTTTTTTCTGTACATAAATAATTTCTTTATAAGAAGAGCCATCGGTTCCTTTTTGTTCTTCTTTAAAAATTATCATTAGTGAATGAGGCTCTTTGTACCCGCTGAAATAATACATGTCGGGATTCTGGTGATATAAATATTCCACATCGTTGCTGAATGTTCGTGTGGGGAATGACGTCACGATAAAAACTGAATTATCGGGCATCAGTTTTCGCAATGCATCACGTCGGCCGGCATGAAATTCTTTACTCAAATAATCTGTTGGCAGATCATCTTGTGCAGATAGTGTAATAGTGAAACTAAAAACAACAAGGGAGGATAAAACGCGGTAAAAATTATTTTTCATAAAAAAAGTGATAATTGTTGTGAACTAAAATAGTTCTTTTCAATTACCACTTGATAGAAATTATATGAATGGAGGTTAGATATACGGATCAATCCTCGTCATCTTCTTCTGAGTAAGCATCTTCGCTGCTTTTGTAATAAAGCTCCCATTCCTTTACGGCAGCATCCGTTAAACATTCAATGATGTCGAACAGCGGATCTTTTTTCAATTTCCATTCTGTGTCGGTGGGGTCTTCAAATTTCATAATAAATAAACAATGATCTGATTCCATTGCAACTTTGATCAATGTGATCATTGAGTCCTCTTTTTCCTTTACCAGGTAATAGCAACCTGCTTCCAGCAAATCATAAGTATACATAGCTCCTCCGCTTTTTGAATAAAATAAAATTTCCTTTCCAATAAACAAGCTGGAATGGGTGGTAGTTAGTTAGAATTTAACGGGTAAAACTGTACTGAATGGGTTAGTTATTCAATAGGGTCAGGGGGTCAAATTTAGTGGTTTTGTTCTGACAGAACCAAGCCAACGGGAGTAAAAATTTTTTTTTGCAAAAAATTAATTCCCTGTGGGGAAACCCCGGAAACTCGACAAAAAAATAAAGGGCTGAAAGACAAGGATTTTTCCACAGAGGCCAACCCAGCCAATTTAAAAAGCCTGACCCGGATCAAGCAAAAAACCTCAAACAAAGTTTAGAATTTTCAAATAATTCTGAAAATAGTATAAGTCTCTTTAGAAAAGAATAAAAACTATTATATTAAAATAGTAAAAAAGCCTCCTGCGAAACAGAAGGCTTTTTGCCGGTGATCAGATGCTGTACATGCAAGTACGTTTGCATTCTTTTTTCTTTTTTGCTTCGGCTTTTTTTTCTGTTTTCACCTTTTTAGTTGATGCAGAAGAAGAGTCTAAAGCCGCGAATGCAATTGCGGTAACACCGGAGGCCAGAATGAGGGCAACAATTGTTTTTTTCATACCCTTTTATTTAGTTAGGAAAAGTTACTGCAGTTTTTGTGCCGGGTAACTTATTTTTTTATGAATGGTAAAAGAAATTATTCACAATTTATATGCTTTCAAGCCCGGTTTTTATTGGCCGGTACCACCAAAAATGTCTGATTTATTCTTGCAGCTTTAGTTCCCGGAGTGTTGTCGCTATCGGTCTAATAAGGAAATCGTTTTCGATAGCCCGCAGAAAATGCAAAAAAATTTTCTAATGTTTTTGTTGGTACCTGCAAATAATTCCTATCAATAAATTATTTGATTGTTACATTAGTAAAAAAGAGACGTATTTTTTCTGAGTGATAAAGCTGCCATGATCTACGTGTTATAAATCTCTTTTTACCTAGTTTATTTTATTAATCTTCATTTTCAGTTAACTAGGCAGGTGTTCGAATATTTCAAGGCCGCTGGCATATTTTTGGTTATTTCTGGTGCATAATAACTAAACCAGTACTCATGAGAAAATTTTTATTTATGCAGGCTGCTTTATTGGCTTTTATGTTCTGCTGTTGCAGTAAGAATGAAGTAAGACATACTGTTCAATATTTTATTTCAAGTAAGGGCAATATGAGTGTCAGTTGCAATGATGCCAGGGGCGAAGTGATATTTTTGAATAATGTTTCTTCTGAATGGAAATATGCATTTAATGCACCGGGCGATGGACGAGTTGTAAACCTTATTGTTAACAGTGTCGATGGTAGTGCCGTTAGTGGTTCTATTTTAGTGGATGGACAGGAAGCAGCACTTAATAGTTCAAATACCGGAGCAGTCACTCTGACTACAAGATTACCATAGCTGATCTCTGAAACTTCAAGCAGAGCCCTTTAATGTGAACCGCAAGGAAAAAATACAAGTGAGGTTTTCTGATTGGAAAAATGTGAACTCATTCAATTTGCCTCTTCGTATTGATATCGACCAGGCCGGCAAACAATTTGTTTTTAATTATACCAGGTTAGAATAAACAACCCAACGTTTCAAAAGAAAATGCTCCGTCGGCTTTAAATTCTCATCTGGTGGCAGCCCCTTATAACTTGTTACGCCGATTTCTTACGATATTTTTATTCACAGGAGTTAGTAATTCAGGAAACAGGCAGCAAATGCGGTTTTGTTATATTTGCCCGAATGTAAAAGCGATTAGCCGCAAAGCCGGTAAGAATAAATTAGTTGGCAACGAATTTTTGCGTTCTTTGCGAGAACTTTTCAACTTCGCGGTTAAAAAAAAGCTGAATGGATTACTGAACGTACAAGTGAGCAATTTGCGTGGCGAAGCAGCAAATTGGCAACAAGGGACGATGAATAGAAAATTTAAAGCTGATAACCTATAAAAAATTAAAGAGGAGATTTTGCTTCGGCTAGGCCTCGCAATTCGCCTCGCAAGTACCTAATGGCAAAGGAAAAAGTAAAAGAGACTACCGATCTTTTCGATTACAACGAAGAGAGCATCAAATCCCTCGACTGGAAAGAGCATATCCGCCTGCGGCCGGGTATGTATATTGGTAAACTCGGTGATGGTTCATCGCCGGATGATGGTATTTATGTATTGGCAAAAGAAGTGATTGACAACTGTATTGATGAATACACGATGGGCTATGGAAAAACGGTGGAGATAACGGTGGAAGGAAAGCAGGTGACGATCCGCGATTATGGCCGCGGTATTCCGCTTGGTAAAGTGGTGGATGTAGTAAGTAAAATAAATACTGGCGCCAAATATGACAGTAAGGTTTTCCAGAAATCAGTTGGTTTGAATGGTGTAGGTACAAAAGCGGTGAATGCTTTGAGTGGCTATTTTAAAGTAACTGCATTTCGTGATGGAAAGGAGAAGACCGCTGAATTTGAAAAAGGATTTTTGATAAAGGAATATAAGGAAGCAAAGAGCAGCGGGGATAATGGTACGATGGTGACTTTTATTCCTGATGATACCGTATTCAAGAATTTTAAATTTCATCCTGAGTTTTTAGAGAATCAGATCTGGAATTATTGTTTTTTGAATGCAGGATTGAAGATCGTTTTCAACGGTAAAAGTTTTGTAAGCAAAAATGGTTTGCTTGACCTGCTGCAACGCAAAACCAATGAAGATGAGATCCGTTATCCCATCATTCATTTACAGGGGGATGATATTGAAGTTGCGATCTCTCATACCAATGAATATGGGGAAGACATTTATAGTTTTGTAAATGGTCAGCATACTACGCAAGGTGGCACACACCAGCAGGCATTCCGCGAGGCCTATGTCAAAACGATACGGGATTTTTATAAAAAAGATTATGATTTTTCAGATATAAGAACGGGCATTGTTGCTGCAGTTTCTGTTCGTGTTGTTGAGCCGGTTTTTGAAAGCCAGACAAAAACAAAGCTTGGTTCGGTGAATGTTGCAGAGGGCGGACCAACTATGAGAAACTTTATCGGGGACTTCTTTTCTAAAGAGCTTGAGATCTTTTTACATAAGAACCCGACAACTGCCGAAGAACTTAAAAAACGTATTGAGCAAAGTGAAAGAGAACGGAAGGAATTATCTGGAATAAAGAAGTTAGCTAATGAGAGGGCTAAGAAAGCAAATCTTCATAATCGCAAGCTGCGTGATTGTCGATACCATTTAAATGACGACCCACCAACAAAAGGGAAAGAAGAGTTTGTTGCCAAGTTGAAAGAAACAACGGTTTTTATAACTGAGGGCGATAGTGCCAGTGGTTCCATCACTAAATCAAGAAATGTAGAAACACAAGCCGTGTTTAGCTTACGTGGTAAGCCGCTGAATTGTTTTGGTCTTACTAAAAAAGTGGTTTACGAGAATGAAGAGTTCAATCTTTTGCAACATGCATTGAATATTGAGGAAGGGTTGGATGGATTGCGTTATAATAATGTAGTGATCGCTACCGATGCAGATGTTGACGGAATGCATATTCGTTTGTTGTTAATGACTTTCTTCCTGCAATTTTTCCCTGACCTGGTGAAGCATGAGAAAGTATATGTATTAGAAACGCCATTGTTCCGTGTAAGAAATAAGCAGGAAACAATTTATTGTTATAGTGAAGAAGAGAAACAGGCAGCGGTGAAAAAACTTGGCAGTAAACCGGAGATCACACGATTCAAAGGCTTGGGTGAAATAAGTCCTGATGAGTTTGCACTATTTATTGGGGCAGATATGAAAAAAACATTGATGCGTTTGGAACATGGCGATCATATTCAGCAGCTGCTGGAATATTATATGGGAAAAAATACGATGGAAAGACAGGAGTTTATTATTGAGAATTTGAAAATTGAGATGGATAAGGTAGGAGAGGGAGCAATTGAAATTAATAATTAAGAATTAAAAATTAATAATTCTTTGAAAGCTGAAAATGTCATACTGGAGAAGAGCTTCAAGTTCGGATTAAGGATTTTGAAATTATATATCCATTTAAGAAAGAAGAAAGTTGAAATTGGGTTATGCTCACAAATTCTAGATAGCGGGACTTCAATAGGAGCAAATGTAGAAGAGGCAGTTGGAGGTTCTTCGAGAAAAGATTTCATTAACAAACTTCAGATTGCTTACAAAGAGTCCCGGGAAACGAGATATTGGTTAAGACTGTTGAAAGAAGGTGAAATACTTGAAAAAAAACTCGCCGATTCTTTTTTGAAAGATTGTGACGAAATTATTGCAATCCTCACGGCTGTATTGAATTCTTCAAAGGGACGAAATTCTTAATTATTAATTTTTAATTCTTAATTACTCCTGACCAAGTTAGACATCATACGAAAATCCAAATCACTTTTCATGAAGTGGAAACTTCATGGAATCTTCGAGCCATTTGCCGGATTTTTTTTGAATGCTTACCACATGAGTAAGTTGAGCAAGTGGAGAAGTAAAACAAAAGTGAATGGTTACAACGATTGGTACCAGGGTAAATGGGATTATAATAGACGCCTTAAATTATATGAAGAAACCAGTAAGGCAGAAAAATTAGATACCTCTTCGATAGATTATTTTGAATTCGGTGTTTGTGGCGGACATTCTTTCAAATGGTGGTTGGAGCATAACCAAAATGCGGGTTCAAAATTTTATGGCTTCGATACATTCGAAGGATTACCGGAAGCATTCGGTCCGTTTGGAAAAGGCTCCATGGCGGTTGCGTTGGAGTCTTTGAATATTAATGACCCCAGAGCAAGTTTTTATAAAGGTCTTTTCCAGGATACATTAGTTCCCTTTCTTGAACAGTATAAAAGTGAAAGAAAGAAATTAATTCATTTGGATGCGGACTTGTTCAGCGCCACATTATTTTCATTAACTCAACTATATCGTTATCTCAATGATGGCGATATTCTTTTATTTGACGAATTTGCAGTGCCAAAGCATGAATTCATGGCCTTTAAAATATTTACCGAAAGTTTTTATGTGAATTATGAAGTGATCGGGGCAGCAAATAATTATTTATTCTTAGCAGTTAAAATTAAGAAGTGATGTTACATATAGTTTTTCAACAAGACGATGTGCAATTGCTGAAAGAAGCAATTAAGCTTGATGACTCCTTAGCAGGAGACGTATTTGAGATCAAAGATGAATGGGGTGTTGGCCCATTAAAAGATCTTGACACGGATGAAGGTTGGAATGCAAGACAAAACTGGTGGACGGAAATGCTTGTGGGTTCTCCGTATGGAGAGAAATTAGCAGGAACTTTTGATGACAGAGAAACGGTAAAATTGATCAAAGAAAAATTGGATGCGGATGATACATTAGAAGCATGGATATGGATGGGACAAAACCAACACGATGTTACAGGTTATTATTGGCTGATGCCGCAGTTAAAAACTTATCAGGGAAGAGTGATGATCCTGTATTTAAACAATCTTCCATTTATAAACGAGAAAGGCCAATTGTTTTATCCATGGTCTGTTCACAATATTCTACCAAAAGAAGCAGTAAAGGCAAAAAAACTTGCAAGGCAAATTACATTAAGTGAATTTGAGGTCGATCCTGATGAATGGAAAAAAATTAGCGAGGAGAATGCGACGGTAAGAATTTTAGAAGGAGGTAAAAAGATAGTCGCGAAGGAAGAGTCATTTTATGATAGCGAGATCTTAAAAAACATTACGGCTGATTGGCAAAAAGCAACTAGAGCTTTGTCAAATACACTACATCGTATGAAGATAAAAACAGGCGATGTGTTTTTGATGTGGCGTATGAAACAATTGATCAGTGCAGGAAAGATCGAGACAATGGGTAACATGGAAGGAGGATGGAAAGAATTTGATGTTCGTAAGACAGGTGTTCAAGCAGCGAATGCTGATGTGAACAATGAATTTTTGAATGCCTGATTGGCGTAAGAATGTTCAATGCTCAATGTTCAATTTTCAATATTCAATTGTGAATCTTAAAATTGAATTGGTTTTATGGCAAATAAAATTTATGATCTTGAAGAAAGATTCGTTGAGTATAGCTGCAGAATGATTGATGTTGTTGAGGCATTGCCAAACACAAGGGCAGGAAATTATATTGCCGGCCAGTTGGTAAAGTCTTGTATTTCTCCAACATTTAATTATGGAGAAGTGCAGGGAGCAGAATCAAGAAATGATTTCATTCATAAATTAGGAATTGTCTTAAAGGAGTTAAAAGAATGTAGGACAGCTTTAAAAATTATTAGACGAAAGGAATTAATAAAGCCTATAAAAAGAACTGACAAACTATTTAAAGAAACTGAAGAATTGATAGCTATAATTGCAAAAAGTATTGAAACAGCAGAAAAGAATAAGGATGCTTCAAAAAAATGAGCATTGAACATTGAGTATTGAAAATTGAACATTTAAAATAGTAGTGAAGAATGTCCAAAAGTAAATCTATATCCCAAATCCAAAACAACGAGGCTGGTTTACCCGGCCAATACAGAACCTGGTTTCTTGATTATGCTTCTTATGTGATACTTGAAAGAGCGGTACCGGCTATTGAAGATGGTTTGAAGCCCGTGCAACGTCGTATTCTTCATGCCATGAAAGAAATGGATGATGGCCGTTTCAATAAAGTGGCGAATGTTATTGGACAAACAATGCAATATCATCCGCATGGGGATGCCAGTATTGGCGATGCGTTGGTGAATATTGGTCAAAAAGACCTGTTGATAGAAACACAGGGTAACTGGGGTGATGTACGAACCGGCGATGATGCTGCTGCGCCAAGATATATTGAAGGTCGCTTAAGCAAGTTTGCATTGGAAGTTGCTTTTAATGCAAAGACAACTGAATGGCAACTGAGTTATGATGGCAGAAAGAACGAACCTGTTACATTGCCAATGAAGTTTCCGTTATTGCTTGCACAAGGTGCAGATGGAATTGCAGTTGGTCTTGCAACAAAAATCTTACCTCATAATTTTTGTGAACTGATAGATGCATCGATAAAATATTTACGTGGAAAAAGATTTGAACTCTATCCCGATTTTCAAACCGGGGGACAGATCGATGTGGATGAATATAACCAGGGTAAACGGGGCGGTAGAGTAAAAGTAAGAGCACATATCGAGGAACTTGATAAGAAGACGGTGGCGATCAAAAGCGTTCCTTATGGGGTTACTACTACTCAGATAATGGACTCAATTGTAAAAGCAAATGACCAGGGAAAGATCAAGATCAAGAAAGTGACTGATAATACGGCAGCTGATGTAGAGATACAAGTTGATCTTGCACCAGGCGTTTCTTCAGATATTACAATTGATGCATTATATAAATTTACCGATTGCGAAATTTCAATTTCTCCCAATGCCTGTGTGATCGTTGACCAGAAACCACAGTTCCTGGCTGTCAATGATCTGCTGAGACTTTCTACAGATAAAACAAAAGATCTTCTTGAGCAGGAATTAAAAATAAGGCTGGCAGAGTTGCTGGAGAAGTGGCATTATACTTCATTGGAGAAAATATTCTTTGAAGAAAAAATATATAAGGAATTAGAGAAGAAACATGCAACCTGGGACAAAGTGCTGGAAGCAATAGATGATGCCTTCAAACCATTTAAAAAGCAATTAAAACGAGCCATTACAAGAGAAGATATCATTAAGCTTACAGAAAAACCTGTAAGAAGGATCTATAAACTTGATATCGATGAGCTGAATGACCAGATAAAAGGGTTAGAAGGGGATATCAAACAGGTAAAGCATGATCTGGCCAATCTTGTTGATTACGCAGTTGCTTATTTTGAAAACCTATTAAAGAAATACGGGAAAGGCAGGGAAAGAAAGACCGAGATCAAAACGATAGAAGTTATCGAAGCAAAGAATGTCGCGATCGCCAATGCAAAGCTTTATATGAATTATCGTTTTTACAAAACATGGTATTATGAAAGTGGTTAAAGTAGGAGAGAAAACTTATATCGGGAAAGATATAATACATGCCGCCGTATTTCAGAAAAACGATGAGCGAACCACCTATAATATGATCTATATGGATGGTGATAGTGGCAAAAGTTTTGCAAAAAGATTTAATGTGACTGGTGTAACAAGGGATAAAGAGTATTTTCTTGCCAAAGAAAATGAAAAGAGCAAGGTTCACTACCTGAGTGTGAATCCAAATGCCGAGGCGGAAGTGGTAAGAATTATTTTAACTCCGGGCAGTAAAGCACATAAGAAAGAACTCGAATACAATTTTGCGGAGTTGGAGATCACAGGTCGCAGCAGTAAGGGTATTACAGTAACAAAATACCCCATCAAATCTGACGGCGTTAAACTCAAGGAGGCTGGTAAGTCAACTATTGCCGGTAAAAAATTATGGTATGATGATCAGTTTGGACGATTGAATGCGGATGAGAAAGGTCAATATCTCGGCATGTTTGATGCGGATGATAAAATATTGGTTGCTTACAGTGATGGTAATTATGAAATTACTGACCAGGAATTAACTCAAAAGTTAGATGCTGAAAAAGTATTGCTGATCGAGAAATTTGATCCTGAGAAAATTGTGACAACTGTATATGCCGATATGGACAAGAAGCAGTATATGGTTAAGAGATTTAAGATCGAGACTACTACTTTGAAAAATAAATTCCTTTTCATCAAAGAAGGGGAAGGGAATTATGTGGAAGCTATTACTACCGACGCGGAACCTGTCTTAGCTGTGCAGCAGGGGCGAGGTGCCCAAATAAGAAAAGGAAAAATGAAATTGGAAAAAGTTGCCGAGTTATCAGGCTGGAGAACCGTTGGTACAAGGTTGCTGGATTATAGTAAGAGTGTGGAAATGGAATGGGTTAAACCGAAAGGCAGCAATCAGCCAGAATTGTTTTAAACCACTAAATCCCTAATGGGGACTTACCGAAAAAGGTTTTATTTATTGGGAAAGCAGAATTTCAACTGCAGAATAAAATGAGAATAGCTCAGTATTGTTTTATGTCTTAAAGCCTCCCTTTAGGGAAGGCTGGAGGGTTTTTCTTTTTCTTGATCCTGATAGTCGCACTCTTTTCTAAGTTGCTGGTAAGTCGTAACTCATGACGTTTTTTTCCATCATTTACGATCATTAATGCAGTATTGGGAGGAATCGTGCCCAGGTTATCTGCAAACATTGTTATTTCATTGATCTCTTTTGTTGAATCGATCGGGATCTCAAAGTGGACTGACCGGGTGCTGAGTATACGGTTAAATGCAATTAGCTTGTCATTATAAAAAACTGAGATCGAGTCACCATCAATTTCACCATTGTCATAAAAGTCTACTTTCAATGTATCTGACTCGACAATAAGTTCCTCTGCAACAACTTTTTCTCTTTCTTTATATTGATTACTCACTACATAATTGACCACGTTACGAGGTTGAATTGTCACGGTCGCCAGGGTATCAGTTTCAGAAGGCCGCCATACCTGGAAAGTTTCTTTAAGTATTTTTATAGCATGTATTAGTGAATCGTGTTTTAAGGAATCAGTACTCAGCGTAAGGTTAAATAAAATTTCAGGGCAGGTGTATTTATATTCCGGTTTGCTTATAAAAGAACCTTTCAGAACAGAATTTACTTGTGAGACCCGCAACGTCGCCTGGAGACTCATGGCACAATCCACATCACGATTATAAAACGACCCATAATAAGAAACTGGGATATTGGAAATGTATACTAATCGTGTATCTGAATTATAAGTTCCGCGAACAGGGATCGTTCTGTAAGTATTTTTAAAAAAATAGTTCAGCACTCCTTTTACATTGTTCTTATCGTGTTCCAGGATCAGCTCAACCAAATAATTGCTGTAAGTGTTGCGCAGTTTTACATTCGCAGCTCCATACCAATACCCTTTGGGCGATTGTGAAAGGATTTGCAGGGAGAACGAAAGAAGTAACAATATGAGGAGAATCGGTTTTTTCATGGAACAGCATTATTCAAAGCTATCTTAATAACGCAGCTTTATCCGTAAAATTACTTAATGAATCTTTTCATTTCCCGTTCTACGTCACGTTTTTTGATTGTTTCCCGTTTGTCGTGGAGTTTTTTGCCTTTGCCAAGCCCAATTTCAACTTTAATTAAATTTTTTTCATTAAAAAAGATCCTGAGCGGGATCAATGTGTATCCCTTTTCTTTCAGCTTTCCTTCTATTTTAGCTATTTCTCTTTTTTGTAAAAGTAATTTTCGGTCCCTTATTGGATCGTGATTATTCGTAGTGCCGTGAGAGTATTCTGCAATATGCAGACTTTTGAGCCACATCTCACCTTTATGAATGATGCAGTAACTATCATTGAAACTTGCCTTCCCTTCTCTTAATGACTTTACTTCCGTTCCTGCCAATACAGCACCTGCGACATATTTATTGTCGAAAAAATATTCATGAAAGGCGGAACGGTTTTTTATTTCCATGATTTGCTGCGGCTGAATTGCTCCAGCCTTCAGGCTGGAGATAACAAATTTAATTTTTAAACATCCACAACACTTTCGTCATTTTATCTTTCAACTCTTTTCTTGGAACGATAAAATCGAGGAAGCCATGTTCAAGGATGAACTCACTGCGTTGAAAACCGGGAGGCAGATCTTTTTTAATGGTTTCTTTAATAACTCTTGGTCCTGCAAAGCCGATCAAAGCACCTGGTTCGGCAATATTCAGGTCGCCCAACATGCCAAAGGATGCAGAGATACCACCGAATGTGGGGTCAGTTAAAAAAGATATATAAGGGAGCTTAGCATCGCTAAGTTGAGAAAGCTTGCCACTTGTCTTTGCGAGTTGCATGAGTGAAAAGGCACTTTCCATCATTCTTGCACCGCCACTTTTTGAGATCACCATATATGGCATCTTATGTTTAATGCAATGATCAACTGCTCTTGAAAATTTTTCCCCCATCACACTTCCCAAACTACCACCGATGAATTCAAAATCCATACAAGCAATTACGATATCATTGCCGGCAATTTTTCCTACGGCTACCCGCATCGAATCCTTCAGGTCTGTTTTATTCCAGATCTCTTCCAGTCTTTTTTTATAGGGTTTAAGGTCGGTGAACTCCAGGTAATCTTTGCTAAGAATATTTTCAAATAGTTCCTGGTATTGATTATCATCAAAGAGAATTGAATAGTATTCTTCACTGCCAATACGGTGATGGTAACTGCATTTCGGGCAAACGAAAAGATTTTCTTTCAATTCATTGGAGGTACAAATGAAATTGCATTCAGGGCATTTAGCCCATAAGCCTTCCGGTGTTTCCTTTTTCTCATGCGTACCCGTCAGGATCCCTTTTCTAATTCGTTTGAACCAGCTTGTTCTTGTCGATTCTTTTCCTTCTTCACCAGCCAGGTTGGAATCAAAATCTTCTACCTGTTTTGCCATGCAAAAAGTTTTGAGTGGTCACAAATATAGGGAATCTGTGATTTGAGGTTTTGGAGTTTAAAGTTGTCCGATAGAACTCCGTTGGAGAGTATTAACGAGTGTTATTATGTTCTCGGCATTGGTTCTATATTCATCGTCCCTTGCGTCGCACTCTTGTACTTTCTTATTTTTACTCAGCACTGTCCGCCCCCATTTGATCATTCTTTTTATTGGTTTGCTTCCCCCCGCCAGCGGGGGACAATGAGCATTTTCATAATTCGGAGAATAACATTTCTTTTATTTCAAATAAGTGATGATTAATTATCCCCCGCTGGCGGGGGGCCGGATGTTCGATGAAATAAATGATCAATGGGGGTGGATTAAAAGTTGAATAGAATTGCTGAGTACAAGAGTGCGACTTTGCCACTGGCAAAGTCGAAGGCAACAGAAGCCTAGTAGAATTTCTATTGTTGAATACAAAACAATAATGCCTCCTATTTTTAAGAGGCATTATTAAAAATATTACCAGATCAGAATATCTAATTATTAGGACCACCGGCATCTACCCAGCAAATAATAGAATTTTTTTGTGCTGTAGTCAGCGATCCGGTCTTCGGCATTGTGCCATTGGCAACTGCTGTTTTGATATTGATCCGTGCATTAAAAATTTGATTGTAGGTTAGCAATGGACCAGGTCCATTTGCGCTCCCTGCACCATGACATGTGGCATCTGTTGCACAGGATGATTGAATGATCGGGTTCACATTAGCCGCAAACGCACTTGCTACACCAGTACAATTCACAGTGCTGCCACCACCACCACCTCCCCCTCCGCCACCGGGGTCGTCGCTACCACCTTTACTGCATGATGCAATTAAAAAAAATACTGCCAAAATAACCAGGATGCCTTTTTTCATAATTATGTTTTTGCTGAGTGCTGGATTTTTTATTGAATCGGCATTGGCAAAACAAAAGTTGCCACAAGGAACTCTTTTTTTTAAACAGTAAGTTAAAAAAATAACCCGCCTATTTGACGATAGCCGGGTTATTTTAGGATAATTTGTTAATCAGGCAATAGTTATATCATTATCCAGGTACACATCCTGTATCGCATTCAAAATTTCTGCACCTTCTCTCATTGGCCGTTGAAATGCTTTGCGTCCGCTGATCAATCCCATACCTCCGGCTCTTTTATTGATCACCGCAGTTGTTACGGCTTCTGCCATATCGCTTGCACCGGATGAGGCGCCACCTGAATTGATCAATCCAGCACGACCCATATAACAATTAGCGACCTGGTATCGACAAAGATCTATAGGATGGTCAGAAGTTAATTCAGAATAAATGCGTGCATCATTTTTACCATAGGCAGATTCTTTTGTATTCAAGGCAAGATAACCACCATTATTCTCAGGGAGTTTTTGCTTGATGATATCTGCTTCAATTGTTACCCCTAAATGATTTGCTTGCCCTGTCAGGTCAGTCGATACATGAAAATCCTTTTCTTTTGTCTTGAATGCAGGGTTTCTTAAATAACACCATAGAATGGTTGCCATTCCAAGCTCATGCGCCATTTCAAACGCCTTGCTTACTTCCTGTATCTGTCTTGCTGATTCATCACTTCCAAAATAAATAGTAGCGCCTACTGCTGCTGCACCCAAATTCCAACTTGCTTTTATTGATGCAAACATTATTTGATCGAACTTATTTGGGTAAGTAAGAAACTCGTTATGATTGATCTTTACAATGAAAGGGATCTTATGAGCATATTTTCTCGATAAGAATCCTAAGCCTCCATAAGTTGTGGCGACAGCATTGCACCCGCCTTCTATTGCGAGCTTAATGATATTTTCCGGATCGAAGTAAATAGGATTTTTTGCAAAAGAAGCTCCACCACTGTGTTCAATTCCCTGGTCAACGGGAAGGATAGAAAGATAACCGGTGTTGGCTAACCTACCCGTATTGTACATCGATTGAAGGTTACGAAGTACCTGGGGGTTTCTATCACTCTTTATCCAGATTCGATCTACAAAATCAGGTCCGGGTAAATGAATTCGATCTTTTGAAATTGTTTTGCATTCATGATTCAACAGGTATTCGGCTTTATTGCCGAGAAGTTCGGTGATCTTATTTGCTGCTCCAGTAAGCATACATGTAAGTTTAAGAGTTATAATGATGTGTTAGGCGATGCTAACGACTGTTTGCAAAGGTAAGGGCAGAAGGCTATATGCAGT
>Ga0193738_1000550_pt1 | contig 18678 bp, 18 predicted proteins | sample L2a1metaG_FD_144927 | JGI IMG/M metagenome (GOLD analysis project Ga0193738, IMG submission 144927) | Soil microbial communities from a riparian zone of the East river system, Colorado, United States - L2a1 | ecosystem: Environmental > Terrestrial > Soil > Riparian zone | place: USA: East River...
AGCAGATGAACTTCGAGATAAATATGCAGGACGCTATGTCTATAGGAATCAATTTAAAATTCTCGAGTACCCTCCATGCATTAAACACGCAATGGAGCTAATTAATAAGGGCGAGAATCTTCCTCATTCAGCCAGATTCATGTTAGCAACTTATATGCTAGCCATTGGTAAAACGATAGAAGATGTAATTGATATTTTTAAGAATTCTCCGGATTATAATGAAAAAGTAACTAGGTATCAAGTAGAACATCTGGCAGGAAAAAAAGGAAGCCATACAAAATATTCTGTACCTTCTTGCGACCGATTGCGTAGTGAAGATCTATGCTTTGCAATTAAGGAATGTGAGAACCTTATAAATCCAATTCAGTTTGGAAGAAGGAAAATAAGATAGTTGAATCAAATTCAATACACGGAAGAAAATATTAGCTTTCTGAAAAATGTATTTAGAAAATATTATTTTGAAAATAACCATTTCCCTTACCTGTATTCAATTGAAAAAAGAGAATTTGGATACAGAAAATTTGATTCCTTAGTAGTCAGACATTTATCGTTCAAGAATGTGGGAGAACTTGTCGCAGAGCTAGTTCGAAATGTTCCCCTAGACGTTTACTATTCAAACGCATATTATGGATTGCCTTCAAATCCAATTAATGAAAAACAGTGGGAAGGAGCTGATCTCATCTTTGATATAGATATCAAAGACCTAGATCTACCATGTACTCATGAACATACCTATTACATTTGTAATGTCTGCGGATATGTAAACTCAGAGCGTAAACTATGCATTAACTGCAATAAGGGAAAGACATATGATATTTCTATACCTTGTAAAAGATGCTTCATATCTATAAAAAAGGAAGCTGCAAAGTTACTTGATTTTATATACTGTGATCTTGGAATAAAAGAGAAATTCGTAGAGATATTTTTCTCTGGAAATGCTGGATTTCACTTTCATATAAACGATCCTAGTATAAGAAACCTAGATTCTAACGCAAGGGCAAACGTTACTGATTATATTCTTGGAAATGGATTCATGTGCGAAAGCATCGGTGTGCGTAAATATCGCAATGGCTTTGTTATAAAGTTACCAAAAAGTGGTATAATGACAGGCTGGAGACAGAAAATCGCCTCTAACTTGGGAATAAATCAAAAATCTGAACTAAAGCTCAAAAATATAGTACAGGCGAGTGGTGGATACGAAGGATTTAGAAATGAACTTAACAAGATGACAAGAGAAAACGGAGTTCCTATAGACGGTCCTGTTACCAACGACATACACAGAGTTTTTAGATTACCGGGTAGTATTAATGGCAAAAGTGGATTAACTAAAGCTAAATGCGACGATCTGGAATCGTTTAACCCTGGTAACGACGCATGCATGTTGAGTGACTCTGAAGTGTACGTGAATCTTAAGACCAAGCTGAAAATTAACTTGAAAAATAATACCTTCAGATTAGATGATGCTTTAGAAAAGGTCCCTTCGTTTGTTGCAGCATATCTGATATGTAAGGGATTGGCCTCAATTTCAAATGCTCACTAATCGAGGCATAGACAAAGGTTAAAAACAAGATCCAAGATTTCGTGTTCAGAATTTGTTGTCATGCAAAGTATGATTATTATTATCGATCATGGAAATTAACAAGTCAGAATTTGGCGGTACTTGTTATTGACAACGGTTCTCCGTATGTCAAAGATATTACTTCATGTTTGGATAGCCTAGGACAGGTCTATGACTTGAAGAGGTATGATGAAGAATTTTTCCTTTCGAACTATCAGAAAGTAATACTATCAGGACGTCGAAAGAATAAAAAAGAAATTAATTCGATAAATTCAAAAATTATAAAAACTTGTTATACTAATGAAACTCCAATTTTGGGTATCTGCTATGGTGCGGAAATCATAGCTCTTACCTTCGGCGGTACATTACATAGGACTGATCTTATCCAGGGTTTTAACAGAATCAATATTGAAAAACCAACCAAACTATTAGAAAAGACTCACTGTGATGTTTATGAAAGTCACTCATACGCTATTTCACATCTGCCAGATAATTTCATGTGTGTAGCAAGTTCTAGTACCTCAAAACATGAAATAATTTGCCACAACTCAAAGAGAATTTTTGGTACCCAGTTTCATCCAGAAAAAAGTGGAGCATGTGGTACTGAATTGATTCGTAATTTTATTAGTTTGTAACAAGAATTTTATTTTCCCTCGTCATAACCCTGAATGTTGAAATTAGATAATGAACATACTCTAATCCTCCCCTTAGTGGAAAGTAAGGAAGATGAAATTTGTCTTCCATTAGCAATAAACGTAATCTTGACTTACTGGGGTGAATATAACATCACTAAAGAAGCCAAAGAGCGGGCACGAAAATATAATGATATAAAAGGCTCAATTTTTATCGAGGGATTTGAACTAGCAGAGAGTCGAGGCTACCTGGTTAGCATATTTCGGGGCAATATTCAAAGGTTAAAGAAAAAGATAGATCAGGGTATTCCATCTATCGTAATCATGCCCGGATTAAAGGATACTATACAACACGCAACGGTCATTTCCGGATATAATCCTGAAGAAAACAGAATAGTTACTTATGTTCCTGAACCAGACACGGTGGGATCCATACCAGAAAAAAAATTTATAGAATTATGGGAACAAGACGGATCTTTGACCATCACTATCATTCCTGTAGATATGAAAGATATTAATGACAAAGAAAGTTCTAACACGGATCAATCTTACAGGATGTGTTTTGAAGCCGAACGGTTACTATTGACCGGTAAGACAAAAGAAGCAATTGAAAAATTAAGGAATGCTGCTGATACTAATAAGAGTAATGAACTCGCACTGGATATGTTAGGCTCTGTTTACAATGAACTAAAATCTGAAGAAGCAAAGAACTATTTTGAAGCTTCAATCAAAGTGAACCCAAAATTTTATCTGTCTTATAGGGGCATTGGAAATTATTATCTCAGAAAGGAAGAATATCTTTTAGCTGAAAAATCTTATTCATCTGCAATTTCTATTAATCCTAATCGATTTGGTCCTATCTACAAGAATAGAGCAATTGTTAGATTAAAATTAGATAATAAAGAAGGTGCAATTTCGGATCTAAACACGTATCTGGATCAATGTCCACAAGCAAATGATAAAAATAATATTGAATTGGCCATCAAAGATCTTTCATCCAAAAAGCCATGATGAATTGAGATCGCGATAGGGATGCACATGCTTTTATCACCAATCGAGTATTACTTGGATTTCCACACTGAATATCATTTCAAAATTGACAATAACGGAAACTAGATAAACGATCTTATAATTTCGAGAGCGTTGTTGATACCATCATATCTATCAGTAATCTTCTTTATTCTCTGAACATTCTCCAAATAAGATTTATCATCTAGTATCCTATGAATTGCCTCAGCAATCTGAGGAGGACTTATGCTTAAAGGCTCAAGTTTTATTCCAATTTTCAATCTTTCAATTTTTTCGGAATTGCCAAGCTGCTCGCCATGGTTTTGAATAGGAATTGAAACCACTGGTTTTCCATGCTCTATTGCATGAGATATTGCTTCATGGCCAGCTCTAATTACAACTAAATCACTTAATTGAAAGATTTCATCTCGTACCGGACACCATTCATAATACCAGCCTGTGGACGATAGTTTCTTTGGAATAACACTGCCATTTGGTTTGCCTTCAGAAATAATATACTGTATCTCTTTTCTAAAGTACTTTGATGCATCCATTATGGTTGAAATCAAACTTAAACGCGTTTCGCGAGGACCACTGATATGCACAAATATGATTGGATTCTTTCTATCAAGATTTAAGGAATGAATGACGTTATTAATTGCTTCATTATCACCTTGCCACTTTGGTGTTGTAAACCCTATGTAATGCATTTTCTTTTTTACTGATTCTAAATTCCATATGTTGTGTTCTGCAATTGTATAGGGAGGAGGTAGATCGGGTATCAATAATTTTTCAGCCATGCTCCAAATACTTCCAAAAAATTCGCCGTTCAATTTTTCAAAAACTCTTGCTGCCCTAAATTCTCTGATTCTAGGTGATAGTAAAAGCTTTATCTGATTAAGTATAACTATTGAGGGTATACCTAAAATTCTTGATGATACTAGGGGAGATAACCTTGAATCTGAAACAACGACATTTGGATCGAATGTAGAAATGTTTCTTGTTTCTAGAGCAACATGTTTTGCAAAGTTAGCAAACCAGAGCGGAATATTTGCAATACTGTTTTTTACTGAAAATCCCCCATTATTCCATGCAAATTCTATAGGAGGAACCCTTACACACTCATAGCCGTGATTATTAATATAAGATACTGCCTCACCGAATGAAGAAAATTTCATGATGATATTATCTTGCTTCAGATGTTCGGAAATAGAGATCAATCTACTGGCATGACCTAGTCCAACACCATATGGAGCTAAATATGCCTTCGCCATAATTTTCAATATTTACACTTCATTATATATTGAATCGCCTACTTGAGTCGTGGAAATCAGGAACTAATAATCATGAAACTTTTCATTACAAAGTAAATTGATATTTATGGATACTCCAATTCTCAAATTATTTTATCATGTTCAGCATGTATTTCTCTGTTTGGTAATTTTTCCCTGAATACCATTGTCTGAAACTTGTATAGCTTTGAATCGGGTAATTTCCAAGTGTCTACAGGAGCTCCTGCTTTGTAGCATAAATTCGTAAGATACTCATTAATGGTCCACCTTCGTTCGACAGGAACCTGAGGTAAAAACAAACCTGAGCCATAATTACTCTCCAGGATCAGACCATCTCTTCCAATAACTATTTCACTTAGAAACGCTTGAGTATTGTCGATTTGGATTGGTATTGGTTTGGTTAACACAGAGACTTCAAAAATTACTTTATCCAATTCTTCTTGACCGAGAGCAATGAAACGAGGATCTTCGGTAGCAGCGTTAATTGCAGCGGCTACTACTGTATCATGGATATTCCATGATGGAACAGTGTACCCAATACAGCCACGGAGATTTTTTTTACTGTTACTAGTATCAAGTTGATAGAGTGTTACAAAGATTCCGGCCTTCTTGTTACTGTTGTTGGTAGAGTTTATTATTTTACCATTCTTTAAGTATAATTCAACAGCTGTTCTTGCCAGTCTAACAAGTTCAGTGCCTTCTGCGACAGTTAAATCAGAGTTCAATTCTTGATTGAATATAAAAAACTAGAAAAAAGCAAAACTACTCATGTAGCAATTCGTCACCGTAAATGAGTTTCATCTCATCAAATGTCAGTTTTCTTCCACTTGACATCTTCTTCAAAGCAGCCTCTTTAGCCAAATTCAATAATTCCATGTTTTCTTTATTCCGGCGCATCCTTGCTTGAGAATTATCATAATTGTATTCCCGTTTATCCCCGCCGGCTCCTGACCTTGTTCTATAGCTAGCTTGTCTTGCTCGTCGATATTCAATTGCATTTAGCTGTGTATTTACCATCTCAAGTTTAGCTTCTGCTTCTCTTAATTCGCTTCTGGCTTTTCTTCTCTCTTCATATAGGCTTTCCCTCTGGTTAAGTAATTTGTCCAAATTACCCTTCAGCTTACCTATCTTGTCTCCTAATTCTGATTTTTGATGAAAAATGGCATTAATTTTGGTTTTCAACTTATCATATTGGATAGAGATTGATCTATAGTCATCTTCTTTTTTATGAATCATCTTAAGCGAGTGTAATCTCGTGGCCATTTCTTTCGAGCGGGCTACTAATCTTCGCTCTTCATCTTTAGTTAGTTTTTTTGTTTGAATATCTCTTTCAATTTGATCCAGATTTTTTGCTAGATTGATCATATCAAACCTTTCTTTTCGCAACTTGTGTCCCATCGTGTCGTTGGCCTTTTCATCGAGATTTTTCATTTTATTTCGAATTTCCATCAAATTATTTTTAAGATCTAAGAATTTTGAGTATTCTAATTCCTTTATCTCATTTACCTTCTTCAGCTGAGTTCTGAGTTCTTCCAGGTCCATTCTCTGCTTATCTATTTCAACCTTAGTGGATTCAATCGATTGATTGAGTGATTCGACCTTTTCTTCGCCAGTTTTTTGTTCTACAAGAAGTGTTTTCTTAAATTTTGTCAAGGTATTCAAGTTTGAATCAACGTATTTGTTAGATCCCTCATCATTATTCCCATCCCTATCAATATTCGCAACTATGGACGACTTGTTATTTCCGTCTGTGCTATGCTCTTTTAACACTTCTATCGTGTTTTTAAAATATTCAAAATATATCTTTTATCATTTAAGGAAAGTTCGGAAGTGGATATATCTTTATATTTGATAAGTGACCATTAAAATTAGTCTATTATGGATGAGTTTGAAAAAGAATTTCCCGATTTTGATTGGAAAAACACACCTGCTTACAAACATCCTGGAGGAAAAGACTGTCCTTGCCCAAAACACGAGTATATTAGAGAACAAATTAACGTAGCGAAGAATATTTCTGCAAACAAAGAAACTAATAATAAACATAGGGCACAAATTACGTTAAAGTTTTGTCCGGATCACTACAATGTTTATTTTGATGAAGTAATTCCTTCGATGCCTCTAAAATATAGATTGATGACAAAATTCGCATTAAAAATAAAGGCAATTCTGATACAAAAATTGTCTTACATGCAGTCTGATCAATGCTTTTATTGTAAATTTGGCTCAGGGGGATTTGACCGAAAAACCGAACTTCCTCCTATTTGACATTAGTTTTGCTGAATCTAGGAAGACATTAACTATCCAATTTGAACTGAGGCTTAATCCAAAACCTAGTATATTTCTTAGAGGTATTGAAAGATAAGGGATCGGAGTTTTGGCTTCAGAGTAATATCCTTCGTAAAATGCGTTTTCTATTACTTTGTACTTTCCAATATCCAAACATAATAAACTACCAAGAAATGAGGCTATATCCATACTTTTTGCAAAAACTGAATCATTTTTCTTTATAAACGCAAGATCAGTTCTCAGTACCTTACTTGGTGAACCTACCAGAAAATTTTGGGATTTATTATCAGTGAAAGAGTAACCTGATTTGTGAAGTCTTCCTGTAATAATTCCCGCGGCAAATGCTAGTGAAAAATTGCGTCCATTAGAAAGCGCTTCAAGAAGGTTTCCACCTGGAACAAACTCTTCAACTAGCAAATTGTCAGAAATTGAAATTAGCGATGGTGTGGTGATTCCCATTGAACGTAATTTTTCTCTCATTTCAAATCCTTCGTTTGATGTCGTTTTGTTACCAAGTTCGGGTGGTGTTGATGGATGTGCAAGAAGGATGGAAAGAATCGCATATGACATGACAATTAGATAATCATGCAGGTTTTTGCTCATCTTATTTCGTTTGACGACAACTTTTTTACCATCGATCTCTGTAATCGATATCTCCCGTTGCCAATTTACGAAATACAATATGATACAATTACTTTCCAATGAATAAATAGATTATCGGCAGTTCGTAAAAAAGAGCAATCATGGGTTTTAAGACAAGTTACTTCAACTAACATAAATCATAAAGAATATGTTAATGGTGGACCGAGTGGGATTCGAACCCACGACCTCAGCAATGCCAATGCCGTATCCTACCGGACTAGACGATCGGCCCATAATTTCGACTTAGACCTACACATTAATATCTTTAGGTTAATTATGTTTTTATTAATGCACTCAAAGTTATCGTAAACTTGAATTTAGAATTAATTTATATCAAAATCTAAGATAAGGATTCAATAAAAATTATAATTAGCTGCGATTCTAAAATAAGGAGGTAGAATATTCCTGGAAACTTCTATTGGTGCTGTAATACGATACGATCCACCGAGTTCTGTTAAGGAGCCTGAATTTCTAATCCTAAAGAATAGAAGGGGTTCATGGGGTTTCCCGCAGGGACATAAGGAACATGGTGAAACAGAGCTTGATACACTAATTAGAGAAGTGAGGGAAGAAACTGGAATTAAATTTCTTGATGTAATGTCATTTATAGGTACCATAAGATATTCTTATATGAAGTTGAATGGTATAAGATCCCATAAGGAAGTCAAGTTCTATTTTGCGACTACTCCTACAAGAGATATAGTGATTTCTTATGAACATGCTTCTTACAGATGGGTTACGTTTCTTTCCGCACTTAATATTTTGGCACATAGACAGCTGAAATCAATTCTAATAAAGGGTCATCGAACAGGGTTGTATTAAATGATAGATATTGGTAACAGTATAGTAATAGATTTATACCCAAATACGTATTCGAATTTGAGGATTAGAGATGTCAGACGGTAAACGTGTAGTGTTAACAGCAGACCGTAGCCTTATGACAAATTATAGAGGTAATTTTCTTTATGGGTTTATTGCATGCGGTCCGTATGAGCTAGTACCTGAATTTGTATTTGACAAGTTATTTTGTCCAAGCGTTGAAACCGATAAAAACACTGGACAAGTGAAGGTAGCACAATGTGGTCTTAGAAGAATAGAAAGTGCGTTATTAAAGGAATACGAAAAAGATGACATTGCAATTGCACATCCTGAAATGCTGGAAAAAAGTATAGGCCCCAATACAACGGTGGTTGGAATCAACGTTATGGACCCATTGGGTATGGCACCAGTGACGACAACTATGTCTCCTGAAAAATTATCATATGTCGCCATGAAATTTAAGAAAATGTGCGCATCAGTAATTCAGCTGAAAAAGAAATATGGCTTTAAAGTTGTGGTCGGTGGAAATGGCTCATGGGAACTTGCAAAGCCTGATAGAATGAAAATTCACGGAATTGATACAGTTGTAATTGGCGAAGCTGATGAGCTGGCATTAGATCTATTTCATGACCTTGAAGCTGGAGATGCGCCAGAATTACTTCATACATTTGTAAGAAATATTGAAAATATTCCTCCTATCCAAGGTCCTACAATAAACTCTCTTGTTGAAGCAATGAGGGGATGTGGAAGAGGTTGCGATTTTTGCGATGTAAACAAGCGATCAAAAAAAGATATCCCATTGGAAAGACTACAAGCAGAAGCGAGTATAAATTTGAAATACGGTTTTGATTCTATTTGGCTTCAATCTGATGAAATGTTACTATATGGCTGTGATAACAAAGATTTCGTGCCAAATGCAGACGCTATTACCGATGTCTGGAAAGGGCTAAAGTCAATTGGCGCTAATTTCGTAGGCACTACTCATATGACCTTGTCTGCTGTAGCTTCTTCTCCAGATTTAATCAGAGACTTATCCAAAATAAATAACATGGATTCAAACGGAAGATGGCTAGCTACCAACCTGGGTGTAGAAACTGTTGCCCCCCGAATGGTCAAAAAGCATCTTGGCGTAAAAACAAAACCATATCAACCTGAAGAATGGGGTGCGGTAGTGAGAGAAGGCTGCAGAATTTTGAATGAAAATCATTGGTTCCCTGCCTTGACACTAATAATTGGTTGGCCAGATGAAACACCTGACGAGACACAATACACAATTGACCTTATAGATGACTTTAGCAGAATGAAAATGAGCGGCCTTGTAGCCCCACTGCTTTATCAAGATTTTTCTGAAAGGAATTCCATGCATTTTGGAAATTTGAACGAATCACAATTTACCTTGTTTTGGAAATGCTGGCAGTTTAATCTGCGGGTTATAAATGACATCATTCCCATAATTATTCGCAACAAGACTTACGGACCTGCAATGAAAGTCTTTATGGCGGTCTTGATAAAGGCCGGGACTTGGGCAATCATGAGATACCTGAAAGGTCTATCAAAAGAATTGTTCAATGGTCAGGTACCTGAAGATATCATAGAGAAATACTCTAGAAGTAGATCTGTATCTGCAACCCTTACTCCAAAACTTTAAGATCAAGAATTAATAATTTTCTCTTTAATTCTTGCCAAGGCTTTCCATTTCTTTGATTGCAGTATCAGCAATTGTCGCAATTTTTGGTTCGAGTATTATGAAATAATTTTTATCAGCTCGTTCTACAGCTGCAACAGTTTTGTATTTCTTTGTTGAAATATCAAATTCGATCAATCCTGGTTCCATTGTACCTCTGGCATAAATCATCATCATTACGTCACCAGATACAGGGGTGAGAGGCAGAATGGAGAAAACGTATCCCTTGTAAGAACTAGCAGGCAGGACTTGTTTCATGTAAGGCGCTACTGAGACAAGATACAAAAAAAATTCTTCAATGGTGGAAAATTCTTCATACTCAAATTTCATATATTATGGTCACATTCTTCCTTGATATAAGGTTAAGGTTTATCGGTTTGTACGCTTTGGTATTATCTGGGATCTATCCATAAGATTCGAATTTCACATCATAACTTCCATCTTTTCTCTTATTTCTTTCAGTAACGAAACCCTTTGGAATTAGATAGTCCAATGCTCCATCAATTGTTCCTTGCCATCCACACACATAGAAAATAGTATTTTCAGGTGTAATTGATTCTCCAACAAGCTCTTCAAGAGGAGATTTGTCGGTTCCTAGTTTTGGGCGTAGAAATGATTCCACTCTTCCTTTCTGACCATTCCAACTTCTATTGAACCATTCCTGAGGTCTGCTAACACTGGCACGATATCTGAAATTCCATTTATCTTTACCACTGTCCAAACTTTCATTTTCAAGATCCGTCAAGAGCTCTCTATAGCTGAGCTCGTCCACATAACTTGCACCGTGCAATATTACTACCTCGCGCTTGCTACCTATCGATTTTAAATGAAGAGCATACGAAATAAATGGTGCGAGCCCAGTTCCTCCACCGATAAGAACCATCCTTCTGTTGTCAGGGGTTCCGTCATGTTTCTTCTCGTCTATTGTAAAAGCACCTGTTGGCCTTACCCAAAGAATTTCGTCCTGTTCTCTTCTATTGAATAATTCTGTAGTCAATCGCCCTGGTACAGGTTTTTTAACCCATCTTACAAGCAACTCAAAGACGTTTTTCTGCTCCGGAGGTGATGCTATTGAATATGCCCTTCTGACTATTTTACCCTCGGAAGGTACATGCAATCCAATTGTCAAGAATTGACCTGCCTTGAAATCCGGTATACTGCCTTCGGATGGCTTTATTTTGAATATCATTAAATCTTCCTTTAATACGCGTAGATACGATATTATGCCCTTATTGTCTACCACCATACAAATCTGAAAATTGGTCCGGCAAATAAATACATTATTAATTTGAAGGCTTAATGGCTCAATCTTGAGGAAAATATGTTGTCATCTTTGTAAAATATAAATGAAATTAATTTATTTCTGAGTATCCAGAAGTTAGAATATGTCCAAATTTGACAATTTTCGTGAAAATGATTCTAAAAGTGTAGATGATATCGAGAAACTAATTAATGAAAATAGCTCTGAACATCAACAACTGCTAGAATCATTCAAAAAATCAATGGATTCATTCGCAACTGAACGCTCCATGGACACATGTTTACAGGCCCTCAATATTTCAATCCAGTTAGCAAGTGTAAGGTCCACATTGACGGAATTATACAAGAGTTATTGCCATATTCTAGAGAGGGAAGTAACTAGATTAAGAAAGATTAACCAAGAGAATACGTAACAACCAAATCCAAATAATCTCAATACTAGACAAAAGTAATTTTATTTCTAATTGTACCCAGCTTTTCAATTGTTATTTCTACGACGTCGCCATCCTTGAGATACTTTGGTTCTTTCATTGACATAGCAACCCCTGCTGGAGTTCCAGTAGAAATGATGTCTCCAGATTCTAAAGTCATTATTCGACTTAGGCTTGATATTATTTTGTCAATCGATATTACCATTTTGCTACTGGAGGAATTTTGCCGAATTTCACCGTTGACTTTTGTAACAATCTGCAGGTTTTGCGGATCATGGATTTCGTCCTTCGTTGTTATCCATGGACCACATGGCGCAAATGTATCAATACCTTTTCCTCTTGTATATTGCTTATCTTTGAACTGTATGTCTCTGGCTGAAACATCGTGTAGAATGGTATACCCAAATATGGATTCAGAGGCTTTCTCAGGTTCTATATTTTTGGTATCCTTCCCAATAACAATTGCTAATTCTGCCTCGTAGTCAAGGCGATGCACAAATTGTGGACACTTGACATCACTAAATGGATCGTTTAGAGTTGTTCGGGGTTTGATGAAAATAACGGGTTCATCGGAAGGTGTAAGCCCTGCATCTCTTGCATGATCATAATAATTAAATGCTAAACAGATTATTTTTGGTGGGTCTGGAATAGGCGCCAATAAGTCTTCATAGATAATCTCGTTACTAAACTTGATATCTGAAATATACTTGCTGACTTCATTAATCCATCCTCTTACAATGAATTCTTTTATAGTCTGAGGAATTGGAACACCAGTCTGCTCTTGAAAATCAAGCTTTGAAATTATTTTTTTACCATCAGGAGAGACTATACCATATGTTTCTCCAACCTCTTTCATTTTAATCCTTCCGATTTTCATTTTGTCTACCTATGTATAAAAATTGCCGTTGTTTTTTCTTGTGTATTGCAAAAACCAAATCTAGTTAATTGTATTTGAGTGTGCGATTTTAGTTGTAAAATAGAGGTCTCTGCATATCCTTCAATACGTTCCAAACTATTGGGATTAAATTTCTCATCAATATACAGTTCCTTGGGAACCAGGACGGTGTAATTTGTCTTGTTCTTGTCTGATACCCATTGAATCTTCTTCATATCTCGTACAATCTCATTATTTAGATAAGAAGCTGTAATTACTTTTTTATCCAGATCTATATCCTTAATTTTTATATTATACAATTCCATGAGTCTAATTTCTTCATCTTCCGCAAGAAGTATGGCGTCATCTTGTGAAATATAAACCACATTGGAAACTTCAACCTGTCTTGTTCCAAGATCGATGTTTGGATGGTTTCTCAGGGTTACTTTAGTATCTTTGGCATCTTCTACAATTATCCTTATTGGATCTTTGACAAAGAAAAGTCGAATTGCAATAGGCTCAAGGATTTTCCTATTCATTGATTCTAGTGTCTTGAACGGGGGTTTTGATTCTGCTAATGTTAATCCAAGGCTCAAAACAAAACTTCTGATAGCTCTAGGATCAAAACCACGTTTACGCATCGCTGATAAAGTGAGCAGACGAGGATCATCCCAACCAGCAATATGATTATCATCTATCAATCGTTTAATCTTTCTTTTGGAAACTGGCATGTTTTCAAATTCCAATCTTGAGAATTCAACAACTATTGGTTTTCGTAATTCCAATCTATCAAGAATATCCAAATACAGAGCATTACGTAACTCATACTCCTTGCTTCTCAATGCGTGACTGACGCCATCAAGACAATCTTCGACAGGTGCAGCGAAGTCATAAGTGGGCCACACCTGCACTTTTTCACCTAAAAGTGGATGCGGGGCCTCTATTATTCTAAATAGGGTCGGGTCTCTAAGAACAGTATTGTTGTCTTGCATATTTCCCTTGAATCTTACAATAGCGTCGTTTTGATGATAAGTTCCGTCAAATAACTTGTCCAGTCTTTCTTTGTTTTTTTCTGCGTCGTCAATATTGTCTCTGCATGGACATTCAACCTGTTGCATTCTCATTTTATGAATCTTGTTAATATCACAGGTACAAACATACGCATTTCCACCTAATGTCAGTTTTTTACCATAATCATGTAAAACAAATATGTCGTCAGATGTGTTTTTTACAATATCGGGCTTGACTCCTAACCATTCCAAACCAGTTCTAATAGCTTCATAATACTCCAATTTTTCATTCAGTGGATTAGTATCATCAAAACGTAGAATCAATTTGCCATCATAAATTCTAGCGTACTCTTCATCAATTATGGCTGCCTTTGCGTGACCTATATGAGGATAGCCATTAGGCTCGGGTGGAAATCTGGTAATCACTCTAGTTCCTGTCATTTGGAGCTCCGGAAGTGGATGCGAGGCCACATGTTTCTGTGCTGATTTTGAATCAGTCTTGCTATCTTCTAAATCCATTTCATTAAGATATTTTTTCTGCTGCTCCACGTCCATTTTATTTACGGAATCTACTACGGTTTTGATTTCTGCCATTATTGTCTTTATTTCCTTTTTTAATTCTGGTCTTAGACTCAGAATTTTAGCCAGAACGGTATTTACGTTTGTACTACCTGAATGTTCTGCTGCATTTTTCAACGCTATAGCATTGATTAAACTATCGATTTCATCGTTACCATTCACAATACTACAAACTCCTTTCGACTATAAATTTCGCAGAAGACACGAGTGCATTTTTCGCGTTAGTTTCATCATAACTCTTTAAGGATTCAAACGCTTTAATCATGTTATCATGAGCTGTCTTTCGCACTTCCTCTTCTATATTCAATGATGATATCACATCGACGGCGTCTTCAACATAGACCTGATTTGTTCCTTTAGATCCAAAAGCTTTCATGATCTTTTCTCTTTTACTTGTATCTGCAATTTCTAGTGCTAATAGTATTGGAAAGGTCTTTTTACCTTCTCTAATATCATTGCCAACTGCTTTCCCAGTTAATTTGGGATCACCTGTTACTCCGATCAAGTCGTCTATTAACTGAAATGCAATTCCTGTGTATCGTCCAAATTTAGACAAGTTGTTCACGTTCACAGCTGAAGGCTCTTTGGAAGACAGAACGCCTAGGGCACAAGACACTTCAAACAGAGATGCAGTTTTCTTTTGTATCATGTCTAAATATTCATCTATAGTTGGTATCTTGTTATTTGAGGCCATTTGTATGTCAAGACCTTGACCTTCGCACACATAAACACACGAAGTAGACAGAATTCTATTCATTTCGGCAATTATGGTGTCATCATGCCCAACACTCTTTCCTTGTAATGACAGAACCTGAAAAGCTTTCGAGAACAGGATATCTCCAGCAATGAGTGCTATTGGTAAACCAAATTTCTTATGAACAGTAGACATCCCGTGCCGAATATCGTCATTATCCATGATATCATCGTGAATTAGAGAAAAATTATGGATCAGTTCTACTGCTGCTGCAGCTGGTAACGCTTTTTCTTCCATGCCTGAAAACATTTCACAACTTTTTATTACCATGTACGGCCTGAGTTTTTTTCCTCCACTAGCGAGGTAAGTACACGCCGCATCATACAATCTGCTTGGCTCCCCTTCAAGGATAGATAATGTAAAGGTTCTTACACGTGATACAACGTTACTAAGCTCGTCTTTCAAATTATCCATTATTTCACCTTCGCTAATTCTCCAGTGACTATGAATCTAGATTTTCCTAGTTGGTTTATGTTTTTACTGCCAACAAGAAACATTGCGCCCCTCAATTCAATCAATGTCCTGTTAGTAAATTCGTACAAGTTTTCCAATGATTTTGAAGCATGTCTGAGAAAAGGAAAAGCCATACCGCACATATTCGCCCCTAAGGCTATACATTTGGCGATCTCTAAACCATTTCTAATTCCGCCCGACGCAATAACCGGTATCTTTACTGATTTTCTCACTTCTATCAAACTTACTGCAGTAGGGATGCCCCAATCCCAAAACAATTCCCCCAAATTTATCTTATTAGAGTCATGTGCCGTTTCTGCCCTTAACTTTTCAACACCCGCCCAGCTTGTTCCCCCAGATCCAGCAACATTGATTGCGGAAACCCCAGCAGACTGCAATCTCTGGGCAACTTCCATTGAAATCCCAGCTCCAACCTCCTTTACTATTATTGGAATATCAAAATTTGTGCAAATCTCTTTGATCTTTGATAATACTCCTTTATACTTTGGCTCGCCCTCCGGCTGAATCAATTCTTGTAGGGGATTCAAGTGTACAACAAGTGCGTCAGCTTCAATCATTTCAATCATATTCTTTATATCCTTAATTTTCAGTCCCTTTGAAAGCTGTGCTCCTCCAATATTTGCCACCAGAAATGCATCTGGGGCATTAGATCTGGCTATCGAATATGTCTCAGCTAGCTCGCTACTCAAAAGACCTGCCCTCTGACTACCCAGTCCCATACCAAGGCCAAATTTCTCAGCAGTAAGAGAAAGCCTGGAATTTATTTTTGTAGCTTCAGGGGTTCCTCCTGTCATAGAATCAATAATAATCGGTGCTTTGAAGTGGTGGCTAAGAAATTTCTGGTTCGTTTCGACAGCATCAAAATCAATTTCTGGTAGAGCGTTATGAATTAACTTGACATATTCTAAGTAAGTAGATGACTCTTTAGCTTGAACGTTCCTAGTTAAAGGAATAACTATTCCTTCCTTCTTTCGTTGTTTTATTACTTCAATGTCTGAAGGAGAGTCTGATTCATCGGGCATTTCGCTTACTGGACCTTTTTCCCTTTATTACTGTACCTTTGGTTTTCTTGTTATCTAAAATTTTCAGGAGTCTATCAGGTTTGAAGCCATTTACAAAGTGCACATCCATACCTGCAAGTGAGATTTTTAATGCTTCACGAACTTTTCTCTTCATTCCCCCTGTTACATCAAAATTCACGTTTGAAAATTTAATTAATGAACCGTCTTCGACTGTTGATATGAGTTCCTTTGTGCGAGGATCTTGATAAATTCCATCAACATTGACTGCAAAAATTACTTTTTTTGGTCTTAACACATAGGAGAGCATTGTCATCAATTCATCACCCGATAGTATTGAGTATTTATGATGTGTTCTATATACGATATCCCCGTATGTCACTGGTATTATTTTGTCCCTGGCCATCGATGCCAATTCGATGATCTTTTTCACAAGTGGTTTATTTTTTGAAATAAATGAAAAAGGTGAAACAGAGTATGGATTCAACTTGAATCTTATCATTGACTTAACCAATTTATGGTTTAATGAAATCATTGATTCATGAACTACTGCTATACCATCTGATGGGTACCTATCGGGTTTGGAATGCATATCGTACTTTACTGACCAATAATGCCCGAAAGAACCACCGCCATGAACAAATATGATGGGCACTTTTACAGATAATAGCGATTTAAATATTTGATCGATGGCTATTTTGTTCATAGTCATGGGTCTTTCTTTATGAGTAACAACAGAGCCACCCAATTTAATTAAGACAACTTCTTGCAGCATTATGGTTACTTTTCCTATGAAAATTTAAACCTTGATACCTGAATCAAGTTCAGCCAAGAATTACGCCATCATAATCAAATTCGACTAACATCCATTTGCCCGGACCGCTGCCAATTTTCGCTAGTATTTCCTTGCTCGAATCCTTTGGTATAAGTGCAATAACGGCTCCTCCTTTACCCGCACCTGTCAATTTTGCTCCTAAAGCACCGTTATCGAGACTAATTTCAATCAATTTTTCAATCTCTGGATGGGACACCCCTAACAGGGACAACAATTTATGATTTTCAGTAAGCAAATTACCAAGCTCTGATTCATCCCCTTCATTCATTGAGTTTATTGCCCTTTTGCAGATTACTTGAGCTTTTGAGGAAAGTTCTTTGAAAACAGTAGAATTTTTTTGCCTGAATTGTCTTACTTGCGATACTACCTTACCAGTGGAGTGTTTTATCCCACTGGTACCAACGATTAGCGTGAATTTCTTTTTTGGTCTTATACTACTGAATCCTTTGTCGGGTTCAAAATTTACTATCCCGCCAAAAGTTGAAACATAACAATCTACACCGGAGGAGTTTGAGTGTATATTTTGTTCCATTACTCTAGCAGTTTCATATATCCGATTTTTGTCGAGATCGGAAAACAAGGAGTAAAGTGCAGCAACCGTTGATACACATGACGCCGCTGAAGATCCCAAACCTTCTCCATGGGGAATTTGCGAATCTATTTCTAAATTTACCCCAACATTGGATAAATTTTTTTCCTCAAAGACATGTTTTACACATTTAAAAATTGGAAATAGTGATATAGAACTGTTGTCAAGAGACATAATATAGTTATCGTTACTGTTGACAGGTACATTTAATGAGTTTTCTCCTGATCTTATATTAATACGTGACTTGTCACTTAACTTTGCTTGCACATGAATTCTTCTATTTATTGCTGTAACAATAGCAGGGTTATTGTAGACTACGAAATGTTCTCCAAAAAGGATTACTTTTGCAGGAGCTGATGATACAGCTCTCTTGAAATGGGTATTCATACAAATAAAATTGACGAATAACCGACTACTGATTTATTATCTCCTGCTATGTCTCCACTTGTGGCATATTTCAACAACTTGCCCTTTGTTGCTCCCATTCTTTTTGATATCTCCATAACTGTAGCAATGGCACCGTAGCCACACGCTGTTACATTAAACGAAATCAATACTGAATAAAATTTTTCAATATCTAGTGAGAGAATTGCAGATATCAGGAGTTTATCCTTTTCGTAGGCTAGGTTATTTGCTTCGTAGTGTGTCAGATCCGAAGAAGCAATCGGTATCAAATTTCTATCCCTTATTGATTCATAAATGTCACTACCAAGCTTTTTACATGTATTCTTACCTTGGTTAATCAGGATTATTGGCACTATTTTGAATTCGCCTTTAATGTATTGAAGGAACGGAAGCTGGACTTCAATACAATGATCTCTAGAATGGGCTGATTCATCAATACTAATTATATCACAATTTTGATGAATGATTTGGGCCACTTCAGAATCAATCTCTACCTTCCCCAGCGGAGTTTCCCAAGTACCTTTATC
>Ga0193738_1000551_pt1 | contig 18672 bp, 14 predicted proteins | sample L2a1metaG_FD_144927 | JGI IMG/M metagenome (GOLD analysis project Ga0193738, IMG submission 144927) | Soil microbial communities from a riparian zone of the East river system, Colorado, United States - L2a1 | ecosystem: Environmental > Terrestrial > Soil > Riparian zone | place: USA: East River...
ACATCTTCTCCCGGAGCGGTAATGTCAACGGCATCTCCACGGCTCGATGCAGTCCAGTCCCGCTTAAGAGGATTGGAAGCAGCGACCGCAATTGTTCCAGGGTAAACAGCAGGAGCAATCACAAACTGTATTTCATTTCCCGCGGCGCAGCACCAGATGACGCCTTTGTCGTATGCCTTCTTCGCCATCTTCGCCGTTGCGATTGTCGGCGGAAGTCCCATGCTCATGGTGATTACATCAAACCCCTGGCTCAATGCCATGTCAAGCGCGCTTGCAAGTTGTCTTTGGCGGTTGATGAGAATTACCGACTCGGAAATCCTGAAAGGAGTTAACTTGTAATCATAACTGTTGAGCACGCCGCCATTTCCATTGGTAGGAATGTTCGTGAGGATGTTCCCGATGATCAGGCTGGACGTGCGTGTACCGTGCCCCGGCTGCTTCAGCACACCAATACCCCTGGCGTCCCTTGCATCATCTCTATCTTTTCCTTCGGCAAGAAAGTTATAGTCGTTGTCGAGGTCATACCTTCCTTTCACTTTCGAGTGGTCAGAATATCCTGTGTCAAATTGAACCAGCTTTATCCCAGCTTCCGACGGTGATACTGTTTTCGCGTCAAGGATTACTTTATCAAACCCGGTCGCCTTCCAATTCCATTTTCTATTCTCATTATCTATGATTATATCTTTATCCGGTTTGCCTGTTCTTTTTTTCACATATGGGCTCTGGTTCACAACGGTATATTTTTTCAGGAACTCATCTTCATTCGGTTCACCATAACCGTCATCTACTACGCCCAGCGATTCGGCAGGAGTGACGGAATTTTTATTCAGAAATTCTCTGTCGGCATTTAACGCCAATGGAACATCCACTTCTGCATTCAGGATTCCCGGTATCTGGACCAGCTCTTTAATTTCTTCCTGCGGATTGCTGATAGAAGGAATCTTCAACACAAATAATTCAATGTGATTTTCCACTGCCGATGAAGGCATGGCCAAATAAAATTCAACTCCGGAACCATAACTGCTTCGTAATATGGTTGTGATCTGTTGTGCTGTTGACACACTGTTTATTGCGGTAACAAGGAAGTCGCCGGAAGCGGCGGTTGAAGGTGCAGCGCTGTTCATAGCATTATTTTTTTCGGGTTCATTTGCTTTTGGAATAGTTACCGGCGGGGGATGCGCCACAGTTTCATCCAGTTGGGCCGCGACTTTTTTTGTTTTCCTTAGGAGTAGATTTCGGCCGTGGTCCATTTCAGGCGTCAGACTTGCATTTGTCAGCGCTTCGAGAATACGGCTGACCTTTATCCCTTCGTTTCCAATCCAATCGATTTCATCGTCGGGTGTATTCGGCGTTGCAGGCGTGCCCGCTTTTGTCAATACCCTGTTCTGGTCGTCGGTGCGCGGCAAGCCGGAGTGATGCAAAGCAATTACTTCGCATGTACCTAATGCAACAACCATTGATCCCGATGATCCGGGCAGCGTATCCGTTTCGTAAATAATTTTGTTTTCTGTTTCTGCAAAAAATGCCGTGTCCTTTGTTGCCATCCAGCAGTACCGCAGGAAAATTATTTAATGTCTTGTTGCTGTTGATGCTCTCATGATCTACACCGATGAATGTAAAATCCAGGCCGGAGTAAGTTTCACCTTCAATTTTTTTTAGCGTGGAGGTCAGAAAAAATGCACGAGGGTTTAAACGGAAAACAGTTTTGGATTTGAGGTCAGGGCTCGGCGGATCATCGAGCTCATAATCGAATTCCGCATACAGGTTGGCAGCATCGTGAATGGATTCGATAACGTGATTGTTTGTGATCAGTATATTATCCGCAACAAGAAACCCTGTTCCAAGCGGCCTGTTGTCGCGTGTTATCCTGCAGACAGATTTGCACAACCTTGATAGCAAATTAAAAATGTATACATCCTGGAAATCAATAGAACCCGAGATCCGCTCAATGGCCATCGCATCGTTTCCTTCACGCGCAATCCTTAACTGCATCCGTGATGAATCACCCTCAAGTTCAGTAAATTCTATTTTTTTCTCTCTCACCAATTCCAGGTTAGCCAGGGCTTTGGTAAATTCACCCTGGGCTTTGCCATGTCTTTCTGCAACGCATTCCAATACTTTCCATCGAGATATCATGATGTTAGTGAAATATATTTTAGCTCTGCAAATTATAACTCACTTAAATCTTAAAAAAGGACAACCATGATCAAATATCACATAGCAAATTCAGGTCTTAGACTTTTTACCAGAAGTGATTTAGTTGCTGGTTTCAGAGGAAGATTTTAATTTATGCAGGATATCAACTGAAATAAATCCATGTCAAATTCTGCCTGCTTGCTGAAAATGACCTGCAGGAATAAGTGATGTGCGCGATGAATACAATCAAAGTCTCCCTCTGCGGCACTAACAGAATTATTCAGATTATTTCAATATTCTTTCTTTAATTAATGGTAGTGGTTCCGTTTCCTTAAAACATTTTCATACCTCCTCGCTTACCCTAGCCCTGAAGGCCTGCCTGCCGGTAGGCAGGGAAATCAGCGCACAAGTCCCCCTGCTTACCGTCAGGCAGGCTTTAGGGGATCTAGGGGTTTAAGAAAAGCGAACTTTTTTATCTTCTCGAGCAAACTGTACCACTACCTTAATTCATGCGAATTCGTGTAATTCGTGGCTAACAATTTATCTTTGAATTTTTAGGATCTCTCCCATATCTTCACCTCAACGAAAAATCAGAAGCAGAACAGATTTAAATTCACACACCAAATAAAATATCACGATGACAACTTTCAATTTTAAACCAATCAAAAAAATCCTGGTTCCTACCGACTTTTCAGGAAATGCAGATCATGCGTTGAACTATGCTGTATCACTTGCAACGAGACTGGAAAGTAAACTGGTTTTATTCCATTCATCAAAAGTTCCGATTGCAGCCCTTAACGAAACGGTGCAAATCAACACTGATGACGTGATCGTTGGTGAGACTCATGAGCAACTTAATGCGCTGAAAAATAAAATTACATCACGCGAGAATGCGATTGAAGTGGAAACAGTTTCATCGGTAGGATTTGCCGTAGAAGAAATATTAACCACATGCGAGAACCAGGATATAGATCTGATCATCATGGGAACAAAAGGCGCCCATGGTCTTGGCGAAATATTCATCGGAAGCAATACGGCTGATGTCATCTCAAAAGCGAAATGCCCCGTGCTTGCGATTCCTCACAATGCACTGACTGGAAAATTAGACAAGGTGCTTTTTGCAACCAATTACAACGACAACGACTACCATTCGATTTTTCTGCTCACAGAAATTTTTAAACCATGGAACCCTGATATTGTGATCGTACATGCTACGGAAAATGCACAGCCGTTGGAAACAGACTTTTTCGAACAATTCAAAGAAGATGTAGTCACCAAGGTTCGCTACGGAAAATATTCATTCAAGCTGCTTGAAGGAGGTAATGTTGAAAGTGTAGTGAGCGATTTTGCATATTCCAACAACGTGGATCTCATCTCAGTGGCCAAACACAAAAAAACTTTATTTGAAAGAATCGTAGGAGTAAGTACTAGTAAAAGGCTGGCTTTTCATACACACATTCCGCTTTTGGTATTTCCGGAGAGTATGGGATAAGAAATAATTTCGAATCCTCGAATTTCGAATTTCGAAAAAATTGTTCAGTGGTTCATTTGTGATTCTGTATTCTGTAGAATGATTTTGGTGATACATAAATAAGAAATACCAAATTCTAAAAAATTCTGAATGCCGAACTTTCGAAATTTAATATTCATCATTCTGTATTTTTTCGTCCCGATAGCTATCGGGATTCGAAATTCGAAGATTCGATATTTGACACTTTCTCCAGCAACTGGTATCCTGTTCCATACACATTTACAATTTCCAGAGATGGATCAGTTTTAAGGAGGTTCCTCAGGCGCGTGAGGTAGACATCCATGCTCCGCGAAATAAAATAATCATCATCACCCCAGATGTGGTTCATGATGAAACTCCGCGTTACAAGCTCGTTTCTTTTTTCTGAAAGGATGCGCAGCAATTCCGATTCCTTCGGCGTTAGTTTTTTTTCTGTGCCGTCGGATGATTTAATAATGCGTGTCCTCGAGTCGAATTCAAACATCCCTAACCTGTGAATATTCTGTCCATTAGGCTCTGTACGCGCCGTGCTCCGCTTTAATACAGCAAGGATTCTGTAGTTCAGCTCCATCATACTGAATGGCTTTGTGATGTAATCGTCACAGCCATTTCTGAAACCCTGCAGCTTGTCGGCTTCCATGGAACGCGATGTGAGGAAAATGATCGGGACGCTTTCGTTGAGCAAACGGATTTTTGCTGCAAGCTGGAATCCATCCATGCGCGGAAGCATGATGTCAAGGATGCAGATGTTGAACGGGGATTCGCGGAAACGCTTGAAACCTTCTTTGCCATCATGACAAATGGTAATGTTGTAACCGCTGGAAGAAAGATTTTCTTTTAGGAGATAACACATGTTCTTGTCGTCTTCCACAAGAAGAACAGATGTAGTTGCATAATTTGTTGTCATATAACTGGAATAAAAATTTTAAACTCACTTCCTTGTCCGGGCTGACTGTTCACTTCCACTTCGCCGCTGTGGGCATTCACGATAAGCTTTACATAACTCAGTCCGAGACCATATCCTTTCACGTCGTGGAGGTTTCCCTGCGGCACGCGATAAAAATTTTCAAATATTTTTTTCTGATGTGCAGCCGAAATTCCAATGCCGTTGTCTTTAATTTTAATGAAGACGCCATTGCGCTGCGATCCTGTCGTAATGGTGATAACAGGTTTCCCTGCATTGTAGCTGATGCCATTATCGATCACATTATAGATGGCATTGAAAAGCAGCGTCTCATCCGCTTTCACTAAAGGATTCTCGGCTTTAAAGTCGCATTGAATGGTAGTGCCGTTGCCGTTGATCACCGGGTCAAAAGCGGTTACTGTTTTCTGGATAAGCTGGTGAACATCCGTCTCTTCAAGCGAAAGGTGCAAGGTCTCTTTTTCAAAACGCGCCACCTGCAATATCCTGTCTACGTTTTCACGCAGTCTTCCTGTTTCATGGCCGATGATTTTCAGAACTTTTTCTTCTGATGCATCATGTACTGATTTATGAGAGGCGAGACTTTCAAGTGCAAGAGAAATATTTGTCAACGGAGTTTTGAATTCATGTGTCATGTTGTTTATGAAATCATTTTTAAGCTCCGACAATTTCCGCTGCCTCAGGATGATCCTTGCAAAGAGAAAAAAGGCAACTAACAATGTTCCGATCACAAGCACAGAAGCAACCAATAGTTTCTTAATTCCCGCAAGAATAATCTGCGCGTAATTGTGAAATGCAATCCTGAGCTCATACGGTTGAGAGAAATAGGCAGTGTTGGTAAGGGGAACGCTGAAAGGTGATGTCAATAGTGGTTTGTTATTTTTAGCAGAACTGTATTCAATCCTGTTAAGATCGCCGCGTACAAAACCATAATTGAAGCTGTCAGTAATAGAAACGGCTGCAAGATTTTTTCTGAGTAATGAATCGGTGATCTTCGGAGAAAACACTTCTTCTATCGGCTTATGTTCTGAAAATGCATCACGGTAATTTTTCTGTGTCACTTGTTCGAGCTTGTTCCCGGCAATAACGGGTGCAGCGGAATCTGTTTCGAGGTAAGTGAACGTAAGCACCATCTTCACATCCACTGGACTACCAAACATCAGGTTGTCCCACTTGAATGGAAGATACTCGTTAGCATCGGCAAAAAACATTGGAACTGTATCAGGAATTTCATTCGTTAAGAAAGTATCGTTCGCCCAATGCTGCTTCGCGATAAAAAAACCTTCCTGTGCATTGATCCGCGTTTTAGAAAATAGCTCGAAGCATGTCACTACCCTGTTCATCTCTTCAGTGGTTTTAATCATCGCATCTTTCACTTTTGATGTAAACTCTTTTTCAGAAAGATGATATGCGCTTGCAGCCCAATAGATCTGTACTCCTATCAATGCAATCAGTGCAAGCCCAACACCTGCGATGATCAACATTACCGTTGACTTTCTCATCATTCAAAGGTCAAAAAATTTCCCGACTGTAAAATAAATTAAGGATGTTTTAAGAATCTTTAGTTATCCTTTAACTGCTGATGCGAAAGCGTATAGAGAAATTCGGTGCCTAAACCGCTTTGCTCTTTCAATTATGATTGCGATGCAGAAAATATTCCAGGGCCGGGGCGGACTGCATGCAATCAGCTAAAACCATTTATCATGAATAAAAATTTACGTAATGCTTCTTTATCTATGATGTTATGCCTTGCCTCTGTTTCAATGAACGCGCAATGGTGCATACCCTCAACCATTATTCCCTATGCCCCGACAATGCCAGGGATCACGCATGTTGTGATTGGTACCATTGACAGAACTTCTTCTGACCTGGAGAATTATCCGAATAACAGTTATGTCAATACAGGACTGTCTACAGATCTTGAAATTGGAAACACATATTCCGTGTCCATCACGCATACAATTGATGGAACAATTTGCCCTGATATGAACCTGCGTGTCTGGATAGATTACAACCTTGACTACAGTCTTGAAGATGCCGGAGAAACTGTAATCAGCGTAAATCATCATGCACCTGGAACTTATAGCGGAACCTTTACCATTCCGGCTACTGCTGTTCCGGGAATAACGCGGATGCGCATCACTGCAAAGATGTCCAATATCGGCGGGCATACACTTCCGACTCCATGCGATATGCCTAATCCAGATCCCCTGGGATACCATGGAGAGACTGAAGATTATTCTTTAAATATTCTCACCGCAACTGGTATACAGAATGCACCATCACCGTATTCCACTCTTTCCGTATTTCCCACTGTAGTCACCGATCATGTTACCATTTCGATTCCGTCTTCTGAAATTACAACAATAAAACTCACCAATGCACTTGGAGATATCGTTTGGATAAAAGGGTTGAATGCTTATGCGCGGGAAATTTCACTGGGAGAAGAAGTACTGGGAAAAATTCAGCCCGGGATTTATTTCGTTGAAGCAACCGGTGCATCAATAAAAGCAGTTAAGAAAATCCTTGTCAGTAAATGAAGCGTGTAATATATTTCTCCTTCGCTTACTAGGGGTTGAGAAAAAGCTGAATGGTTGAAACATTTTCATTTGAAATATGACAACTTAATATGCAACAAATTTTACTGTTTGTTTTCTCTATGGGTCTTGTTTCATTTTTGTCGTGCACCAACGATAAATTTGAAACAGACCCTTGTTCTGCAGTTTCATACGTGGAAACGATTCGTCCGCTCGTTGAATCGAAATGTGCATTTTCCGGATGTCATGTTGAAGGATTTCCCCCCGGCGACTTTACCCTTTATGAAGTGCTTAAGCAAAAAGCAGAAGAAGGAAAAATTCAATTGATGGTGTTCAGTCTTGGAATCATGCCTCCGGTTCATATACTTACAGAAGAAGAAAAATCACAACTGCAATGCTGGCTTCAATCCGGGGCTGAGAAGATGTGACGAGGTGATTAAGTGACGAAGTGACGAGGTAACAGCCCTGAAAAAAAGGGATAGACCGGTTTACTTTTAGAAGGATTAGTGGCCATAGCTGTTCCACCAGCCAGATTGGTAATAGATTTAATTCGGACGATAAACAAACCTCTCCGGGTCTGAAAAATTTTTCCAGTCTATTTTGAGGCAATGTCGTATGATCTGCACAATGTCCTGAAACGAATTTGGCTTTGTTATATACATGTTTGCGCCATTCTTTCGCGCAGCTTCGATATTATCAGAATTGGATGAGGTAGAAAATATCAGAATTGGAATGTTGCGTAAAGATTCCGTTGCGCGGATTTCAGCAAGAACTTCTTCACCATTTTTGCCAGGCATATTCCAGTCCAGGAAAACCATTGCCGGTGAAGGCGGAGGATTTTTCAGAAGATGAATCAAATCACCACCATCGAAATTTGCTATGAGCTTTATTCCTTTGTCGGCTTCCTCTACAGCATCCTGGAAGATGGCGATGTCATCCTTGTCATCATCGGTATAAAAAATATGGATTTTTTCCTCTGTCATGTGCGGATGTAAATGTAGTCGTAATAGTGGGATTAGATGGTGATATTCGTAATACGTTAAACGGCTGCCCTGTTGACCTTATCTAACCCGGAATAATTCGAACGCTATCTGAATGGGATGGAATGGCTTGAAAAATATTTCTACATCCATTTCATTTCAAAAATTTCACGTGTGTGGTAACTGATGATAATATCTGCTCCGGCACGCGCAAATGCATGCATGTTCTCCATGATAATTTTTTGTCCGTCGATATATCCTGCTTTTGCTGCAGCTTTCACCATGCTGTATTCTGCCGAAACATTGTAGCAGGCCACAGGCAGCATAGTATTTTCACGAACGGTCCTGATTATATCAAGATATGCAAGCGCTGGTTTCACCATTACGATGTCAGCACCTTCTGCTTCATCAAGTTTTGCTTCGAGTAGTGCCTCGCGGGCGTTCCTTAAATCCATCTGGTAACTTTTTCTGTCGCCTTTTCCGGGTGCAGAATCAGCAGCCTCGCGGAAAGGTCCATAATATGCCGAAGCAAATTTTGATGAATAGCTCATGATCGGAGTATTCACAAAATTATTTTCGTCCAACATTTTCCTTATTGCAGCAACACGACCATCCATCATGTCGCTGGGCGCAACCATATCAGCACCTGCCTGCACATGTGCCAATGCCATTTTCCCAAGTACAGGCAAAGAGATATCGTTATTTATTTCCAGGACCTCTTCCTTCCCCGACTGATGCGGATGAACTGATGTAAGACCGCAATGACCGTGTGTCGTATATGCACAAAGACAAACATCGGTTATAATAAAAAGGTCGCTTCCGAAATTTTTTTTCAGTGCATGTATTGCGTCTGCAACTACAGAATGTTCTGCATGCGACGAATGTGCGTCTTCAAACTTATCCTCACCAACTCCGAAAAGTAAAATTTTATTCACGCCTGATTTCAATCCCGCTTCAACATCTTTTACGAGTGTATCTGCTGAAAACCTGCTGATACCGGGCATGGCATCAATCGCTTCCACCTTGTTGTTTCCTTTCGTAACAAAGTATGGATAGATGAACATTTCCTTGCTGAGTCGTGTTTCAGCAACGAGTTCTCTTAAGATGGGCGATGAGCGAAGTCGTCTTGTGCGGACCATGTAGATATTTAGTAAGAAGAATTTTAGTAATCAGGTATTAGAAGATGCGGTAAATACTGCGCGCGTCAGCGCTACGTCATCGAATGCGTCAGAAAGCAAAGGATGCATTACGCCGGATTTCTTCAATGCATTTGCAGTAGCATCGCCCATTGCAATAACTTTATGAGAACGGCTGAGTTTATTTTTTGCGAAGAATGCTTCCACGTTCGAAGGACTGGTGAATACAAAAATGCCGGACGGCGAAACCGGAACCTCGAATTCAGTTTTAATCGTTTCATATACGGGCAGGTCGGTTGTTTGACCGGGTTTCACAAAACCGTTCTGCACACTCCTCATGCTTCCTTTCGCCATCGGAAATAATACGGTACCGCTTCCGACACGCGATGCGAATTGCTTTCCTGTCATCTTTGTATCTGTAGAGTAGCCGATGAATTCAGCACGCTTGCCGAACTTCCGGATTGCCTCCGCAGTTGATTTTCCGATGCAGCCGAATTTCTGGTTGCCGAGTGACGGCTTCTGTAAAAAGAAAAATGTCACCGCATTTTTACTCGAAAAGAAAATCCAGTCGGTTTGAGGAAAATATTTAAGCGGAACGGGCTTCATCTCGATGAGTGATTTTCCCTCCGCCTGGAATCCATGATGAGAAAGAACGCGCGAGAAATAATCCTCACGTTTTAAATTCCTTGTTATAAAAACTGGTCCGGGTGTAATTGATTTTAACTTTGAGACAATACGCTCGGCCATTGTATCAACATTTTTCGATTCAAGGTAAATACCGGCAGGCAATGTTTCCCATGATTCAGATTTCGACACCCAGGATTTGTAAACTTCTTTATCATCATCATATTCGCAATACACACCTACTGGCATCTGGCATCCGCCATGAAAAAGGTTCAGCACCTTTCTTTCAACGCCAATCTGTAATGCAACTTCAGTGTTATTGATCGACTGCAGCTTTTGAAAAAGCTCTTTGTCGCTTTTCCTGATTTGAATTGCCAATACGCCTTGTGCCGGCGCTGGAATAAATTCTTTCGGACTGAGTTTTTCGGAATGCAGATCGCTGATGTCAAGTCCAAGCCTCTCAACTCCTGCTGCAGCAATGAGTATGGCATCATAGTCTCCCGAGCGCAGCTTGTCAATTCGTGTAGGAACATTTCCCCTGAGATCTTTCAACTCAATATCGTTTCTGAAAGCAAGCAACTGTGATTTTCTACGGGAAGAAGAAGTTCCAACAACTGCATTTTTCTTCAGCGAAAGTTTTTGTTTTTCATCAACGCTTTCTTTCCTGATCAGGAGCAACTCCGAAGGGTCTTCGCGATTGGTAACAGCAGCAATGATGAGATCAGGATGGGATTCAGTCGGGAGATCCTTGTGCGAATGAACGGCGAGGTCTGCTTCATTATTCAACAAAGCGTCTTCTATCTCTTTTGTGAAAAAACCTTTGCCCTCCAGCTTTTCAAGGCTCAGGTGTTGAATTTTATCTCCCTGTGTTTTTATGATGTTAAGCTCCGCGCTGATTCCAATACCCTTTAGCTTTGACGCAACATGATTTGCTTGCCATAATGCGAGGTCACTACCGCGGGTTGCTATAAGGAATGCCGATTTCAATGTAAGATGTAAAATGTAAGATGTAATTTTTTAGCTCTGTGAATTTTTTCTGGAAGTGCCCAATATTTTCGACAATTCCAAAGCTTCTTTACTAATTGACTCAAGGCGTGCCTTTTTAATTAATCCACTTTGTTGTATGCATTCAAGCCAAAATACACATTCGTCAGCTTCTTCAAACGCTATACTAAGCTTTGGGTAGTGCATCAGTTTGAGTTTTCATTTCAATATCGCTGACTTCGACTCCGCTCAGTCAGCTGCTTTTATTACAGAAAGTGGCTTGCTGAGCGTAGTCGAAGCAAGCTAAATTTGGAACTGATGCACTACCAAGCTTTGCAACGAAAGCTGCTCATGATTGCGCAATGCACGCAGCACGAATGATTTGATTTTCAAAATATCTGCCAAGTGAATTCTTAGGTAACGCTTCGGCAAGTTTCGCAATCCGGAATGCTAGTTCTTTTAACCGGCTTTGTAATTCATATTTATTCATGGCACATGTTGCCATCTTCATCCTGACTTTTACATCTGATAAAATGGAATAAATATTAAATCTTACATATTACATTTTACTTGTGCTTAGAATAATCTCCTTCGCCATAATCATCGGAACGCTGATGCATTTTTTTTCCATGTAATCCATCACATTCAGCAGGACTTCTTTTGACCTTTCGTCAAGCGAATTTATTTCAGTAGCAAAAACATCGGTCATTGCTTTTGTTTTTATTTCACGGATCTTCTGAGGCACTTCCCGCATTTTCAATTCTACTTTACGCGTACGGAACTGTCCGTGAAATTCTTCAATGCCTTCATCAATGATTCGTCCGGCAGCTTTTACTTCTGCTTCGCGGTCCAGGAGATTTTGTTCCGCTTCCTTCTTTAATTCATGCAAACCGATGTACTGAACATCATTACCGGAAATTACTTCATGGTGCACATCGGCCGGAAGAGCAAGATCAATCAGTATCTTTTTTTCACGGTCGTTATTAAGTAAAGCGCTGTATACATTTCCTGTCACAATTGCCTGCGGCGAAGAAGTGCACGTAATCAGTACATCGAATCCGTTTTTGAATGACGCCAATTCATCCAGCGCAAATGCTTTTATAGTCTGTCCGGAAATATTGAAGCTCTCAGCGAGCTGCTCTGCTTTGCTGACTGTCCGGTTGAAGATGCTGAAATTCTTATAGCCATGCTTGGCCAGGTATTTCAAGAGGTTCCCGTTTGTTTCGCCTGCACCGATCACTATAAACCGTGCATTCACCGGAACTTCAAGTGAACGTAGCTTGCGGTATGCAAGTGAAACAACCGACAGTGGGTTTTCTCCAACCTTGGTTTCTGTGTACACCTGCTTTGCAGTAGTGATTACATTTTTAATAACAAGGCGCAGCGAATCACCTGTCAGGCCGGCTTGCTTGCAGCGGTCGTAAGCATTCCTTACCTGCGTAATGATTTCCCTTTCCCCAACAACCATTGAATCCAGCGAGCTGGCAACTTCCATCAGGTGGCGGACGGCAGCATCATTCTCAAAAACCTGCGCATGCTTGACGGCAAATGAAATCTCTGATTCATTCCAGTCTTCCCGGAAATTTTTAAAGAAGCTTTTTAGAAAGTTATGATCGACAACAGAAGTATGATAGATCACGAATTCAATCCTGTTGCAGGTTGAAATATATAGGAGTTCGGTAAGCCCTGTTAAGGCCTTAAGCTTCTGAAGCCTTTCATCCTGGTTTTCTTCATGCAGAAAAAAGCGGGAAAGGTCTTTTAGAGAAGTTGTTTTGTGTGTAAAAGCGATAACCGATAAATGCTTCACTGCCTTATTCGAAAAATTCGGCTGCAAATATCTTCCATACCCGCCCGCCCATGTCATGAAATTGTCAAGACGTTTTCTACGCTTTATTGGCACTTCGTTTTCATGATACTTTGAAAAAAATATCTTTGCGCATCATCCCTGCTTCAAAGTTGAAAAAGCACATACCAAATCTCCTCACCTGCCTGAATCTTTTCTGCGGCTGTATTGCTGTAGTACTGGTTTTCCGGAATCACCTCCAGTGGGCAGCTTACCTGGTATTTGCCGCAGCTTTTTTTGATCTCCTCGATGGTATGATTGCCAGGATGTTGCGTGTAACTTCAGCGATCGGAAAAGAATTGGATTCTCTCGCTGACATGATCAGCTTTGGTTTTGTTCCCGGTGCTATCCTTTTCAAAATGATGCAGTTGAATGTGGATTCGATTTCTTCGAACCAAAATTTAAATACCTTCATTCAGTTCCTGCCTTTTATTGTCACCATTTTTTCAGCCTTGCGCCTGGCGAAATTCAATATTGATACCCGGCAAACGGATTCGTTCATCGGTTTGCCTACACCGGCCAACACGTTGCTCATCGTTTCTTTTCCATTGATCCTTATGCATGATAGCTTCAACCTTTCAGGCATTTTACTGAATCCGTGGTTCATCCTGGGTATCACTGTTCTGCAATCTTTCCTGCTGGTTTCAGAACTGCCGCTCATTGCACTCAAGTTCAAAAATTTTTCCTGGAAAGAAAACAGCTACCAGTATTTACTGGTCATCGCTGCAGGTTTACTGCTACTCCTTCTAAAGTTCACTGCTATTCCAATCATCATATTCTTATATGTATTTTTGTCGCTGATAAAAAATTCAAGAAAAGAGTCAGGAATCAAGAGCCAGGAGCCAAGAGCGAGGAGTCGGGAGTCAGGAGTTAAGAGTTAAGAGACAAGAACTTAAAAATTTTTTCACTACGCAAGAGCTCTCTGAAGTAAAATAGAAACCAAAACTATTATGAAATACACTGCAGAAATAGACGTCATGCCATTGAAAGCATTGCTCGATCCACAAGGCAAAGCCATCGGAATGGGACTGGCAAACATGGGACTTCCGCAAATCGGAAATGTGCGCATGGGCAAACACATTACACTGGAAGTGGAAGCTGACACCAAAGAATCAGCGAATGAAAAAGTAGATACAGCTTGTAAGAAACTTTTGTGCAACCCGATTATAGAAGGGTATCATTTTGTTCTGCACGAAATGGTGGCTGGTTGATCGAAAGTGGGAAATAGGAAATGGAAATTAGGAAATTGGAAAACCATCTTCCAATTACCATTTACTATTTACCAATTACCAATTCCCATCTAGAATCTCCGCAGTTCGAAATTCTGTCCGAGATAAACTTTACGCACCGTTTCATCGGTGGCAAGCTCATGAGCCGTTCCAGCTTTTAAAATCCTTCCTTCGAAAAGAAGATAGGCCCGGTCAACGATACTTAAAGTTTCATGCACATTATGATCGGTGATGAGTACCCCGATATTCCTGTCCTTGAGATGTGATACAATGTTCTGAATGTCTTCCACAGCAATCGGGTCCACACCAGCAAATGGTTCATCGAGCAAAATAAATTTCGGATCAACGGCTAGCGCCCTTGCAATTTCAGTCCTTCGTCTTTCTCCTCCTGATAAAAGATCGCCGCGGTTTGTACGAACGCGGTTCAGACCAAACTCTTCAAGCAGCGATTCCATTTTCTGCTTCTGTGCTTCCTTGCTTAGTTTGGTCAGCTCAAGCACTGCCATGATATTGTCCTCCACGCTCAGCTTGCGGAATACTGACGCTTCCTGTGCGAGATAACCGATACCCAGCTTGGCTCTACGGTACATCGGCAGCTTGGTGATGTCTGCTTTATCGAGATAGATATGACCTTCATTCGGTTTGATGAGTCCCACGGTCATATAAAATGAAGTGGTTTTGCCTGCGCCATTCGGACCAAGCAGGCCTACAATTTCTCCCTGGTGCACTTCGATAGAGACATTGTCGACCACCGTTCGCTTCTTGTATTTCTTTACAAGGTTTTCGGTTCTTAAGATCATTGAGCAAACGGGTTTAAAATTTCATGTGCTTACCAGTCGGCAAGATTGCTAAAAACTTTTGGAATTTCATTGCGATTGGTATAAAAGGTAGTGGCTAAGTTCTGAGCCATTCAGTATAAAATCAAAAAGTAAAGAAGAGGCTGTAGCGGATCATATCTAAAAGTGTTTCCGGATTGTAAACATGTGTGATCCTCTTGATGACATCAATCCGTCCAAACTTAAGAATGTTTTCGATTCCGATGCCTGCTTCAATGTATGGCGTCTCAAGAGATCTTGGAAAATTATTTGGATCTACCATTATATCACGGTTTGCATTACTCACATGTCCGACAAGGGTTTTTAACTGCACGACTTCACGCCATTTCAATTTTCGTATGAGCGGAAGACGATCCAGGAATATTCCGCCGAAATGATGAATCAGCGATGCCGAAGCAAATTCATCGCTCACGAATTCAAAATAATTCATCTGGTTAAACAAGAGGCTGCTGTACGTATATGTTTCATTTCCCTTATGCACCTCCAGCAGCGGATAAGGAATCGTTCCCCAAATTTTTCCGGCTTCGAGTTCAATACCCGTGTAACCGAAATTGCCCCAATAAACATAATCAAGGACGTTGACCTTGAGTCTTTGATATGACAGGTCACCATTAAGGAAATCTTCAATGCCTGTTGAATATGTAACTGTAGTGATGGGGTAAGAACTTCCTAAAGAAATCCGTGTCGACTTTCTTCCAACGGCGCCTTTCCTTCCCGACTCAATAAATTTTTCCTTGTATGCAAAGCGAAGCGTGACGGATGCTTCAGTCGTATTAATGATACTGTTTACGCGCGTGTGTTCTTCATTTGCCCAATAATCGAAGTTGAGGCCCTGCAATGGCGTAAGGATGCGGTGGAATAGCGAGAAGTTTGCATTCAGGCCTCTTGCAACATATGTTTCAAAGAAAATCTTTGCCTGTTCATTCCTGTTAAACCGCGAACTCGTCATGCGGCTGAGAACACTTACAAGAAAATTATCGGATTCAAAAGAGCTGAGCTGCTTGCCGAGTTGTTCCACGTCTCTCTTATACGAGGCGCCAAACGATGTAGAATTTTTATTGTCAAAAAAATATTCAAACCCTCCGCTGTATTTCCAGGCGCTGTCGTTCAAACCGTAGGCAACATATCCCTTTAACTGTATGGCCTTGCTGAATTTATTGTTGGTCCGTCCACCAAGCTTGAACCTGCTGCCTTCAAGTGCATTGAAACTGTATAATGTAAAGAGCTGACCGATATCCATGGGACCCACTGCCCAGTACCCGGTAGCAAGGAAAGTAATTACGTCGAGGTAGGTATTGAAGATGGGCATGTTTTCAAGCGTGTCCACCATCTTGTAAATTTTCTGTTCCGTTTCAGTAAGTGAATCATGCCTGTTCCCCTGCCAGTAGCTCTCATCCCTCCTGTTGGCACTGTCAAGCACGATAACTTCTTCGCCATCGTCAAAAAAAGATTCAGGCATGGGCTGATCAAGAACATAATCCCTGTACGTGTTCGTCTTTCTCGCAATGAACCCCATCGTTTCATTCTTCTTACTTTCTGACGGAGCAATATTCATCACAAGGATTTCTTTAGTCAACATCCATTGCTTTCCTTCTATCAAATCGTATTCATGAACGATACCCACGTCTTCGATGAAGTTGAGGTTCGCATCGTCAACAATCCTCATAGATATTTTCTTCACTGCAAAAGTTGTATCGTGTACCCACAACTCACCATTGAAAGTAAGCTCCTGCTTTCTGCGGGTAACGAACTTTAGTTTGTAACACCACTTCTGATCCATGTAGGCGCTGTCCAGCAGATAATATTTATAATACGCAGGCCCTACATCATTGAGCGGACTGATAAATCCTTTCCCGAATAAATATATATAGTTATCGTACACATTAATGTGCTGGTAAAAATCACCAAGGTACTGGGTGATGGTATTGTTTTCTATCCCGGAAATTTTGGACGCCTTTATGACTTCGCGTGTATGCTTCGGATCCTTTTTGAAATAGATGTCGCTGAGCGTTTCTGAAAGAAATACAGGAAGGAAAGGTTTTTTATTTGTGGCAGAACTATCGGCATATTCAAAAATGAACTTGAAGGGTCTCAATACCCTTTTGTTCTTAAGGTCATCCGTAATATTATTTACATCAAACTCGATTTTGTTGTATGACTCATACTGGTAAGCGCTCACCGAGGTACGGTCGTTCTCTTCCTTTTGCTTGCGTACCTGGCGCATGATGATATCTGCGGGGTTCTCCCCTGCTTTAACAGTAGCTTCAGGAAGGTCGAATTTATTGACGCGCAATGCAAAGTTGATCGTCTGTGTCCTGCCCTGCAGCACAGGAATTGTAACCGTTATATACCCGACAAACGTGGCGCTGATGCTATCCACTTTTTCCATCGTGCTGATGGTGAAGTTGCCGTTAATGTCGGAGTTTGTTCCTATTGTAGTGCCTTTAAAAACGACGGCAGCAAAAGGAATGGTTTCATTTGTAAGCGGGTCATAAACTTTTCCGCTCACCTTTGTCTCCTGTGCATGTGAAAGTGGAATGCCGAAAAGCAAACACAACATTAAAGCCGAGAGGATAAAGGAGATTCGTGGACTAAAAAGCATACTTCTGAAAAGCCAACTGATAAAGCGTTTGCAAAGAAAAGATGTTTCATCCATCCTTTTCTTAAGAAAAGAAGAAAAATCAAACAGAAAAAACAACTAAATAGTCAAAATCCGAAATCAGATCGCAATAGCTGGAATCTGATTTCGGATTTGAGATTTTTTCTTCCCTTATTGGACGATGAGCTTGTGCCTGCTTGTAAATGATTTTGAAGAAACATTGATCACATACATGCCTTGTGAATATTTCTTCAAATCAAAATTCAGTGTGCTGAGCTGGGAAGGATTCCACGCAATCGTTTCAACTGTACGTCCTGATACGTCGATGATGGTGACTTCAAGATCCGTTTCTTTAATTCCTTCCGCCAGCTCAAGGTAAGCTGATATGCTTGCGGGATTTGGATATACATTCATTACATCAGAAAGTGGTCCCTGGTCATTGATACCTACTCCAAGGCTGAGGGCATTTACAATACGCGGACAAGCATATCCCATAATTGTATCAATGTATGCCATGCCTTTTGCTTTGCTCATGTCAGGGTTGGTTGCCAGTGCACCCTGGTAGTACGCAGTACCTGCAGCGGAACCGAGCCCGTATGCGATCGCAAGATTTACCGTAGTTGTGGAATCGTACCATTCCCATGGCCCGGCCTGCGCACCTGGTAATTCAAATGGGAACAAACCGTCAATACCGTTGTTGACGGCATTTGCGCGCGTTGTAAATGGATCGTTGTAACCGAAAGTGTTGTAAGCATTATTGTTTCCATAAGCAGTGGCATCCTCCATCACCCTTTTACTTCCATAAACAAAAACAACAGGATCAAGAGTGGTGGGAACTACAACCATTCCGGAATCATATGGCGCATACGGATCACTTTTAACATGAAAGGCAAGCATCGGAGCATCACCGGCAGTCATCCATGAAATATCTCCCATGGCACCACCGAGGTTGAACATCATTGCAACATTGCTGCTGTAACCCGGATTGTTGTTTGGATTATTCACCGCCGGGTTTCCGCCATTGCCATCAAAGTCGCCCCAGATAAACGATAGCCAGTAGCAGGCGCCTGCATAGAACTGATACGCGGGATCGGTGGTGGCGGCGAGAAATTTAGGCAGCCAAACTTCCATGGTATCATCAATGGATGTAGCTGCGAATGCAACATAGCCTCCTGAACCTTGTCCGCCCAAAATAATTTTTGAAGTATCGATGCCATAGTTGTTACCATTAGCAAAATCATTTTTGAAATACCGTACGCAGGCTCTTGCATCCTGAATGGCGCGGCCTACTGCCTGCAGCAAAGATCCCGTCCTGATATCCTGTCCGGCAGCACCC
>Ga0193738_1000552_pt1 | contig 18644 bp, 11 predicted proteins | sample L2a1metaG_FD_144927 | JGI IMG/M metagenome (GOLD analysis project Ga0193738, IMG submission 144927) | Soil microbial communities from a riparian zone of the East river system, Colorado, United States - L2a1 | ecosystem: Environmental > Terrestrial > Soil > Riparian zone | place: USA: East River...
AATGTTTTTTCATTCTTTCCCTGCACTCTATAAAATCTTTCAAAAACTTTTTCATGGTCACCTGCATCTATACCGATCCCAAAATCCTGAACCGATACTATAATTTCTTCAGTTTGCAGTTGGGTGGAGACGATCACGGTATCTGCTTTCGGCGAGTATTTAATTGCGTTAATAATAAGATTTATTAAAACTTGTGATACCCGGTCTTTATCAGCAAACAAAGAGGTCTCGATAACGGGAGTAAATACAATTTTATGTAAAGAGTTTATGCTTTGTATGTCGCCTATCAATTCACTGATCAATTCATTGACATTAAATTCCTCTTTTGACAAGTGAAAGATCCCCGTCTCAATTTTAGTAACATCAAGAAGATCACTGATCAGTTTTGTTAGTTTAGAAACATGTTTATCAATAGTGGCCAAAGAAGTTATGAGCATTTGATCATTACTGTCCTTATTCATCTGCATCAAAAGCTGGACATAGCCTCTTATTGTTGTTACAGGTGTTTTTAATTCATGACTCGCTATTTTGATAAAATCATCTTTTAGCTGTTCATGCTTTTTCATTTCATCAATATCAGTGCTTGTTCCTACCCACATTTGAATATTTCCCTGTTCATCTCTTTGAGGAACGGCCCGACTTAATTGCCACCTGTATTCTCCATCATGTTTTCGAAAACGATGCTCAAATAAAAAATCCTTTCCTGATCTGACAGCATTCATCCACACTTTCAGGTTTTCTTCCTTATCATCAGGATGAACGATCTGTAACCATCCGTTTTCATTTATGTCCTCAGGTGTTAAACCGGAATAGTCAAAAACAGATCGATTAAAATAATTCAGATTCCCTTCAATATCTGCAGTCCAGATATGCTGTGGCATTGAATCGGCCAATAAGCGGAATTTCTGCTCACTCTCTTCTATCTTCATTCGTGCTTCCACTTTTTCTGTTACATCATTTACTATAGCGAAGATGCCTGAAACTTCCCCGTCAGCTTTTAATATTGGCGAATATTCAAAATCGACGTAAAATGTTTTTCTACCATCTTTATCCTGTATGTATGAAGCTGCTTCCGCTTCTTTATACCGCACACCGGTTTTAAAAACTTCATCAAGCAAGGATGGATATTTCTGATCTTTCGCTTCAGGAAATACCTCCAAAAAACGTTTATTTAATACCATACTCTCCGGCTTATTCCATCTTTTTAGCATAGAGTTATTAACGATCTCGATAACATGTTCGGGTCCTTTATATACAACCATTGGAATAGGAGATTGAGCAATAAGATTGCGGAATTTTTGCTCGCTTTCTTCTACTTTTTGCTTCGCTACTACCAAGTCTGTTACTTCAGCAGCTGTATTCATGACCCCGTATATCTTACCAGTAGTATCAAACAAAGGCGTAAAGCTGTAATTAAAATAGTGATGCTGCAATTCGCCATGCATCACCAGACCGATACGCTGATGATAGGCCTTATAAGCAACTCCGGTTGTAAATACTTTATCCAACTCTTCATAAATACCAGTGCCTGATAATTCAGGTAATACTTCATAAAAAGTTTTCCCAATAACATCATTTCCTTTTCCCCATACATCTAAAATTGCCTGGTTAACCAATTGGATACGCATTTCCTTACCTATATAAATCCCAATTGGAAAAGAAGCTTCCTGTACAAAAGAACGAAGTTGTTGCTCCTTTTCCTCTACAGTTTGTCTTGCTTTTACTTGTGCTGTTACATCATTTGCAGTGATCATTACGCCAATAATACTTCCATCTAATTCACGCATGGGCGCATACTGAAAATCTACATAAAATTTTGTTGGCCCATTTTCGTCATGAAGATTTAAAGGGAACTCCAATTCCGTATGCGCTTCGCCAGTAGCAAATACTTTGTCAAGGAACTCGGCATTTTTTTGATCTTTTAATTCAGGGAATACATCTAAGATCCTTTTACCAAGAACTGCATCTTCCTTTTTTCGCCAGATCTTTTCCAGCAATGTTTTGTTAGCGACTTCAATAATATGTTCTTTGCCTCTTAGAATTGCTTTAGCAACCGGGGAATGAAGTACCATGCGGCGAAACTTCTCTTCACTTTCTGCAACTTTTTTTCTCGATATGACCTCATCAGTTACATCTTCTAATGTTCCATTAAAACGATAAGCAATATTATCTTCATTAAACCATGCCTGCCCTTTCGTTCTTACAATTGTTTCCTTTTTAGTAAACGGATGAATAATGGTGTATTCTGTTTCATAATTACCACCAGAAGAATAGTCAAGTGCTTTTTCAATTGCATCGATAACTTTCTGCCTATCCTTCTCTGCAATAGCATTAATTGCATGTTGAAGTTCTATCTCCGCTTCGTGAGGCAAACCAAACCACTCTTTTAAACGATTATTGGAAATGAATTTATTGGTAGCCGGATTATAATCCCATGTTCCAAGTCTTGCTGCTTCTATAGCAAACTCTAACTGGCTTTTACTCTCTTCCAACTTATGACGGATCGTTACATTCTCCGTTGTTTCTGTACATGTTACTAAAACACCCGATACATGACCTGATTCATCATTTACCGGGCTATAGCTAAATGTCCAGTAAACATCTTCAATTTTGCCATTACGGAATATTGGGATCAACTGATCTTCCATCCAAGTGGCTTCCCCTCCTGATAACACCTGGTCTATTAATGGTTTTATAATATCCCATATTTCTGGCCATGCTTCTTTTGCCGGCATACCCAAAATAGAAGGGTGTTTCCCGTTTTGACCAAGACTTGGCCGGTATGCATCATTATAAAAACAAATTAGTTCTGATCCCCACCATAAGAACATTGGAAACTTAGAATTTAAAATAATTCCTAAGGTGGTACGCAAACTTTGCGGCCACGAGTCCGGTGTTCCAACAGTAGATTCAGACCAGTCTTTGTCTCGCATCAATCTTCCCATTTCCCCGCCACCCTTAAGAAAAGAAAAAGTTTGCTGCTTAATTGTCGAATTAGGCATAAAAGCGAATGCTTTAATTGAAGCCAATGAAATTAAGGAAAATAGTTATTCCTGAGCGTTTACTCTTGGATTTATAAAAACGAACTTTAAACATTTAACTTCGATCAATCCCCTATAATATTTGACTAATTATTACACTTTTAAAATGAGAGCATTTAAATATCTTATCGTTCTATTCTCAATTTTATCCTGTGTTGGAAAAGATAAAATACCAGTCATTCAAATCAAAAAATTAAACGCTTATCCATCCGCATCTTCTATTGAATATTTTGACAGCAAATTATATTTGCTAGGAGACGATGCTACAGATATACTTGTGTTAGATACTAATTTGAATATGATTGATTCCATACCTCTCATTTCATATCCTGAAAAAAGAATTCCAAAAGATATTAAACCCGATCTCGAAGCATCTGCATTGAATGCCGATAATTTATTTCTATTTGGTTCAGGTTCTTTATCACCTTATAGAAATTTTGGATGGAGACATAATTTGAAAACAAAAGACAACGACAGTACCAACCTTGAACCATTATTTCTAAAAATAAAAGAACTAGGTATTGAGCAAATAAATATTGAGGGTGCTTGTTTTGTATCGGGAAAACTAATTCTTGTAAACAGGGGTAACAAAGGTTATCCTCACAACCATTTTATCATCACAGATGAAAGATCATGGACAAATGATAGCAGTTTTCAAATTTCTATTATCCCATTTGAAATTCAAAAAGACACGGCTTCATTCAAAGGCATATCAGGATTATGCTATGTAAAAGAAAGTGATAAACTAATCATGACAGTTTCAACTGAAAACACAAAGAACAGTTATGATGATGGGGAGATCGGGAAAAGCTATTTATGGATGATCAATAATATTTCAACCAAACTAAATAGTAAAACTATAAGCCCTGACAGAATTATTGATCTTGAAGAAATTGATCCCCGGTTTAAAACGCAAAAGATAGAATCAGCAACAGTGATGAGCGAAACAAAAGAACTGATCAACCTTGTCTTAGTTGCAGACAATGATGATGGCAGCAGCACTATTTATAAATTGAGTATTAAAAGGGACTGAACTACTTTTCTTGAATGACTACAAACTCCTGCTCGAGATTGAGTGAGTTTTCATAAAGTTTGCCAATGAAGTCTCTCCCCCATTTTGCATAATAATAACTGATATTATCTATTCTTTCCTGTAAACCATTTTTAGGAAATAAATGCTCTTTAATTGTATTGATCTGTCTTTGCTGATCAGCAAACTTTCTTTTCTCTGCCCGCAACATTTTCTTTTCAAGTTCCTGTAAGCTTTGCACAGTTCTTAGCTTTAAAGCTTCCACATGTTTTTCCAAAGTGACATCTACTGCCGAAGCTTGTTTTTTAAAACTTTCATATAGCTGTTCGAGAGCAGATAATGACCCGTTCAACTTTACATCATTCTTACTTTCATTCATCACGATCCGGTTCAATAATTCTTCCTGTGATAAAAAGAGATCCTCGATCGAAAATCCAAGTTTTGCAATCTTTTCTTGCCAGCTTTTTTCAACAATTAGAAAAGAATTACGCAGCACCAGCATTGGAAAAGGAATTTTATAATGGCTGAACAGATCTTTCAATTGTAACCAATATGCTGTTTCACCACCACCTCCAATAAAAGCAAGATTAGGGAGAATCATTTCCTGATAAAGTCCACGAAGAATAACATTTGGACTAAAACGATCAGGGCATTCATTCAACTCTTTAACTAAATCTTCTTCTGAAAATCTCTCTTTCCCATTCACCACTCTCCATTCACCATTTACGATTTCAATTCTTTCACGACTATTGTCCTTTAAATAAAACAAATTCACTTCTCTTGGATTGGCCTGTACTTTATATCCAGCATTACTTAATTTATCTGCAGTTTTTTCAACGATACTTGAGGCGGTTTGATTCAAAAGATCATCTTTAAAGATCGGGATCATCTGTTTTTTCAATTCAGAATTATCAGGTAATAATAAGACTAAACCGTACTCACCAAATAACTCATTAACTATTTTAAAAGTTGAAGATTGAATTGTGTCTCCTTCTTTAAAGCATTCCTTCATCAGACCAGCGATCTCTTTTCCAAATGGCAAAACAGATAGCTGACCTTCCATCAAGCCGATCAGTTTGATCAACTCTTTGTCCACCTTCATTCTTCCAACCGCACCAGTTTGTTTTGTATTCCATGTAAGTTTTTCGCCTCCAACATATACATGATTCAATTCATCAAGATCAGCATCTTCACTGCCTATATAAAAAACAGGAACAAAATTGTAGTCTGGTAAATTAGTCTTGCAATATTCTGCCAGCCTTATTGTATGTAATATTTTATAAATGAAATATAGTGGCCCGGTAAAAATATTATTTTGATGAGCTGTAGTAAATGTGAAAGTATTTTTCGAAGCTAACGCTTCAATATTCTTCCTTGTCTTTTCAGATAATGTAACAGCAGAATATTGCTTTCTTAGTTCTTGCACCAGCGAATTGCGATCATAGTTAAACTGCTTTCTATCTTCAATTGCTTTTTTTATTCCCTGGATCGTCGGCGGATAATTAAAGAATTCTTTTAATGGAGCATGCTGGTCAATATAATCAACCACTGTTTTACTAAAACTTCCCGTTTGCCTGTAAGGTATTCGTGTAAAGATACAATCCATAAGAGTATCAAAAATAGAAAGAGTTGACCGGCCTTAAAATACCGGCTATAAAATTAACTTTACTTTACCCGATAGGCAACAATGGTATTGCGCCAAAACGTCGGCACATAAATAATTTTGTTCTTTGCATCCATCCCGATATCTGCTGTATTCTTTTTATCCGGCCTTGAATCCAGCAATTGCTCCTTACTGCCATCTGCATTCACATACCAGACAACACCCTGCCAGCAGGAAACTATAAAATCATTGCCCGAAATATTCTCTATCCCATCAGTGCCTCCCTCCATCCCATCGGTTATCTTGGTAAGCGTTTTATCCTTGTTCATTTTAAACATACCACCTGCATCCAACAAATAAAAGTCATCCCCACGCATCAGCACGCCATTTGGCCCTTTCAGTGTATCAAGAAATAATTGCGATACTCCATCTTTTACCATAAATACTTTTTTCGATTTCGAATCTGATACGTAAACAATACCGCTTTTACTAATACTTACATCATTTAAGCCTACTGCATCAGTAACAATGATCCTTTTTTCAATTTTGCCGCCGGCAATATCAATTACTATGAGTTCATTCAGATCTGCCACATATAATTTCCCCATGTAAAGCCCCATTCCCTTTGGAGCATTTAAACCACTCACCCACTCTGTTGCTATCACTTTTCCATCAAGGCCAACTTTTGCAACAGATCCTTTTCCATCCTTTCCCCATGGATCTGTGCCATCAATATTTGTAGCATACAAAACTTTATTATCACCATCAAACAAAACAGATTCAGGAACCTTTAAAACAGAATCTGTTTCCCAAATTTTTTCCAACTTGTGCTGCGCAAATAATAAAGAAGAAGTAAAAAGAATTACTGTTAGTAATGCTGTTCTTGACAAGATCTTTTTCATGATGTAAATTTTAGCATAGCTAAGTTACGTACAGAAAGCCTTATCCAAACCTGGCCGGGTTAAAAGCTTCAAGATCAAAGGAAGGCTTTTTACCAGAAATAATTTCTTCAATTAACCTTCCTGTTCCCGCTGCGGCTGTAACTCCTAACATTGCATGTCCTCCCGCATACGTAAGATTGGAAAATTTAGTATGCCTTCCAATATACGGCATGCCATCAGGACTCACAGGCCGGTAACCAAACCAGGCTTTACTTATATCCGGTTGCGGCAAGTTCATTGTTGGATAATATTTTTTAAACGCATTATAGATCGCAGTTACACGTTTAGGCAAAATATTATCGCTGTGACCACTCAATTCCATAGTACCTCCGATCCTCAACCATTTACCAATTGGCGTTGTAGCTGTACGATCATCAACTAATATTGATGGATATTGTAAATTCTTTTCTAATCCATCGTAGACCATACTATAACCTTTACCCGGTTGCATGGGCGTATAAATGCCAAGCAGTTTAGAAATATTCCCTAGCCATGAACCATTTGCCAATATCAGTTCTTCACATTCCAGTTTTGCTTTGTCAGTAATAACCCCGGTTATTTTCCCATTCACAGTTTCAAAACTTTTCACTTCTGAGTTCAACCAAAACTTCACTCCTTTATTTTTTAAATAAGAATAAAGTGAACGCATAAACTTTCCCGGGTTCACATGGCAATCGTCAAGATATAGTACACCACCTGCAACATTTGTTTCTACCTGCGGTTCGTGATCCTGTACTTGTTGCGGTGTACACATGATCGTTTTCAGTCCATATGCATTTGCCTGGTCAGCCAAATGCTTTTCATGATCAGCAGTCTTCTCATTTTTCCAAAGCATCCAACAACCTTTCTCTGTCATATCAAATGGTTCAGGCAATTCATTCTTCACATCATTCATCAAATGCCTCGTCAGTTGCAAAAGGTTATTCATGTGCGGCGCATTCTCTTCCACCTTTTTTGCAGAAGCACTTTTCCAAAATGTCATTCCCCAGCGAATAAGATCAAGGTTCAACCTTGGCTTGACATAAAACGGCGACGAAGAACTCATCATCCATTTTAATCCTTTTGATACAATACCCGGTGTTGCCAGCGGAACAAAATGCGATGGCGAAACATAGCCCATATTGCCAAATGAGCACCCATAGGTAATATCGCCACGTTCAATAACAGTTACATTATGTCCTTCCTTTTGTAAAAAATAAGCGCAGTTCAATCCAATAACCCCGCCTCCAATAATTGTTACGTTCATAATTTACTTGCGAGGCGAAGCCGAAGCAATCTCCTCATTCATTCTATTAGTTATAAAATAATTTTGTTCCCAGCTTTTGTAATTCTATTTAGCTCTTCTTGCGTCGCACTCTTGTACAACAACAATTCTATTCAACATTTTTTTCTTTGTCATCCTGAGCTTGTCGAAGGGCTATTCACCATGTCCTGGATTAGGATCATTTATTTTAACTGCATTAATTAACCTTGCTCCAAAAACTCTTCCGGCAGTTTTACCATAATTTGCTTCGATCCTCACTGTAATTTTTTCCTTACCCTTCAACAGATCTTCTGGAATTTTATATTCAACATCATAAAATTTTCCCGTCTTTCCACCTTTCCATTCTTCTGTAACGATCTTTATACCTTCAATAAGAATATCAAACTTCCTGTCTTTATCGTCGCCAATATAAGTCAATAAGAGGTTACAACTTGTTAGTTGATTTGTTTTCATTTCAAAAGAAAAATAATTGTCTCTTCTCGCTTCTCTGCCCATTCTCCCTATCGCATCACTTACATAACTTCTTTCGCTTGCCTTCAGATTATGATCTCTTTCCGGCTGCATCTCTCCTATTCTGAAATTATCGATCGTTTTGTCTTCAATTTCTTTTGCTCTTTTTTTCTCCGCTTCATATTCTGCCTGTCTTGCCTCCCAGTCAGCATTTGTAAAATAATCCCAGTACACACTATAATACTGATCGTAGGTTTTATAAAAGGGTATCAATTTCACATCAAATGGTTTTCCTACTTCTTTCATTTCAAATTGCAAAGGCTGACCTGCAGGTTTTATCCAATCATTGATATTCTTATTATCCGTCAAAAGAACTGGAGTTCCATAAACCGGATCGGGCATATCTTTTCCTAATTGCCCAGCTAAGACTATTGGCCCATATTTAAATGCGATACGATTGGGATTATCCGGCATCGCTTCCGTATAAAGATGCATGTTAAATCTCACCTCGAGTTTATCATTCTTTTTCATCGTCACTCTTATTGGAATATATCCATCGATCCTGTCAAACTCAAAATTATTATCGTAAGATTTTATATTCTGATTTTCCCGTCCATTCATGAAGAATCTAGTTTTTCCGGTTGACCAAAATGGTTTCCTGATCAGGAGAGTAAATGTTTTTGATGCATCACCTAAATAAGTAAAAACAGAAGTGTTTGATTCAGGAAAATTTGTTTCCTGTTTAAGAATTAATCCTTGTTCTTTCCATCTAACAACCGATGGAATAAATAAATTCACAAACAGCTCCCCATGATCACCATGACTATATATCTGTTCTGCATACTTTGAATGATTCTCGATCCCACTTCCAACACAACAGGTAAAAGTTGTAAAGGGCCTGCTAAATTCTTTCTTTGTTCCCATCCGCAATGGGACAAAATAGGTCATCATTCCATTTTCAGGATTTTGCGAAGCAAGAATATGGTTATACAAAGCCCTTTCATAATAGTCCATCAATTCTCCCGAAGGTTGCCATGCAAATAAATGCCTTGTCAATTTAAGCATGTTATATGTATTGCAAGTTTCGGCTGTATTATCACTCAAACGATCATTCAATGAATCCTGTTTGCCGCAATATTCATAATTGCTATTACCGCCAATAACATAAGTATGATGCTTTACCATGGACTCCCAAAAGAATGAAGCAATTGTCTTATCTCTTTCATCACCGGTGATCTCATACCGGCGTGAGCAACCGATCGCTTTCGGCACATTTGTATTACTGTGTTTGCCGGGCATAGGGTCGATTCGTTTGACAAGTTGTCCCAACACAAACTCATCATGAAACTTTCTTGACAATGCTAAATATTTTTCATTCCCTGTAATTGCATAAATATTCGCAAGCACTTCATTCATGCCTCCATACTCGCAATTAAGCATCTTTAGTCGTTGTTCTTCATTTAATCCATTCACAATTGTTCCAGTCCAATCTGCAGCAGCCACGGCAATTGTCAATGCAGTATTATTATCGCAATACAAATATGCATCAAGCAATCCGGCCAGGACTTTATGAAGAGTGTACCAGGGAACCCACGAACCATTCAGATCAAAACCAGCGGATCGAATATCACCACGTTTCACCTGTGCAAAGACTGTATCCTCATTAGGTACGGCGCCGATATAACCTGTCTTTCTTGCTACCTGGCATTTTCGTAATTCATCAATGATATAATCAACCCTTTTTTTAAATTCTTTTTCCCCGGTACTGGCATACATCATGGCGCAAGCTGACAAGTAATGACCTAACGTATGTCCTGATATCCCATCTTTTTCCCATCCGCCATAAATAGAATCCTTTACCGGCAAGCCTGCATGTTTATGAAAGCGATACAATAACCTGTCAGGTTTTATTTCTAACAAATAACTACTGTCCTTTGTCATAGCATGACGAAACGGGCTATTTAATAGACTTACTTCATTGAGGTTAAAGCTATACGCTTTAATAGGAACAACAGGCTTAACCTTTAATTTGTTGTTGGTTTTCTCCGGCACATAAGATTGTGCAGTGCAGAATATTGAAATAAAGATGAATAAGGGAAGAAAGGTTCTTTTCATTTCTTGCCAGTTAATTTTTTTATTAATTCAACTTCTTTTACATCATAAGCTGTTCCGTCTTTTCTGAAAACATCATGAAACCATGGATTGGGTTCAGGGCTGCCTTCTTTACTTCCCCATGGAAAAATAGTGTTACTTCTGCCGCTAACTAATCCCCAGTTAATAGCCCCAACATTATATCTTTTTAAGATCGGAAGATGAGTTTCAAATCGGCTGTTATTTGATCTTGCCATATACTCAGTACAAATGACGGGCCGACCAAATCTTTGCAAACTATCTATCGCTTTCTTCATGGAGTTTGTATCAGAATAATTATGATAAGTGATCACATCAGAATTTTCCAGTTGATACCGATTGATCTCTGGAAAATCCATGAACCACACCCCTACTGTTAGTGGTTGTGATGGTCTTACAGACCATGCCCATTCAAAAACTTTTTTCAATAACGGCATTGATGTCATTCCATAGCCGCTGTTGGCTGGCTCGTTATACAAATCCCACATAAGAATTCTTTCATCACCTTTAAATGTTGTTAGAATATCTCTTACATATTCTTCAAGATATTTCCATTGCGAAGGATCATCATGAGTTGATTTATTCGGGCTTCTTACCCAACCACTATTATGAACACCGGGTTTAGGCGCTGGTTGTTTTCCTGTTTTAGCATCCGGGTTCCAGCAATCATCAAAAAAGCAAAAAAGAGTTTTGATCTTATGTTTAGCTGCAATAGACAAAAAATTATTCATACGTTTCTTAAATCCATCAGCATCCGCCTGCCAAGCAAGATCATGCAAGTAAACTCTCATCACATTCATTCCAATACCAGCAGCCCAGCCCAATTCTTTATTGATCGTAGCCGAGTCATAAGTTTCTGCCTGCCACATCTCCAGTTGATTAATTGCAGTACTTGGAAGAAAATCCGCACCAACTAACCATCCTTGCTTTCCATACCAATTATTTGCTTCGTCAGCAGTCCATTTTTTTTGCTGCGCAAAAGAAGTATTCAGAAAAAGAAAAAATATGATCAGATAGAGTGTATGCTTCATAGTATTTTTATTTTTTCCATTTATTTTCCAGCATTTTTATAAAATACCCTCCTACAACACTTCTTGCCTGGAATCCGACTTGCTTACCATCTGTTGTTTCATGCCAGTCACTCAGCGGAACTCTTGTTGGTGTTTCAGTCGCAAATCTATACACCGGTTTTATTAATGCTTCAAAATCTTTAGGATCATTTGCTATGGTTGCCGTCCAGATGATCCAATCATTTTTTGTATATGTTCTTCGACTATCCAATGGCAACCCAAATGCATTTTGCTTAGTGAGATAATATTTGATCTCTTTATCGTAAACTGATTGAGGAAAAAGTTTTAACCCAAGTAATTTATCCCAAACCAAATTATATTTCTGGCTCCATGTTCCTTTTTTGTCAAACGTGAGTGAATAATGATCGCCATCATCAGCCATTTGCATCCATCTTGCTGCATAATCAGTAGCAATATTGTGATACTTGCCTGCCTCACCTCTTTTGGCAAGACCTTTTGCCATTTGTGCATAGGCAGCAATGCCAACAATTGCTTTCATTGATAAGTTCACATTCCGTGCAAGATGCCCTGCAAAATCATCGGTGCATAATTGATTGGCCGGATCAAATCCATCATTGACTAAAAACTCAACCCATTTACTTAATACATCCCAATGTTTTTTTGCAAAATCAAATTTTCCTTCTGCTCTGCAAATCGCTGCAGTAAGAATGATCATATTACCCGCTTCTTCCACCGGCATATCTTCCGGATAAGTTTGTCCATTCGCAAGCGGATAAGTCCCAAGATCATGTGCAGGAAATGGCTTTGTCCATTTACCGCTTTCGCTATAATACATCAGCGGCTCAACCATTCCTTTTAATAATGCTGGATTATAAATTAAAGTGAGTGGTGCTGAAGGATAAGTTACATCTACAGTCCAAATAGAACCATTACTGAAGTTTTCTTTTTGAGGAAACAATATTTCATTGTTCGGACCTCTTACCAATTTGTGCGCTGCTAATGATTGGCGATAAGCCAATACGCATAAGTCTGCATAAGTTTTGCCCCCTGCTTTTATTGCATCGTCATAAAGTTGTTTATCAAAATTATTACAGCGTTCTTCGATTGATGTACACTCTTCTAATGATTTTTTTATCATTTCTTCTGCAGAAGAAAAATTCTTCTTCCACCAGGCTTGAAGATTTTGGCCAAAGTATTGAATTGAATAAAGGTCATCATAAGCTAATAAAATAGTTTTACCAATTGATTGCGATTTTACTTTTCCGTAATTGATCTCTAAATTGCAATACGAGTAAGGCCAATTTGACGCTTTATGTTTCTCCGTCAGCAGCGCATTTTTTTCATCAACAAGGGCTAAATACGAGTAACCCCAATCGATCCGTATATCATCGCCCTTTTTCTTTAAAATGGGCTGCTCAAGAGTCCCTGATCGCTGAAATAGGATTTCATCTTTTTTAAAAATTTCAGTTCTAACTCCCTGTGATGATCGATTCCTGGTAATTTCAGGTGAAAAATCAAAATACAATTTCACATCATGCAGCTTACTATCGGTCGATATTACATTAAATCTAATATAACTGACAGGTCTTGAATAAAGATTAAGATCATCCATTAGTAATGGTGAAAGAAATTTAACAGATAAATCAACCGGGCCGCAATTAAATTCATACTTGGTTTGTGTAGCTGTTATTTCAACTTTTTTCTGAATAGCCTGATCAATTGGCTGAGCTGGCAAACGATCATATAATCCTGCATCTATATAAGCTTGTCCTCCTGTATTCTCACAATACATTGCCAGCACATTCTTTCCTTTGCGTAGCTTTTGTTCGATAGTTTTTGAAAGCAGTATTTCTTTGTTCGCAGAACAACAACTTGCATTAAATATTTTCTCACCATTCAGGTATATCTCTACATTATCATCATATTTTATCTTCAATAAAAACTCGTTGATCTTTGCCTGTTGAAAATCGAATGATCTTCTTATCCATATTTCCCTGCTTTTCCATTCAGATTGAGGATCGACATCTTTTGTACCAAACATCCCTTTGCCTGTCTGCCATCTTGTATCATCGAAATTAACCGCTGTCCAATCACCCGTAGGTTTTGTTTCTGTGAATTGACAATTATAAGGCTGAGTTTCTGCAATAGGTAAGATCGGCTTTAATTCTCTTGCAGGTTCTCCAAGAAACTTATAGAGTTTACCATCTACACTTAATAATCCAATCAATGAATGATCCTTTCCTGTCCAGTGTTTGGTAGTACTTTCATTTAAATTGTCGCTAATGCTCCAGATACTGAAATATGGATCATGCACTACAAGCGGATATGCCGGTGCTTTATTTACTTGACAGAATGAAGCAATTGAAATAAAGAAAAAAGCAATCTGTATAAAGTATCTTCTCATTTTCCTACTAATCTTTTTGAATCAGGTTAATCACGGTTCTATTTTGTTCCGAATTTATAAACCGTAACCTGCTGGTAATTCTCACCAGGTTTTAATATAGTATTTGGAAAAGCTGGTTGGTTTGGTGAATCAGGAAAATGTTGAGTTTCTAAACAAAGACCGGCATGTTTTACATACTTAACACTACCTCTTGTATTTTTTAATGTACCATCTAAAAAGTTTCCGCTGTAAAACTGTATGGCCGGCTCAGTTGTACGAACTTCCATATATCTTCCGCTTGGCTGATGATATAAAGAAGCAATCATGTCAAACCTGTTCTCAGGTTTTTGAAATACCCAGTTATGATCATAGCCTCCTGGAACTTGTGCGATATCTTTTCCAATCTTTTTTGCAGAGGTAAAATCCATGGCAGTGCCTTTTACGGTATCAATTTTACCAGTCGGTATTAATTGAGCATTTACTGGTGTAAACTTACCTGCTTTCAACATCAGTTCATGATCAAGAATTGTGGAATCAGTGCCAGCTGATAAATTAAAATAGCAGTGATTGGTAAGATTAACAGGTGTCGCTTTGTCTGTTGTAGCCGCATATTCGATCTTCAGCTCATTATCTTTTGTAAGTGAATAGACAACTTCTGTATGAAGATTTCCCGGGTAACCTTCTTCCATATCCTTGCTGTCATAAATGAATTTTATCGATGAAATACTATCAGTATTTATATCACTTGCTTTCCAAACTCTTTTATCAAACCCTTTCAGACCACCATGTAAAGTATTGGAGCCGTTATTCGCAGCGAGGGTATATTCTTTTCCATCAAGAGTGAATTTTGCATTGGCTATCCTGTTTCCATAGCGGCCAACTAAACAACCAAAATAAGGATTCCCTGTTTGCAAAAAACCAGCCAATGAATCATAACCAAGGACAACATTTCCCATCTTACCATCCTTATCAGGAACGATGATATCCGTAACTGTTCCACCGTAATTGATGATCTTAACGATCATCCCTGAAGGATTGGTCAACGTGTATTGAGTTATTTTTTCTCCGTCCACCTCTCCATAACCATCTTCAGCTACTGAAAATTTTGTATATGGCAATCCAATCTCCGGTTTGTCTTCTTTTTTTTCTTCTTTGTTCATAAGCTTACAACTAAAAACAATTGTGCCAATGGCGATTAAAAAAATAGCTTTTTTCATTTTTGAATTTTGGTTTTTAATAATTCAATTTAACATCAGTAATTTTTGTCGGTAACCAAACCTGCATTTCATTCTTTCCCCTGTTTGCCCATGTATAATATGGTATAGCAATAATTTTTTTCTTTTCTGTTTTTAAGGATAGTCCATCATCTCCAACTGTTATAACCGGCACTTCAGCAGTTAATGCTTTTACGGACTCATCAAGTACTTTATGGTCTATCGTTTCAAACTTTGTGTTTTCCGGAATGATCACATTCCATGCTTTGCCATTATTGTCTGCTCCTTCGATGCAATATACAACCGGGCCACGCTGAATCGCAAGCCGGCCTTTATCCTGCTTCAACTCTTCTCTTGCAATTACTTTATTGGTCTGTATTGGTAACTCATACATTACAATATCACCTTTTTTCCACTCACGATTAATGATCATGTAGCCATTCTCCATTCTCATTGCTTCATCTTTACCGTTTATTTTTAAATAAATGATAGCAGAGCCGAAATCAGAAAGATCATAAAGATCGTTGGTAGAGGTTTGTCCTTGTGCCCAACCCGGAACACGGAGATACAAGCTGAATTTTGAGTTTTTAAGCGGATCGATCATTAACTTTACTTTGCCATCCCAGGGATAATTCGTTTCCATTTTCACTCCTACATTTCCACTTTTTAATGGAATCGTTGTATTACTTCCTACAAACAAATTAACATAGATCGCATTATCACTCTTTGCATAAATATAATTTCCTAACGAAGCAACTAACCTTGCAATGTTAGCAGGACAACAAGCTGTACCAAACCATTCTCTTCTTTGATGCTGTCCACGACTTGCTAAGGGATTGCCATAAAAAAATCGATCGCCGCTTAAGCTCAAACCATCCAATGCACCATTATATAAACTTCTTTCCAGTACATCAATATACTCTGCATTACCAGTTAATGAATTCATTCGCTGGTTCCAGAAAACCATTCCAACACTAGCACATGTTTCACAATATGCCTGCTCATTCGGCAGATCATAATCAACACTAAAACCTTCATTGCTTCCCGCAGAACCAATTCCCCCAGTGATATACATATTACGATACACCACATCTTCCCAAACAGTTCGCATTGCTTTTATATAATCCGCATCACCGGTTTGCGCCGCCACATCCGCCGCACCAGTATACATGTACATTGCACGAACCGCATGACCAGTAATTTGTGTTTGTTGCTTAACTGGCAAGACATCCTGTGCATAAGCAGTGTCTTTCCAATCTGTCCATGTATAACCCTTCGCTAATTTTTTACCACGTTCGCTCAACAACCAATCAGCCAGCTTCAAATATTTTTCATTCTTGGTTACTTTGTACAATTTCACTAATGCCAATTCCAATTCCTGGTGTCCAGTCACCCAATGACTTTTGCCCGGACCAAACAATGCATCAAAATGATCAGCCCATTTGATACATACATCCAATAATTTTCTTTTACCTGTTGCATTAAAATATGCCACACCTGCTTCTATCATGTGCCCTGCATTATAATCTTCATGCATACTCATATCCGTATAGCGATCCTGTAAACCTTTCAAGGTGTACCATGTATTCAAATATCCATCCGGTTGTTGTGCCGCCGCGATCTTATCGATCCATTCATCACACTTCTTTTCCATCTCCGCACTCGGATGTGTTTTTAATGAATAAGCCATTGCCTCCAATGCTTTAAAGACATCGCTGTCATCATAAAAAATCCCTTCATGTTTCTCGCCTTGTTTTCTTGCAACTCTTTCAAAATTTTTAATTCGGGGTGTTGCTACTTCTGTCTGATAGATACAAGCCGTTAAAGTTTTGGTCGCTACTTTATCGATCTTTGGCTTCCAGAATTGATCTGTAATATTCACATCCGAAAAACTTACCGGCTCAATTTTCTGTAATGATGCTTGCGAAAAACCATTTACAGAAAACAAACCTGCGATCAAAATGAATTTTATTTTTTTCATGTAGCCAGCTTTTGAATTACTATTAAACTTTTGTTGCGTCGCACTCTTGTACTGTAACAATTCTATTCAGCTTATTTCCACCCCAATTTGTATTGTTCTTTAAATCGAACTACTTCCCCCGCCAGCGGGGGACTATGGGCACCCTATTTATCACAATGACTATTCACGATTCACAATTAAACATCTGCAACTCTGAACGGTTTCACTTCGATCGTCTTCCAAACTCCTTGTGTAATATAAGGCTCATTGTCATACCAACTTTGAAAATCATCCTGAGTTTCAAATTGAACGATCATAATTGAACCTCGCATATTTCCATCATCATCCAACATTGCGCCACCTATAACAAAGTTGTTATTCTCTTTTAATTTTTTTGCACCAGCAAGATGGAGTGGTCTTACTTCCTTTCTCCTATCCAATGCTCCATCATCCTTTCCATCATTCGCTATGATCAAATATTGTTTCACAGTTTTCAATTTTGACTTTTAACTTTTCTCATCACACTACCTGGAACCCATACGCATAGGGGTCATCATCTTTATCTATCGAAATAGTATTGTATCCATAAATTTTTGCCCAGCCTTCTATACCCGGTCTTATGGCTGGCTTTCCATTCACTATTAGCTCCTCCTCAATTGTGCCGTTGAATTTACTGCCAATTATACTTTCATGAATAAATACATCTCCTTTTTTTAATTTCCCTTTTGTATACCACTGCGCCATTCTTGCACTCGTCCCTGTACCGCAAGGGCTTCGATCAATTGCTTTATCTCCATAAAATACTGCATTGCGAGCCGTGGATGTTTTGTCGATCACTGCGCCGGCCCAAAGAATGTGTGAACATCCATTGATGGTTGGATCTTCCGGATGAACAAACTCATACTTTGCATTTATGTTTTTTCTTAACTCCCTTGCCCATGCAATTAATTTATCTGCGGGATAATGTTCTAATCCCTTAAAATTTTTCTGAACATCAACGATCGCATAAAAATTTCCTCCGTATGAAACGTCAATTACTAATTCGCCAAGCTCAGGACATTCGGCAGTGATCCCCTCTTTATCCAGAAAAGCCGGCACATTAGTAAGTTTTACTGAACTAACTTTATTCCCTTCCTGTTTGTATGTGATATTAACAAGGCCAGCCGGTGCTTCCATCTTTATGGTACCCGGTTTTTTTGGAATGATCAATCCTTCTTCAATTGCAATTGTTATTGTGCCGATAGTTCCATGACCGCACATTGGGAGACAACCGCTGGTTTCAATAAATAAAACTGCAAAATCATTTTGCGGATCATGTGGCGGATACAAAATACTTCCACTCATCATGTCATGTCCACGGGGCTCGAACATCAATCCTTTTCTTATCCAATCATACTCTTTTAAAAAATGCTGCCGCTTTTCACTCATGTTCTTTCCTTCCAACTCAGGACCACCTTCTGCTACAAGACGAACGGGGTTACCACAAGTATGTGCATCGATACAATGAAATGTCCAGCCGCCAAAACGATTGAGTGATGAGTTTGGATATTTTTTTGTTATTGGTTTGCTCTTCATTTTTGCCGAATAGAGTTACAGA
>Ga0193738_1000554_pt1 | contig 18609 bp, 35 predicted proteins | sample L2a1metaG_FD_144927 | JGI IMG/M metagenome (GOLD analysis project Ga0193738, IMG submission 144927) | Soil microbial communities from a riparian zone of the East river system, Colorado, United States - L2a1 | ecosystem: Environmental > Terrestrial > Soil > Riparian zone | place: USA: East River...
ATTGGCTCGTCAATAACTTACCAAAAACGTTACGCATTAGCGGGAGCATTAGCCTTAAATATTGACGATGATGATGATGGTAATGCGGGAACTCACGGAGGTAGCACACCTGAAAAAGCGGCGGCAAATAAAAAGGCAGATGAGGAAAAAAGGCTACGGGATATTAATAGCAATATTGCTAAACTGGCCGGATGCAATACGGTTGACGAGTTGACGGCATTAAAAAAATCCTTACCTGAGTGGGTGGTAAAAACAAAAGAATTTGGTGATGCCGGAAACGAAAGGTTTTTACAAGTTACTAAAGCCAAAAAAGAACTTCAACCATCATAAAACCTAAAGTCATGACAGAGCAATTAACAACCGTAAATATTCTCAATTTATTTGAGACAAACAAAAAAGAACGTGAATCTTTTGTAGATGATATAGTAAACCGGATTGAATGCGGCGAAGCGGATGCTATAAAAGTTCATCTGCAAATTAAGTGTATGGAATCTATAATAAAGGATTTAAACGCTAGTCCTTTATACAAAGAATACCTGCTTACAGCCGCAGAAAATAACGGAAAAAAATTCACTTACCACAATGCAGAATTTAGCATTAAGGAAGCCGGTGTAAAATACGATTACAGCCAATGTAACGATAATGCTTTAAATGAAATGCAAGCGCTTTCAGATAATTTATTAGAAAGGATTAAAGCCAGGCAAAAGTTCTTACAGCTTGCCCCGCAGGAGGGAATTGATATTGTGACAGGTGATGGCGAAATGGTTAAAATTTACCGGCCATCAAAAACCAGTACTACAACTGTAAACGTTATTTTAAAATGAGTATCCAATACTTTGGAACAGTCAGCAAGACGGGTATATTAAATATCCCAAACAGGAAGCGATTACAAGCCGACCTGATACGCTTTGCTGATTGCTCCGTAGAACTTACCATCAAGAAAAAAAACAGGCGTAGCACGAAGCAAAATCGATACCTATGGGGTGTAGTTTACAAGGAGTGTGAAATAAGAATGAGGGAGCTAGGGAACGACATCGACTGTGACGTAGTCCACGATTTTTTTAAGGATAAGTTTTTACAAAAAGAATTGGTTGGCGAGGGGGGCGAAGTGATCGACACAATGCCAGGGTCAACCGCAGGACTTAATAAAACAGACTTTATTGAATACGTTAATAAAATAATTCTCTGGAGTGCTGAAGTTCTTTGTATTACCATCCCTTTACCTGAAACTGACCTACAACTATTTTAATATGAGTATAAATCATTCACATTGCTGCTATTGTAGGCGCAAGTTTTCAGAAACGGATAAAAAATTAATGAAGTCAAAAGACCATTTTATACCAATTTCTAAAACAGGAACAGGAGGCGAAAATATATTACAATGTTGTTTTGAATGTAATACATGGAAGTCTGATAGAATGCCTGAATATTGGTTAGATCATGTGGAATACTGTAAGAATAGAAGAAAGAAAATCGGCACTTATAGTATAACTGATTACAGTCAAATAATTGGAAGCTTACGACATTGGATTAAATTCTTTGCAGGTAAACAAATATCGGATTATAAATATTAACCCATGACCTACTTCGAACAAAGACAAGCTATGAAAGCATTTGGCACAAAGGCCCCTGAACCGCCAAAGCCAAAGAAGCCGGTTAATAAAGAAAGCAAAAAGCGGGTAAAACAAAAAAGGGTTCTATCAGTAATTAAAGCGGGCAAGATGATAGACTTAGATGGGGAATGCCAATTAAAGGGGCCTAACTGTACATTTTTTGCAACGGACTACGAGCATATACAAAAGAGTTCTCCTGCTAATTACATTGATCCTAATAACGGTACATTGTCGTGTAGGAATTGCAATCGTGATAAAGAGATTTACCCGGAACTTTTTAAGGAACATTCAATAAGTAGATTTAAAAAAGATACCGTATTAATCACCGGCTCAACAATCAACGGAACGGATGTTTTGATTGTTGAGGAAATTTAAAAAATAAAGTTTATGATAATCGAAGAAGTAAAAGACGAAGAAATGTATTGCCTTTTTGCGCCGGATGGTAGTTGGCAAGCTATGACATTAGCACCTGACTTTGAAACGTGTGTTGCGGTAATAAGGATGCTGCATAAAAACGGGTTATCAAAATCATTCCATGAATTATGCAAGGTTGGCGGCTTTGAGATAATGCCTATAAAAATATCATTTGTTCAAAACGGTGACGAAAATAAGCCATTTTCTACCCCATGAGCCACAGCCTTAAATACCTGGACTATTGCAAGCGCCGCCTTGTTAACTTAATCCCGTTAAACACGCCGTATTGCTTCTTTAATCCAATAAATTTTAGAGGCATTAAAATCTATCAGGTAAGAATTTCTACAAATAAAATAGTAGGAATTTATGACGGGGTAAAATGGCAGGAAACAAACGACGATGATTTACTTGAAGCGATACTGGTAAGGTTTGAGGTTACAAAAGGTAAGGTAGCGATACAAAAAGAAATTGATTATGATGAAGCGATTTAAACGATGAATATAGAAAATAAAATATTTGAACTAAACCAGGCCTTAGAGCTTATTTCAAAGCCCACAGCTAAGAGATTAAGGCTGGCTGCTGATATTCTTATGAGGGTTGTTAGATATGAAAGGAAAGGAGTTTGCCAACCACCGGCGATAACAGTATTTCGTTTTGAAAAGGACAAACAAAGTAGGCAAGATGGGGAGCCGCGTGTAAAATTAAAAAAGTATGTATGTGCTCTTTGTCCGAGTTGTGGAAGTAGAACGTTTGATTTAAATACTGAAATTATGCAAGGTTCCTGTTTATCCTGTTCGTTTAAAAGTGAAAACTATAAAGCGGATATGCTCAATAGAAATACTGAAGTTGAACGGAGCGTCGCCAATGTGGTTGAAAAAAGAACAAAAGTTCGTAACAAAAATGTATAATAAAAATGGTATCTACTGGTACACCGGCAGAAGAAAATTACAACCTATACCTTATGCCTACCAAATACCACCGCTTCATTTTCTAACCGGCCAAAAACCGCCAGAAATAAAATATGAAACAGTTAAACGAAAGGTTATAGAGCCTGAGCCAATAAAGGCGGGTGTGGGGCAGTTGTTTTAAAAATAATAATTTGATTTATGAAAAATAGTATTAGCTTTGCTTTACGTCAAACACTTCAAATTAAAGGGAATTATGTTCCCTGCTTAACGCAGGATTTTTTATACCTGCTATTTATAAAAAGCGGCTAATTACCAGGCTCCCTTTAATAAGGAGTGTTTGACGACAAACTGGAGTTAGTCGCTTTGTATTTACACTACTCCATTAATCTTACCCGTTAATTTTCTTAACCAATATCATTAAACCAGTTATGGCGAAAGACCCGGCATTTTTATTTTATACCAATGATTTTGATGCGGCTACTAAATTTTTTAGCGACGAACAGGTTGGTATTTATTTAAGATTATTGATTGCTCACCACCAACACGGCAGGTTAAAAGAAAACCAGGTGAAATTTATTTGCAAATCAATGGATCAGGAAATTTTATCAAAGTTTAGTATTGATGAATGTGGCCTTTATTATAACGAAAGGTTAGAGGAAGAGGTTAGTAAAAGGAAAAAGCATTCTGAAAAGCAAAAAGAAAATATAGCTAAACGCTACCAAACGCCTACCAAACCTCTACCAAATGGCTACCAAAAAAACGATTTGGTAATACCTTTAGAAGATGAAAATGAAATAGAAATAGTATTAGAAAAGGGGGTTAAGGGGGAAAAACAAAAATGGGAAGCAATGCCACTACCTGAAAACGTTGGAAGTTTACCTGAAATTAAAATAGGGTCAGCTAAACAGCTTTTAAAAATTACTAAACAGGTTGACGTTTCAGATAAAAACCTAATTGGAATGTGGGAAGTGTTTAAGATACAAAATCTAACAGGTAAAAAATATTACCAGGATTTAGAGGCGGTCCACTCGCATTTTATCAACTGGATTAAAACGCAAACATTTGGCAGTAAAGGTACGATACCGGATGGAGTAACCCGACTACCAGATGCAAACGAAGTTGCAAAAAAATACGCTTAACATGGAACTAATCGAAAATGTACATTATTGCTACAAACTTGAGATGGAAATCTTAGGTGCAATTATTTTAGAGCCTACCGCTTTCGGCAGGTGTTTTAAAATTCTTGATAAGGATGTATTTCGGAAAGAATCTAATCAGGCAGTGTATTCAGCACTGGTTGAAATGTGGCAAAATAATTTACCGATAACCCATATCAGCATTTGGCTTTACCTGGTAAAAAAAGGGCACGATTTATTAGGCGGGGTTAATACAGCTCATTACGTTAGCCAACTTACAAAATCAGTAACAAGTACTGCAGCACTAGAATATCATAGTTTGCTACTTCGCCAAATGTACGTAGATCGGGAAGTAATAAGAATTTCATCGGCTGGCGTAGGGAATAACGAAGGATTAGGAGCGGTAAGAAAAATGGAACAGGAATTATCTAAGCTGCGTCAAAAAGTTGTTGTAGATGATTTTAAAGGCATTGACGAGGTATTAGTAAACCTGTGTAAGCACATGGATAACGTGAAGGATAAAGAGCTTTCAGGCATCACAACAGGGTTTAAACAACTTGACCGGATAACCGGCGGGCTTCAACCGGGGGGGATGTATATCGTCGCGGCAAGGCCATCGGTAGGGAAATCAGCATTTATGGGAAAGATGGTTTTACAGGCGGCCTTAGCAGGTCATAAGGTAGCAATCATATCGCTTGAAATGACCGATAACCAAATATCTGCAAGGCTAGCATCATTAACTACTGAGATTGATTACTGGAGAATATACCGGCACCGGCTGGAAGATGAAAGGCAAAGTAAAACGTTTTATCAAAAGATTAATGAAATGGCAGGATTACCGATTGTTATTTCAGATTCAACCGGCGTAAATATCGATGATATAAAAGCAAAGGTAGCCAGGTTAAAGGCTCAGGGTAAAATAGATATTCTTTACATCGATTACCTGCAACTTTTAGATAGTGACGGCCAAAATAAAAACGGTAACCGGGAGCAAGAGGTAAGCCGAATTAGCCGGGGTGTAAAATTATTAGCAAAGGATCATTCTATTCCGGTGGTTGTACTGGCTCAACTTAACAGATTAAGCGAACAGGGTGGAGATAAAAAGCCAAAACTACACAACCTTAGAGAATCAGGATCATTAGAACAGGACGCAGACGGTGTAATGTTCATCCACAGGGATTTTATGAGCGGTATTAAGGCAGATCAGGACGGGAATAGTACAGACAGCCAGGCCGATATAATAATTGCTAAATGGAGAGATGGCGAGGTTACAGAGTACAAAATCGGGTTTGATGGCCCAAAGATGAAATTTTACGAACTTGATGAAGTTCCTTTTAGTCCATACAGAAAAATAGAAAACAATTTAGATAACCAGGATCCATTTCCTTTAAATTAAAACAAATGCCAAGATTACAACACCCAACAATTACACCGGATCAGCAAAAGATCGTTCTTAAACATTTCAACAAAATAAGCCGGGCAGAGATAGCGGAAAAAATAAACGTATCGGTAAGTAAATTAAACGACAATATTACTGTAATGGGGTTAATAGGAATAAGAAAAGGTGGTGTTAGAAATACCGTTTTCAATAGAACAAAAATGTATAGCGAAGTCGAGTACAAAAAAACACTTATTTATTAATGAAACTACAACAACCAAAGTATAAAGCGGCTGGCGCACCAAAGAAGCCATTTAAAGAACACCTTATCCAGTTCAGGGTATCGGTAAAACGAAAACACTATAACGAAGCGCAAAACGAAATCAGCCGGGTTATTGCAAAATACAGGTAACTATGAAACAAGCCGTCTCGATATCCGATATACTAAACAGCGCATGCGGTTCGCTTAACGATCATTTACGGGAAGAAAAGCCAGTTAAAAAGAAGCGGGCGAAGTATAATAATGTTAAGGTGGAATTTGACGGATTTAAGTTTGACAGCCAACGGGAATGTAATTACTACATAGGATTAAGAGCCAGACAAACAGCCGGGCAAATAACAGATTTAAGGCTCCAGGTGCCATTCCAATTAAACGATGGCGGCACTCACTCGCTGGAATATATTGCAGACTTTGTGTGGATGGAAAAAGGCCAAATGATCGTTTGTGATGTGAAGGGGTACAAAACAAAATTGTACCTGAAAAAGAAAAAGCTAATGTTGGAGATTTATAAAATAGAAATTCGAGAAACTTAACAATTCAAAGGGCTAGATACCCTTATCCTTTAATTTTAAAATAAACAAAATGAAGCAAACTATTTTAATTATCACATTGATTGTATTTATTGTCGTTGCTCTTTCTATTCAGGGGCTTGTTACGTTTAAAGTTCTTAGTGAACACTCATTATATCACGTTGTTATTTTACTATGGTTCGCAATATTATGTTCATTATTCATTAAAAAATAAACCATGAAAAATATATTAGCAGTTCTCTTTATCCTTTTTTTTGGATTGACTTCTTTTTACCCTAATACAGTTGAGAAGAAAACCTATTGGTTAGTGGCTTATTATTTACAAAAAGAAAGCGATGCTACTGATAAAATGTTTGGGGCTAAAATTATTGAAGCGAGTACCGAAAAAAAAGCTATAGCAATATTCAATAAATTTAAAAACGGGCTAAAAGGCTATGTATTTTCAGGCTGCAATAACTGTGATAATAAAACAAGTTTTGGCATTAAAAGAGTAACATCTGAATCTATTTTAAAATAATCACCATCTAAACCTTAACCACCATGCCAGTAGATAAGCAACAAACCGTAATGTCTTGCCAGGAAATTGAAAAAATAGTCAACGAATTAAAAGTTGATTCTGCCGGAAGGATAAGAGGTAAAAGTAAGGTGATTGATAAAATACATTCAGCGCATTTAAAAAAGGTTGATTCTGATTTAATGGATATACGGGTATTTATGGCAAAATTATCTGTAAGTCTTGAATTAAATGATGCGCTTAAAATGATTGATAATTTTATTTATCAAAAACAAATATCTTAAAGCAGGGGAGTTAAATTAATAACCATGACAGAAGAAGATTACCATAAAAAAATGGAAGAAATAAAAGCTAGGTTTGAAACAGAAAAGCGTAGGCTGTATGCAGAATACGGTTTAAGCCAATCAAAATTTAAAATCGGCGATATTATTAAGGATAGTCGCTGGGCTTTTAAAATAGATAAAATAACCGTAAGTAAAATATTTGACTTACCTGAACCTGTTTATCATGGGTATGAATTGAAAAAAGACCTTACACCAAGAAAAGACTTAAACAGGGTAACGATTCATGGCAATAAATGTGAATTGGTAAGTAAAGCCCAATAGCGGTATTCCGTACAAGTGAGTGACACAACGATGCTTAATTGAAAAACAAATGCCTGTAAACAAATCATCCAATAAATAAAAACAAAAATGAATAAGCTAACACTATTTACAATTTTACTGACAGTTGTTTTATTAAGCTGCAATAAGGGGAAAAGAACGCCAAGAATCGTAATAGCCAAATCCTGTCTAAATTTTGCAAGCAACCCAATGCCAAATGGTATTTGTAGATTTTTTTATACAACCTATGAATTTGGAGAGGCACAAGAGTTTAATGATAGCTGTTTCAAATACAATATAGGCGATACTATTATAGGTAAAAGTAAATTTTAAATCATCCAATAAATAAAAATAAATGAACAAAGAGATAGAACAAGCAGCAAAGGAATACGCTATACAATTTAAAACTTATGCAAGTTCCGAAGGATTAGAAAACATAGCCAACGATTTTAAAGCCGGATGGGAAGCCTGTCAACAATCCACACCACCCACACCACAGGGAAGTGCTGTATGGGTTGATGAAAATTACGAATTGCTTTTTGATCGGGTAAAGGACGGTAAAAGAGTTGTTTGCTATATTCTTAATGACCGTATGGAATCTTGGGATATTTGCACCATAAGAAATACTAATTGGCAATTTCAAGCAAGGGGTATAGGTTATAGCGGGTACATGGAAATTACTGATGGAGCACCAAATAAAATTGAATTTATTCAACATTGTAATGAATTAAAAGTACAATGGTTACACGAAACAGCATCGGAACAATCGGTTAAGCCGGTAGGGGTGTCGGCAGAGGATGTATTAACCGAAGATGATTGTAAATGGTTAATATTTTACGGGCATACGAAAGATAAAAGAATAACTATAGACAATAGCGGCAAGGGATTAGATTACGCCTTTAATGTAATGTTCGGCATGTTAAAGGATAGCACACGGTTTGACTATAATGGCGTAGAAAAACTATTTTGGGATAGAATAAAATTATTGGCAAATCAATTCAAATAGCCGATCAAACAATTAACCATAAAAAAAGAGAGAGGTCTCTGGTAGTTGGGAAATAAAGGGCCAGGTCGGTAGAAGTCAGGCGTAATGCCTGGCTTTTTTATTATCTAAACATTCAGTAAAAAATATTTATACGAAAGTTTCAATAATATTTGAAATTACGAGAAATAGAAACTACATTTGATTTACGAAAAATACGCAAAATTTACGCATGGCAAGAGGTACACCATTTGAGAAAGGAAATCCAGGTAAACCAAAGGGGGCAACAAATAAAATAACAAAAAGTGTTAAAGAAACGGTATTGGCTGTATTCAATGACATTCAAAACGATCCAAAAGTTAACCTCACACAATTTGCAAAGGATTATCCAAAAGAATTTTATGCTATCGCAAAGGCTCTTATTCCAACTGAAATAACAGCAAAGGTTGAAGGTGAATTAAAAATAATAACCGGAATGATAGTTACATGAAAGTACACATCATGACACCATATTCTCTCACAAAACAACTTGGGGTTGCTTATAACGAGGCGATGGCGTTAATACCTGACGAGGATAGTGGTTGCCTGATAGATGGGGACGTGAATTTCTTAACGCCTGATTACGGGCATATAATTAACCAGTATGCAAACGAAAACCCAAATGCAGTACTTACTTGCTTTGCGAATAGAATTCATGAATTAGCTAGGGGCCAAAGGCTTGTGTGCGAGTGTGATATTGTTCGCAATGATATGAAAAGCTGTATATCATTGGCAGAAGATTTAAAAAACGCTACTCCACAAACAACAAGGTTATCCGGTCCTGTTTCCGGATTCTTAATGGTAATACCTAAACACATTTGGAAACAACACAAGTTCAATGAGGATTTAAAGTGTTTAGGAGTTGATAATGATTTCACAAACAAAATACGGGCAGCGGGAATACCGGTTTTACGAATGGACTCTTTGTTAGTTTGGCATACGTACAGATTATTAGATGGTAAAAAAGATCACTTATTATGATAGAGGAATGGAAAGACATCAAAGGTTATGAAGGGCTGTATAGGATTAGCAATACAGGTATGATCAAGTCATACGACAAGACAACTAATAACCGGATTCATCCAAGTAGGATAATATCTCAAACCACTAATCAGAGTGGGTATAAAAGATCAAACCTGAACCACCCAATAACAAAAAAGAAAAGCCCATTTATTCACAAACTTGTTGCATACCACTTTATAGATAATCCTAATAACAGAAGGGTAGTTAATCATATTGACGGGGATAAACAAAATAACCACGTTGGTAATTTAGAATGGTGTACACATCAGGAAAACACTATCCACGCTTTCAAAACAGGGTTGATAAAAAAAGGTGGCGATCGGGCTAATTCCAAACTGGTTATAGACTTAAATGCAGGGGTATTTTATTATACTATTACAGAAGTAGCGCAGCTTTATAATATAGACCATACCACCCTGTATCATAAATTAACTGGCAAAAGAAGGAATAATACACCATTTACTTTTGCGTAAACACATTTATTATGAGTAAAAAAACGGATGATTATTTAAAAAAGCAAGACCGTGCCGATGTGATAATTTTTATTGCGTTCATATTGGCAATAATGTTTTGTGCTTCATGCAGGAAAGAAACTAAAGTATGCTGGACCTGTACGCATGCAGATGGACGTCCTTTACCATTGGCACCGTGTCAACCAAAGCCACCTGTTATCTATAATGCAGACGGTTCAATTTTACCGATTAAATGTACTTCTAAATGACTTACACAAGGGAGCAGATAGTACAACTGTTATTACAAGGTAGGCCGATCTCAATAGTGCGTTATGGGGATGGCGAAAGTATAATGCTAAATTCAACATCATCATTTTCTGCTTTCAGGAAAGCTTCGATAGATGTATTGCGCCGCCAAATAGGTTGTGACCCAACATTAAAGGAAGTAGAAGATATAAGGCAGAATCTAATCGATACTTACGCTAATGCGGATATAATCGGGGTGCCGATGCATAAAAATTTAGCCAGCCTCAGTAAAAGCTGGACCGAAGCGGCTAATATCTTAAAAGAGAACGTCCCAACGCATACCGAAAATATTTGCAATATTGATGTAGCTTATCAAATGCTCGATACCGATGATTATGATAAACTACTCCGCAACCGGCACGTACTAAACTATATTTCCTGCCGGGATCTTGATGAAGGGTTTAAAAGGCGGTTTAATGTGGGTATAGTTAATAAGTTTACGATAGCGCCAGAAATGAAGTTTACCTCCGGTTATGAGGGTTTAAAACATTACCCTGATCAGTTTAACCGCATACCCCGTTGGATGGAAGTACAAGCTGAAAACTTCCCTGGCTCATTACTGTTAGTTGGTGCGGGGGTGATCGGTAAAATCTATTGTAATTGGTGGAGAGATTTAGGAGGTGTGGCGTTTGATGCGGGTGGATGTATGGATATATGGGCTGGGTTTATAACAAGGGGGCCTGAAAGAGGGCTTGATAAGGTTGATCCTGATCCTAAATATAAATTATAAAAACATTACGGTGCCATCGCTCGAGTAGCAGTTAATAAGTAAACTGTGGAACAGCGGACGTAGAAGCTTGTGGATGAATTTGCATTATAGGCCACTAACGTTATGCAAATGGCACCGTATAATTTACTAATATGAATAAAATCTACTCAAATATCAACCCGGATAAATTACTACACATGGTAGTAAGAAAGGGAGATATAAACAAGGGTAGAGAAAACCTTTGCCCAGATGAGCAATTTTTACAGTGCGCTACATTAAAGCTACAGGCAGGAGATACTTTTAAGGCGCATAAGCATAACTGGAATAAACCGTCTGTTAAACCTATTATCGCGCAAGAAAGTTGGGTAGTTATTTCAGGGAGCGTAAGGGTATTTTTTTATGACTTAAACGATGTTTTATTAGAAACCAATTGGCTTTATCCTGGCGATATTAGTTTTACGTTTGAGGGCGGGCATAATTACGAAATATTGGAACATGGGACTTTGGTTTATGAATTTAAAACAGGTCCATACATTTCACAAGAACAGGACAAATCGTTTATATGACCGTAAATTATTTACTATCAACATGGGCAGGGGAAAAACGGAGAAATCCTTCCACTGAGTATTTACAAGCTCATTTGGATAAACTTTTTTCCCTGCAGAACAATTTAAGCCAGGTTACGGTAATAAGGCCGTTAGGAAGCAATAACAAAGAGTTTTACAAACTTAAACCTAGTGTAAAGAAAAAGATTACATTAATCGACAGGCCAGCAAATGACAGGTCTTATGGTCAATTCTTTTATGCCTTTAATCAGTTTCCGTATTTTGATTATTACATACTCGCTGAAGACGATTATCTGCCAATGGTAGACGGGTTTGATAGTATCCTTATCGAGATGCTTAACGAAAAAGGAGTTGATTATTTATGTGGTAAATATCATAACCACAGGGCAGAGGACCCGAAGCACCCTGAGCAAAATATCGGTATCGTAAAAGGTGAGGCGTTAAGGAAGATTTTACAAGCTAACCCTGATCCTTATTTTCCAGTTAACGGGTTAGACGATGGTAGTGAAAAAATAATCTTCGCTAAACTATTTACAGATTTAGGCTTAACAATTGACGATTATTCAGACAGGTTTGCGGTTCCTTATTGGGATAGGTATTTGAGGTATTTAACACCATTTAAAGACAACCCTTTATTCAGCCCTTACCAGTTAGAAATAGGAAAGGCTTTTACTTACGATTGGGACACCAAAGAGACACCTGCAGATTTAGAGAGTCATTTTTTGATGGATATAGACATAAGGCCGGGTAATGTAATTGCCATTGACGGGCAAGATGTAGGCCGTTATTTTAAGACAGATGCAGGGTTTGATGTACACGTTAAAAAATACGGTAAGCAAATCGCAGACAGATTGAAATACATAAACCGGAGCGAAAAAGTAATTGTAAACTTATTATGAGAGTAAAAGCATTTGGCGAAAGTGAAGGATCGCCCCCTTCTATTCAATACTACTTAGATGAGAATAATAACAAAATAGACTGCAATGAAACAACTATTCATAAAATATGGTCAGTATGGGTTTGCATGTTGGGGGTAAAACGTTATTGGGAAGGAAACGTATTGATTTATGAATTTCCTACAACAACAGAAATAGATTAAATGAAAATTATTTGCACCACATCAAATAAATACTTACACCTAATCCCGGTGTTCACTTACCTGTTCCAAAAATATTGGGGCAATGATCCGGTTGAAATTGTAGGGTATAAAATGCCATCATGTAAACTGCCTAAGAATTACACCTTTCACAGTATGGGAGAACAGGGGCATGTAAGCGAATGGAGCACAGATTTAAGAAGATATTTTGAATCAATACCTGATCAGTGGCTTATTTGGTTAATGGAGGATACGTTCATTAAAAGGATGGACAGGACAAGCAAAGCGGTATTACTATCTAAAGCTTCGATACAAAAGCGGGTCGGCAGGATTGACTTAACAAATGATATACAAAAAAGAGGACACGGTGTTATAAACAATTTGGTTTTTGCTAATGATGCCAGTTTATATAGACTGAGCACTCAGCCAAGTGTATGGTGTAAAGAATTTCTATTGCAGTATTTAACGCCAGGTATGGACCCGTGGACTTTCGAAAAACAAAACCCTATTAACGATGGATGGGAAATAGTTGGACTTAATACGCCACCGGTGAAGCATAATGAAGGAGTCCGCAAGCTCAACCCGCACGAATTAGATTTAAACGGCTTTAGCGACGAGGATGTAAAACATATTCAAACATTATTATGATTAGATACAACGTTGGATGTGGTAAAAGGAATTGGCCGGGATGGTTTGGGGTAGATGGTGTCAACTTCCCGCATATAGTTAGTAATGATATTTATTTAAATATCGTTTCTGATAATTATATTGATCTAATATATTCTAGCCACTTAATTGCTTATCTGAGTAGAGACGAGGTAAAGGTTTTATTTAAGGCATGGTTTGAAAGATTAAAACCCGGCGGAACGTTAAGAATTGCAACACCTGATTTTAATATCCTTTCAAAGTTCTATCAATGTGAATTACCGCTTGACAGGATAACAGGGCCTCTTTACGGACGCATGGAAATGAACGGCAAGGAAATCTACCACAAAACAACATGGGACTTTAAAAGCCTTGTATTAGCCTTAGAAGATGTAGGATTTAATGATATAAAAGTCTATGACCATACTAAAACCGAGCACCCGAATACAGGGAATAGGGAAGATTTTTATGATGATCATTCGGCGGCATACATCAATGGCACCTTAATCTCTTTAAATGTTGAAGCAAATAAGCCATTATGATAATAAGAATATTAAAAATAACACTTGCTATTGCCCTTTTTTTACTTGCTGCTATTGGTGTTGTATTTGTTTTTCCAAAAAGAATTAATGATTGTGATTTTCACCCAGTATTATTTTTAATTGGAACAGGGGTAATGATAAATTTAGGCATTAGGATTATTAAAGGAGATAAAATATTTTAACTAATGGATATAAACAAACAGGATATTTTAACCTTAATTGGTAAGGGCGCTGTGATATTAGAAATCGGCTCATTTAACGGTAAAGACGCGGCTGAACTTGCAGAAGTATGCGAGACTGAAGTACACGCTTTCGAGCCCAACCCTGCCAGTTTTGAAATAATGAAGCTACTAGCTAATGATAAATTAGTATTGTGGAATTACGCCGTATGCGCTCACAACGGATACACTGTTTTAAATCTTAGCAACCATCCGCAATCGGACACCATTAAAACCCCTAAGCTTCATAAAAAACTATTCCCTGATGTAAAGTATAAGGACGATGTAAAAGTAAAGGCCACCACTTTGGATAGCTGGAATTACAGTGTAAGAAAAGGAGAGCCGGTATCATTTATCTGGTGTGATGTCAACGGAGCGGAAGCTGACTTTATCTTAGGAGCCAACCAAACGTTATGTAAAACAAAATACCTATACATTGAGTTTTGCGAAAAGGAGTTATTTGCAAAAGCTTTGAACCGGGCGAATATGATTAAGGCGCTGCCGGGGTTTGAGGTTATTGGCGAGTATAATTTTATGGGATCGTTCGGAAACTTGCTCTTTCGCAACAAATCATTAACAGAAATTAATAGTCATGGGTAGACCAAAAATACAAGGCGAAAGGTATTTAAAAGAGCGATTAGCGTTTAACGCGATAGTTGCTAGGTGTAATTATGAAAATACAAGATCATACAAAGATTACGGAGGTAGAGGTATAAAATGCCTTTATAGTGATTATAAAGATTTTCTTGCAGACGTAGGCCCTGCTCCCACTAAAAAGCACACCATTGACAGGATAGATAATAATGGGAATTACGAGAAAGGGAATTGCCGATGGATTACAATGAGCGAACAAGCAAGAAACAAAAGATCAAATGTTTTAATAACTATTAACGGTGTAACTAAAATACAATCAGATTGGGCAAAAGAGTTAAATATCCCGGTATCAACTTTACACAACAGGATTGCGATAGGGTCTAAAAATCCATTAGTTTCCGTAAATAAAAACTGGTCTATTTATCAAGATAAGGTATATAAGAAATACCACGCCAGGTTTGACAAGGTTGTGAATAAAGTTCACGAAAGAAAAAACATCGGCGCATTTAAAATATACGAAGATGCGGTATCGGCTTGTGAAAAGTTTATTAAAAGTAAAAATCAATCATTATGGGAACAATAATTTTAGCTTCTACCATAGGTAGTATTATCGGAACGCTTATCGGGTGGAACTTAGGTATCGCGATTTATAAACTGGAAAAATGGTTTAAGGGGGTTAATAAAACGACTTAATTTATTACTTAAAAAGAACCAATGAGCCCCGAAGAAATAGAAATATATAAAAAAATAATCCCTAACTGTAATGTCATTTTTGACGTAGGATGTAGGGAAGATAATATATTTTACGAGATCAACCCAAAAGCAAAGGTTCATTTATTTGATCCTGAGTTATGCGAGGCGTTAAGTTCAGACCCGAATATTAAGTATAATAATTTTGCGTTAGGCGATTATAAAGGCGTTACAGACTTCCACCCTAGCTATGGATCAATATTAGAACGGACAGACGAAAAGAGATTTGATGGGCAGCATTATTCTGTACAAGTACCAATTGATACCATTGAAAACTACTGTAAGAAAAACAAAATTAAAAGTATCGACTATTTAAAGATCGACACCGAAGGGTATGATTACAATGTATTAAAAGGCTGCGGTAAAATGTTGAGCAAAATAAAGTATATCCAGTTTGAGGATTGGGATATTAAAACCAATTCGCAAATATTTGAATTACTGTTAGGGTATAATTTATATACGATCAATAGCAGCCCAAAGAATTTTATACTTTATAAAAAAAAGTTATCATGGACCCTGTAACAGAGTTTGAAAATAAGATAGCGGCTTTCTTTGGTGCGCCTTATGCGGTTGGAGTAGATTCGTGCACAAGCGGTTTAGAATTGTGTTTAAGGTACACAGGAGCGCCAATATTATTCTCTCCTGTACGAACCTATCTATCTGTTCCAATGCTAGCAGAAAAGATCGGTATTGCCCTTATGTGGGATTATAACGATTGGCAGGATTACTATTATGTGACAAAAAATATTATTGATGCGGCGGTTTTATGGAAAGCCGGGTCATACATGCCAAGAACCTTTATGTGTGTTTCATTTCAGTATCGTAAAAACATCGCCATCGGAAAGGCTGGAATGATACTTTGTGATAATAAAGAGGACGCAATACAATTAAAGAAACTCAGCTATGATGGCAGGCTCCCAAATATTCCGTGGCGGGATCAAAATGTAAGCACTATTGGTTATCACTATTATTTACAGCCGGAATTAGCGCAGATTGGACTTAATAAACTTGATGAGGCTATTGCAACAACCCCGAGACAATGGACCGTGGAGGATTGGCCGGATATTTCACAATTTGATGTATTTAAAAATAAAGTATGGTAAAGGATATACAAAAAGAATATTACGCTTTTCAAGCGATGAAACAAAGGTGTAATAATCCTAAAAGTGAAAAATACAAAAATCACGGTGGACGAGGTATTAGTGTTCTATATGCAGATGTTCACGATTTAATTTCAGATATTGGGATGGCGCCAACACCGAAACACACGGTAGACCGAATAGATAATAATGGTAACTATGAAAAAGGGAATTGCCGTTGGGCTACCTACGCAGAGCAAAATAGAAATCTGCGAACTAACAGATTGGTAACAATTTCAGGAGTGACAAAATGCGCCCAAGATTGGGCTAAATCTGTGCCTATAAATTTCAATGGGTTTATGAAACGAGTTAAAAGGTGGCCGGAAGAAAACTGGTTACAGCCAACTAAGGGTCATAAAGGGTATAGTGTTGACTTTCCTAAGAAGGAGCAAAAGTATAGAGCTAGGGTATTAAAGAAAAATACTTCCGACAGGCAAAAGGAGAAGCATATTGGGTATTTTCATAATTACAATGAAGCCGAAAATGCTTGTATAATTTACTTACAGAATAACCCAACATGGTACTTATGAAACAAAAGACAGCACTAATTACAGGAATTTCCGGTCAAGATGGATTTTACCTTTCTGAATATCTTTTAAGTTTAGGGTACAAAGTTTTTGGAATTATCCGCAGGCATAGCGTATCGGAATCGCAAGATATACGAATCGCTAATTTAGATGTAACGACATTCTACGGCGATATGATGGACCAATCGAGCTTAGAAAGGATTCTTGCAGACGTGCAACCTGATGAGATATACAACCTTGCTGCGATGAGCCATGTCAGAATCTCGTTTGAAGTACCACAGTTTACATGCCTATCAAATGCAACCGGGGTACTTAATATCCTTGAGGCTTATAGAAAAATTTGCCCTAAAGCAAGATTTTACCAGGCGTCAAGCTCAGAGCAATTTGGTAGCAGTGTAGACCCGGATGGGTACCAAAGAGAAACCACCCCATTCGTACCTGTGTCGCCTTATGGCGTAAGCAAGTTATTTAGTTACCACATGGTTAACGTTTACAGGAAATCGTATAACCTGCATTGTTGCTCTGGAATACTTTTTAACCACGCCTCACCACTTCGCGGAACCGCTTTTGTCGAACAAAAGATTTGCAAAGCTGCTGTAAGGATTAAATTAGGATTACAGGACAAGTTAGAGTTGGGGAACATCCATTCTTATCGTGACTTCGGGCATAGTCGTGATTATGTAAGGGCAATGCATTTGATTTTACAACAGGATAAGCCAGATAATTATGTAGTTGCTACTGGTGTAACAAAAAGCATTGCAGATGTGGTTGAATATGTTTTTAGTAAACTTGATTTAGCTTTTCCGTTTCATTTAGTTATCGATCCAAAGCACACAAGGCCAAACGAATTAGATTATCTGAAAGGCGATAGCAGTAGAATACGGGCGTTAGGTTGGAAACCGGAATACACCTTTGAAACTTTACTGGATGAAATGATTGATAACTGGCAGCAATATTATAAGACGAAAATGACAGATAGAGAGTGTGTAACATTTATGGTAAAGGATATAAAAAACTGGCCGATAGGATGATAAACAAATGTTGTTATACCGCAATTTTCAGCAACTATGAAGAATTAAAAACCCCCGCTATCATTCCTGATGGATGGGATTTTATAGTATTCACAGACCAACCATTAAAAAGTAACGTCTGGAAGATAGTTCAAATAAAACCGGACCTGCCAAGTCAACGAATGGCGAGAATGGTTAAGATATTGCCGCATGTATTTTTACCACAATACGAATATACTTTTTGGTTAGATGCGAGCTTTCAAATAAATATCGACCTTAATTTATTCTGGAATAAGTATTTTAAAGCAAGTTTATCCGCTCCGGCACACCCGATAAGGAATTGCGTTTACCGTGAAATAGCTAGTTGTATCGCAAATAAAAGAGGCGATGAGGAACAATTAAGGAATCAGGAGTTAGTCTATAAACGTGAAAACATACCGGCTTTTAATGGGATTATTACAAGTGGGGTATTAATGAGGCAGAAAACACCGGCCTGTATTAAGTATTGCGATGATTGGTGGGAAGAGTTAAGCAAACATTCTGCCCGTGATCAGGTAGCTTTTGCGAAAATTAGCGTAAATTGGCAGTACAATACTTTTGTATGGGATTATAGTCAAAGCAAAGAACTAAAGTATT
>Ga0193738_1000555_pt1 | contig 18589 bp, 12 predicted proteins | sample L2a1metaG_FD_144927 | JGI IMG/M metagenome (GOLD analysis project Ga0193738, IMG submission 144927) | Soil microbial communities from a riparian zone of the East river system, Colorado, United States - L2a1 | ecosystem: Environmental > Terrestrial > Soil > Riparian zone | place: USA: East River...
ACGGCTCGCGCACCGTTGGTGCTGAACCCACAGGGGCTCGAAGAATTCGGCGCGACCGATCCATCGCGCGCCCGCCTCAAGCGTGCGGCCTACTTGCCGCTCCGGCGCTCGGTCCTGGCGTGCGCGGCCGCCGCTGACGCGGTCATTGCGACCGACCGCGCGCTCGAACCGTTCGTGCTCCAGCACCTGAAGATCCCGCGCGAGCGGATGAAGACGATTCCCAACGCACTCGATCTGAAGGCGCTCGACGCAACGACCGACCCCGGACTCGTGACCCGCCTTCGCGACCACCATCTCGCGCTCGGCGAGCGCGTGTTCCTGAGCGTCGGCCGGCTGGAGGCAAGCAAGGGTTTTCACGTGCTCCTGCGGGCGCTGGCCGCGGTGCGCGATCACGGAGGCCTCGATGGCAAACCGTGGCGATGGGTCGCGCTTGGCGATGGCCCCTACCGCCCGGCGCTCGAGATGCTGGCCGCCGGGCTCGGACTGGGCCCGCACGTTCACTTCCTCGGCCGCGTGACCGACGAAGAGATGCACGCCTGGCACGAGCTGTCGACGCTATTCGTGCACCCGACGCTGTACGAAGGCAGCTCGCTGGTCACGCTCGAGGCGATGGCGCACCGCCGCGCCGTCGTCGCGTCCGCCGCCGGCGGCATTCCCGACAAGGTCCGACCTGGCGAGAACGGGTGGCTGGTACCTCCGGGCGATCCGTCGGCGCTCGCCGCCACGATCAGCGGCGCGGTTGCCGATCCCGCGCGTCTCGCCGATTACGGCCTCGCCGGCCGGACGATCGTGGAACGTGAATTCTCCTGGTCGGCAGTCGGCGACGCGACCGTCGCGCTCTACCGGCAGTTGCTCGGATAGACTGAGGCCCTTCGATGGAGTCCCGCTGGCGGATGCCCGCCATCTTCAACCCCACGCGCTTCGGCCTCGCGCTGGCGCTGATCGCCGCCGCGCTGCTGCGGTTCTGGGCCTTGCCGCAGGGCGTGCCGTTCAGCGTCCAGGTGGACGAACCGGAAGTGCTGGTCCGCGCCGTGCGGATGATGAAGACGAACGATTTCAACCCGCACTTCTTCGACTACCCGACGCTCTACATGTACATGCAGGCGGGAGTCGCGCTCGTCCGCTTCCTCGTCGGCGCGATGCAGGGCCAGTGGGCGGCGCTGTCGCAGGCGCCGCACGAGGCCTTCTACGTCTGGGGCCGCGCCCTCACGGCGGCGATGGGAACGGCGACGATCTGGGTCGTCTACCGCGCGGGCATGCGGCTGGGCCAGCGCAAGGCGCTGCTCGCGGCCGGCATGTTCGCGGTGATGCCGCTGCACGTGCGCGAGTCGCACTTCGTGCTGACCGACGTGCCGATGACCTTCTTCGTGATGCTGACGCTGGTGATGTCGCTGCGCGCCCGCGAGCGCGCCACGGTCTGGGCGTTCGCATGGGCCGGCGCTGCGGCCGGCCTCGCCGCCGGCACCAAGTACAACGGCGTCCTCGCGCTGATGCTGCCGATCCTCGCCTGCCTGATGACGCCCGCGGTGCGCCCGTCACGGCTGGTCGCGCTGTTCTGGATCGTCACCACGATGGTGGTGACCTTCCTGGTCGTCGCACCCTATACCGTGCTCGATCTGCCGACCTTCCTCAACCAGTTTGCGCGGCTCACTGGCGAGTATCGCGCGCCGTCAACGATCGGCGAACCCGTCTGGCTCATCTATCTGAAGCATTTGCGCAACGCGCTACGGTGGCCCGGAAGCCTGATCGTCATCGCCGGGCTCCTGCTCGGCATCTACCGCACCATCGCAGGTCCCGACCGCGGGCTCTGGCTGCTGCTGACGCTCTTTCCGATCGTCTACTTCCGCTTCATCTCGAACCAGTCGATCTTTTACGGCCGCTACCTGCTGCCGCTGCTGCCGTTCCTGTCGATTCTCGGCGCCGCCGCGGTCGTGATGATCGTGGACCAGGTTCGGGCCACGGGAGCTCCGAAGGTCGTCCGCAACGCCGTCACGATCGCACTGGCCCTGATTACGATCGCCCCACCGGCCTATACGTCCATCACCTTCAATGCCAACGCAGCGAAGGTCTGGACGACGGAGCTGGCTTACAAGTGGATCACCAGGGAACTGCCGGCGGGGACCACCATCACCTTCGAGTCGAGGCAGGTGCTGCTGCCGCTGACCTACAAGGCGACTTACTTGCCGCAGCTCCGCATGCATCCGCTGGAGCACTACGTGAAGAACGGAGTCCAGTACGTGGTGGCCTCGTCGGCGATCAACGGCCCGTATTTCGACGTCCAGAACAACGGCCCCGCCCGGTATCCGGAGGAGTACGAAGGCTACATGAGCATTTTCCGGCGGTCGCAGGAGGTCGCGCGGTTCTCGCCGTCATCCGACCATCCGGGGCCGGAGCTGCGGATCTTCAGGATCGCGGCACGTACTGAACAGTGACCTCGGTCCGCCGCCGAAGGTCGGCAAGCCAGGCCGCGATCGCCTCGGTGCGCTCGCGCTCCGCCGTGTTGGCGCCGAAGCGCTGATTCAGGTACGTGGCGGTCCTCAAGTCGTCGCGAATGTGGCGCCGCAGTTGCTCGCGGGACGTCCCCGTCACGCTGAGCGCCTTGTCGAACGCCGCGGGGGATCCGGCACGGCCCTCGAGCGCATCAACACGAGTCGTGATCTCCACCGGCGCCGGTTCGGGCGGCTGGAAGCGATCCACCTCCGCCAGCATCAAAGTCCGGTCGACCAGCCGGTCGAGCGCGTAGGCCAGCGGATCGCGCGTCCCGGCTGGCGGCTCTACCAGGCGAAACTGGAGCGCGGCGTTGACCTCCGAGAGCGTGATCGGCTGGCCGCCGACGACCGCCATGATCCGATCGATGACATCAGCACGCGCGTGAGCCACCATCAGCATCACAACCGCAACGGCCATGATCGTCCGCCTCGAGGCGGAAGCTGCAGCGGGGTTCCTGAGGAACGTGGAATCCATCAGAACGCCTGTCCGATCGAGAAGTGAATGGCGTAGCGAGGCTCGAGCCGCGTGCCGATCGTCCGCCGATCCAGTTTGAACCCGACGTCGAGGCGGATCGGGCCGATCGGCGTCGCGTAGCGGCCGCCGACGCCGACGCTGCCGCGCAGCCGTGTCAGGTCCAGGTCCGCCGCGCGGGCGAAGACATTGCCGCCGTCCACGAACAGGACGGCCCCGATGTTGCCGAAGAGCGGCAGCCGCACTTCCGCGTTGAGCACGACCTCGGCCTCGCCGCCCTTCGGAAAGCCGGCCTCCGTGATCGTTTCGGGCACGCCGACCGAGTCGATGGCGTAACCGCGGATTGTCGTGTCGCCGCCGACGAAGAAGCGCTCGCTCGCCGGCAGGTCGCGCACCTGGATGGAGACGGGAGTACCGTCCACGTCGACGGTTTCGACCGTCCGCAGGAGCGCGCGCGCGAGCCCGAGCCGCGCGCCGCCCGCGAACACCACACCGCGCTTCCCGAGGCTCCGGTAGACGAAACCCTGCATGAACGTCTTGCCGAAGCCCACCTCCGATCCGATCGCGCGCATCGCCAGCGTGGTGTCGGAGCTGAGGAAGAGTCCATTCCGCGGGTCAATCGGATCCGATCGCGTGTCTCGCGACAGCGTCCCGGACAACGCCGACAACCGCACCTGCGGGAAGACACGGTCAACCGTCAGCACCGCCAGCGGGTCGTCCTCGGCGATCAGCTGATAGTCGAAGATGCGGGTGGTCGCGAACGAGTACCGCGCGCTCCCGCGCACCGTGGGCGTCAGCCGCCGGCTGAGTTCAGCGTTGAACCCCTTGCGGCTGAAATTGAAACCGGTGCGAACGCCCTGCTCGATTGCTGCCGTCGCCGTCAGGTCGCCGTAACGCAGCGCACCTGGCGCGCGGTAGGTGCCGACGATGCGATATTCAGAGAAGCCGAACGGATTGTTGCTGTTCTCATCCGGGTTGGGACGAAGACTGAGGCGCGAGTAGAGGTTCAGCGATCGGTTTCGTCCGCCGAGGTTGCGGCGGCCGATTTCGAAGAAGCCCCTGGGCGCGACTTCGTACCGTTCGCTCGTCGTCGAGCCCTCGTCCTCTGAGCGCACGACCTGGTCCACCTGCAACCCGCCACCGTATCCGATCGTGGACTGCCGCGCCTCCTCGACGGCGACGACGACGTCGCGAAGACTCGGGTCGCCGTGCGAGATCACCGATATCTGGATGCGGCGAAAGAGGCCAAGGCCGCTCAGGCGCCGCCGGCTCTCGGTCAGCGCGGCCTGGCCGAGCGGACGGCCCTCGGCGATCTGGAGCTCCTCGGTGATGACCTCGCGCTTCGTGCGGACGTTGCCGGTGACGAAGATGTGCTCGATGATCGTCTTCGGACCTTCGGCGATCTTGAACGTGATGTCGGCGCGCGTCCCCTCGGGCGTCGTCACCGGGGTCTGCGTCGCGGTGACCTCGACGGCGGTGTACCCATCGTCGAGATAGAACGCCGTCAACGCGTCGCGGTTGTTGACCACGTCGGGCCCGTAGTAAACCGTGCCCGGCGAGATCTTGAGCTGCTGCCGCAGCCGCTCGGCGGAAACCGAGGTGTTCCCGGTGATGGAGATCTGGCCGACGACGACACGCGGACCTTCGGTGATGACGAGCACCGGCTTCACCTGTCCGGCGCCGACCTCGTTGACCTGGGATTCGACCTTGGCGCTCGTGTAGCCGCGCGTGCGGTAGGCCTGGACGATGGCTCCTTCGATCGCGGCCAGGCGCGATGAATCGAACGGGTCGCCGGCGTTGAGCCGCAACAACGGCTTCAAGTCTTCCGGCGGGACCGCGAGGTTGCCGTTGACCTCGATGCCCCCAGGCGCGACTCGATAGAGGGCCCGCTTGCTGACGTTGAAAACGATCGTCAGCTGACCGTTCGCCTCGCGCCGCTCGGGTTCCTTGACTTCCGCCTTCCAGTGCCCAAGCTGGCGCAAGTAGTCCTCGATCCGTCGCGCCGAATCCTCGAGCAGATCCTGGTCGGCCGACCGCTCCCGCTCTACGGGGACCAGCTCGTTGATCTTGTCCTTGGGAATCGTGTCACCGGTGAATTGCACGGTGACGAGAGGGCCTGACTGGACCTCGACGACGAGCTCCACTTGCGCGCCCTGGGCGCTGAAGTTCGCGGCCTGCATCAGCGCGGACGCCTGGTAGTAACGCCGGCTGTGCATCGATGCCGAGAGGTCGGACAGCCGCTCGCGCAGCTCCGCGGGTTCGTACGGCTGGCCCGGCTCGATGCGCAGCCGCGACCGAATGTCCCCTTCGGACGCCAGCGGCGTGCCGGTGACGCGGGAGGCGGAGATGACGGTGCGCACGCCCGGATTGATGTCGAACACCAGTGTGGCCTGATCGGGATCGTGTGAGATCACCGGAGGCAGCGCGGCGACGGCGGCGCTGAAGTAGCCGCGCTCCTGGTAGAGCTCCTGCAGCGCCGTCGCGACATCCGCGGCGCGCGTGATCGGCGGCGTTTCGCCGAACCGCTCGACGATCCTGTCCCGCAGCATCCCTTCCGACAGCCGCGGCTCCCCGCGGAACTCGATCTTCGTCACCGCGTGAATCGGCTTGAGCTCGAAGCGCAGCGCGACCCCGCCGTTCGCGGCATGGTCGGCTTCGACCTGCACGTCGCTGAAGCGGCCGAGACTGTAAAGGTGGCTGATCGTCTCGCGAACGTCCACCATCTTCAATGGTGCGCCGACCTTCGACTGCAGGGCTTCGTTCAACGCCGTCTCGGTGTTCGGGCGCCCTTCGATGGTCACCGCAATCGAGACGACCGGCCGATCGATGAATGCGGCCGCCGAGGGCTCTTGCGCCGCTGCTGGCTGCGCCAGGAGAATCGCACCCAGCACCCAGCACCCGGCACGCAGCACCCTCAAAAGGTTCTCCTGACGCGGAAGTCGATCGCGAAGCTGTTGGCGCCGTTTTGCGTCAAGACCCAGCCGAGACGATCCGACTGGTCGTACTCGAGGATGATGACTTGCTCGCCCCGCGTCGAGGTACCCAGCGCCCGCGAGTAGGTCAGGTAGGCGCGGTTCGACAGGCGCTTGCCGACGATCAACCTCGCCGTGGGTGTGAGCGGGTCAGCTTCGGTGCCGATGCTCGGCGAGATCTGCACGGTGTCGATGCCGAGCGACTGCTCGACCGCGCGGCTCAATCCGCCCGTGATGCCGCCGGTCAGCAGCCGGACGATGCCGATTCGCAGCAGCTGTTCCTCTGATTGCGTCGCGGCCTCAGGGCGCAGGCGTCGCAGCTCGGGGTTTTCGAGGTCCGCGCTCGTGGCCTGGCCGAAGATGAGCGACAGGATATCCACCGTCGCCAGCGGCGGATCGGAGTTGACCTCGAAGTTCATCCGGCCGTCGAGCGTTCCCGACACGCTTATCGTCACGCGGTAGGTCTCGCTGGATCCCGTGGAGGCGCCGCGGCTGCCGGCGACTGTCCGCAGGCGCGTCTCCGCTTCGAGATCGAAGAACGGTTCGATGCGCGTCGGATTCTGGAAGTCGATCGTGCCGCGCGTAACGCGGTAACGGCTGCCCTCGAACAGGACCTCGCCGCGATCGATGTCGGCGCGCCCGAACAAACCCGGGCGGTCGTAGGTGCCGGTCAGGTTCAGGTCCGCGCGCGCGACCATGCGAATCAGGTTGTTGTCAATCCGCAGCGTCCCCGGCGCGAGCACCTTGATGTCGTAGCGAATGGGCAGCGCGGAAGCCTCCGAGACCGGCGCGGGGAGATCGCTGCCGCCGGACGCGAGTGAGAAGATGTCCAGGTTCGGCTCGAAGCGTTTGGTATAGACGCCGTCGAGGATCGTGACGGTCCCGCCCAGCACCAGCGCCGACGGGTTCCCGCGCAGCGTCAGCGCGGCGTCGAGCCGCGATCGGAATCCTTCGGGATACCGCAGGTTCATCTGCTCGCCGATCGCCGTCATGTCGATCGTGCCGATCTGGTACCCGTTCAGCCCGATGCGGCCGCCAAAGCGGACGGCGCCACCGCCCAACTGCGCCATCGCATCGACGATGCGGATGCCCTGCGCGTCGAAGTCGAGACGGCCGTTGATGTCCTGCAGGCTCTGCGGCAACGAGAAGGAGCGCACGCGGCCGCTCGAGATGATCGCGTTGCCCGAGAACACCGGGTTGTCGAGCGCGCCGCGCACCTGCGCGCGCAGCGAGGCGTTCCCGGAGCTCGCGATCTGGCGGTAGAACAACTGCAGGATGCCGAGGTTGGCATCGCCGGAGGCGTCGAGCGCGATCTGATTGTCGTGCAATCCGACCGTCCCGCCCAGTTCGAGCGCGGTGCCCTCGCCGACGAGGCGGAAACGCGTCACCTCGACGGTGTGCTGGTTCAGCGCCAGCTCGATCGGCCCGTCGTTCGACGCGGGGTAGTCGAGGAGCTTCAGCTGCAGGCGATCGACGCGCGCCTTGACGCTGAGATGATCGATGTCGGCGAGCTCCCCGACCACGCGAATACTGCCGTCGGCCACCGCGGTCGCGTACGGCGACAGGCCAGGGGCGAAGAACCGCAGATACGGATCGAGCGAGGTGTCGAAGAACTGGAACGTGGCTTCCGCGTCCATTTCGTCGGTCAGGGCCAGGCGGCCCGAGCCGGTGACCGAGAGCCGCTTGGAGGACGCATCGACCTCCATCGTCATCATGTCGCCGCGAAGGGACAGCCGCCCACGGACCTGGCCGATGCCTTCTTCCCCCGCGAACAGGTCGGTGATGTCGGCGCGCACGTCGTAACGGGGGCTCTCGAACGTGCCGACGCCACTCGCGTCGAACTGCAGGATGCCGAAGAGCGGCGCGCGCGGAAACGCGAGCGTGGCCAGCGACTCGACCGGGATCTTCGTGCCGCCCGCCTCGAACGAGTAGTTGCCGTCCCACCCGACCCACGCGGCGCCGGTGACCTTACCGGTGCTCTTCGTGACGTCGATGCGATCCATACGGACGCCGGTCCCCTCGAAGCGGAGGTTGGACGTCGCGACGTCGAAGGTCTCGCCGAACGCGGAGCCCTTGTCGATGACGAGGCGGCCCACGCCGTTGGGCCCTTCGTAATCGCCGTAGACGTGGAACTCGCCAGACATCAGGCCTTCCACCGGCCAGTCGTCCAGCTCGAAGGCGTGCCGCAGGTCCTTGAGCGGGCGCCGCGTGATGTTGACGGTCGCGTTGATCTGTTCGCCGTTGTCCTTGCGCGGGTAGCCGAGCGAGAAACGGCCTTGCGTCTCGATGCGGGAGCCCTCGTGCTCGATCGCGCTGTTCTTGATGTCCACGTAGCTGTTCTGGATCACCAGGTCGGCGACGCCGCGTCCCCAGATAGTGTTCCACGCGCGCATGCGCTCGCCGGTGAAATGCCCCTCGATGCGCGGCTTCGAGAACGATTCGGTCATCACGCCGTCGAACTCGCCGCGGCCGCCGATGTCGATCGCGCCGGTGGACGACCCGAAGGCGGTCATGATCCCGGCCAGCACACGATCGCTTTCCTGCCAGTCGGCGCTCGTCACGTGGAAAGGGATATGCGATCGATGCGCCCATGCGGTGCGCCCCTTGAACTCGACGTACGTCTTCTCGGTCGCGGCATAGCCGCTGTCGATCGTGATCCACTCGGGATCGAGCTTGTACTTGATGCGCGCGGCAATCGGCACGTAGCCGATCTGCAGGCGCGAGTTGAAGGGTCCCTGGAGCGGCGGCAGGGGATCCACGCTCGCGATCAGATCCGCCGGAACCTGGCGCGGGAGCGGTTCGGCACCGGGCGGCATCCTCGCGACCACTTCGCCGGCACCGTGCTTCAGCGCCCACTTCCCAAGCGGCCACTCGAGCCGGTTGTGGCCGCTCGCGCGGCCGATCGGCCGGATGCCCTGCAGGTCGAGAAAATCGGTGAGCGCCCTGAGATCGACGTCCGTGTAGGCGGCGTCCCAGACCACCTGTGCAGGCATACCCGGCTTGCCGAGCGGCTCCAGCAGGTAGTCGAACTTCGCGCGGCCACCGTGCAGGCCGGTGGTGACGTCGGTGACGCGGAAGGCGTTGTTGTTCCAGAGGACGTTGCCGTGGACGCCGGGGAACCGCCACGCGTTGACGCCGGCCTCGGCGCTCGTGAACGCGCCCAGCAACTCGCGGCCAGTGCCAGTCGGCGTCTTGAAGAAGCGGAAGGTCCCGGTGAAGTCACCCTTCCCGGTCACCGTGAAGTTCATCGTCTTGAAGAAGATGCCCTTCTGAATCGGGAAGTCGATGTGCGAGCGGACGTTGTAGAGCATGTCCGGCCACTTCTTGAAATCGACGTAGCCGGTGACCCTGGTGTCGGCGCCGGTGCTCTGGAGATTGATGTCCTCGAGCAGGATCTTGCCGCCGTCGATCTTGAACCGCGTCTGCATGTCGGCGCGGAACTCCTCGTAGTTCTGGATCTTCACGGAACCGCGCTCGAACGACGCGGTCCCGCGATACGTGTCGCGGCCCTTGAAGACGCTGACGTCGAGGTTGTTGCAGACGACCTTCCACGGCACGGTGTGGTCGTCGTAGATGAAACGCCCGTGGTGCGCGCTCACCTGTCGCACCGTCGTGGTCATCCGCCAGATCGGATCGCCTTTCGGCTTGTTCGACGGCTTTGGCGTGACGCGCGGGAAATTGTGTTTGCCGGGAAACTGCTCGACGAGCATCTCCCAGTCGCTCATATCCACGTGTTCGACGATGAGCTCGTGCGTGAAGACCGTCCACCACGGCACGTTCAGCCGGATCCGCTTCGCGCGCAGGAATGGACGATCGGTCGGCTTGAGGCCCTCGATGACCAGGTCGTCCACCTGGAACATCCCGGTGCCGAGATGGATCCCGAGCTTGCCGATGTGCATCGGGCGCTCGAGGTACTTCGAGCCTTCGCGTTCCGCGATGCCCTTCGCTTTGGGACCAAGATCGATCACCATCACCGACATCAGCCCCGCGGCGACGAGGGCGGCGAGGAATCCCAGCACGCGGAGAATGGGGTGCGTTCGCCGTCGCTTCTTCGGCGCGGCGGGCTCCGGCGCGGCTTCGGCCGCCGGCTCCTCCGGTGACTGTTCCCGATCTTCGATCAACTGTAGGTACGGCGCATGCTGGCGCGTTAACGGCTCATTCCGGCTTGTTCGGCTTATTCAATAACGAGCAGGACCCGGCCCGCCTCCACCGAGGCGCCGGCCACCACCGAGACTTCTTTCACCGTGCCGGCCTTGGGCGAGCGCAGCTCGTTCTCCATCTTCATCGCCTCGACGACGACGACCGGCTGGCGTGCTTCGACCGTGTCGCCGGCGGCGACCAGCACCCGGACGACGCGGCCGGGCATCGGCGCGGCCACCTTCTGCTCCCCGTCCGCGTTGCCGGCAGCGTCGGCACTGCGTCCGCGGCGGCGGCCGTTGACGATCACCTGGGTCACGCGCCCGGAGAGGTAGGCGAACATTTCGCCGGGAGCCGACCCGGGCGCGAGTGAGACGCGCGTTCCCTCATGCGTCGAATCGGGGAACAGGAGCGACAGTCCGTACTCTCCGCTGCGCTGCGCATCAACGACGGTGGTCCGGCCGTCGATGGTGACGCGGAAGCGATCGGGAGTGCCGGCGCGCTCGACCGAGACGGAACGAGTCCTCCCGTTGACTTCTACCTCAAAAGTCAGCGGAGAGCCTCCTGCCGTGAGGCGATCTTCCAGGCGCTGGCGCCGGCGCCGCGACGGCCGCGGCCGTCCGCCTGCGCGGCAGTGCGGAACACGGTGTCGAGCGCAGCAGCAATGACGATGCGATCCTCGTCCTGCTCGCTGAAATCACTGAACGACTGGCCGCGGCGCGACGCGAGCAGGCGATCGAGGTAAGTCGTGTCATAACGCGCGGCCAGGTAGTCGGGCTCGCGCATCAGCCACAGGAAGAACGGGATCGTCGTCCGGACGCCGAGCACTTCGTACTCCTGCAGCGCGCGCGTCATGCGCGCGACCGCCTCGGGGCGCGTGCCCGCCCAGGCGATCAGTTTCGCGATCATCGAGTCGTAGAACACCGGGACCGTGTAGCCCGCGACGACGCCGCCGTCGTCGCGGATGCCGGGGCCCGACGCGGGACGGATCGCCCGCACCAGTCCGGGCGAAGGCATGAACCCCTGGTCGGCGTCTTCCGCGTAGATGCGGCACTCGATCGCGTGGCCGTGCGGCGTCAGCGCGCGATCGGGATCGATCGTCAGCCGCTCGCCGCGGGCGATGCGGATCTGCCAGTGCACGAGGTCGAGGCTCGTGACCATCTCGGTAACCGGATGCTCGACCTGCAGCCGCGTGTTCATCTCGAGGAAGTAGAACGATCCGTCTTCGTCGAGCAGGAACTCGATGGTGCCGGCGTTGGTGTATCCGGCCGCAGAGGCCACGGACGCGGCCGCGTCGGCGATCCGGCGGCGCAGGTGCGGGTCAACCGCCATCGACGGCGATTCCTCGACGACCTTCTGGTGGCGGCGCTGGATCGAGCACTCGCGCTCGACAAACGGGATGACGGTCCCGTATTTGTCCGCGAGCAACTGGATCTCGACGTGCCGCGGCTTCATGATGCGGCGCTCGAAGTACACGGCGGTGTCACCGAAGGCGGATCCGGCTTCCGAGCGCGCCGTCCGGACCGCGTCGAGCAACGCCTCCGCGTTCTCGACGACGCGCATGCCCTTGCCGCCACCGCCGGCCACGGCCTTCACCATCAACGGGTAGCCGACGCGGGCGCCTTCGCGCGCGATCTCGTCGTCACTCGCGCCGGCGCCGAGCGGCGCGTCCGTCCCCGGCACCACCGGCACGCCCGCGCGGATCGCAATCTCGCGCGCGCCGGTCTTGCTGCCCATCGCCGTGATCGCCTCCGCCGACGGTCCGATGAAGGTCAGGCCCGCGTCCTCACACGCGCGCGCGAACGCCGCGTTCTCGGCGAGGAAGCCGTAACCCGGGTGGACCGCGGTGGCGCCCGTGGCCTTCGCGACAGCGATCAACGTGTCGATGCGGAGGTAACTCTCTCGGGCCGGCGACGCACCGATGTGCACGGCCTGGTCGGCGTCGCGCACGTGCCTCGCGCCGCGATCGCAGTCGGAATAGACTGCGACCGTCGGCATGCCGAGCTCGCGGCAGGCGCGGATCACGCGCACCGCGATCTCGCCGCGGTTCGCTACCAGAACTTTCATTCGGGTTAATTGTAACGGGTTCAAAGGGTGCAAGGGGTGAACCCTTTGAACCCCTAGAGCGGGATGTTTCCGTGTTTCTTCGGCGGATTCTTATCGCGCTTGGTTTCGAGGCTGGCGAGCGCGGCGATCAGTTTCGGGCGGGTCTGGCGCGGGTGGATCACCTCGTCGATGAAACCGCGCGCGGCGGCGACGTACGGGTTGGCGAATTTCTCTCGGAACTCGGCGACCTTCTCGGCGCGCGCGGCGGCGGGATCCTGGGCCTTCTCGAGCTCCCGCTTGTAAAGAATGTTGACCGCTCCCTCGGGACCCATCACCGCGATCTCGGCGCCCGGCCAGGCGAAATTGACGTCGGTCCGAATGTGCTTGCTGGCCATGACGCAGTAGGCGCCGCCGTAGGCCTTTCGGGTGATGACGGTCACCTTCGGGACGGTCGCTTCGGCATACGCGTAGAGCAGCTTGGCGCCGTGCCGGATGATGCCGCCGAACTCCTGCACCGTGCCGGGCAGGAAGCCGGGCACGTCCTCGAACGTCACCAGCGGCACGTTGAATGCGTCGCAGAAACGCACGAAGCGGGCGGCCTTCACGGAGGCGTCGATGTCGAGCGTGCCGGCCAGGTGCGCGGGCTGGTTGGCGACGATCCCGACCGAGCGTCCGCCAAGCCGCGCGAACCCGACGATGATGTTCTTCGCGAAGTGGCGGTGGACTTCGAGGAACACGCCTTCGTCGGCGATCGCGTGAATCAAGTCCAGCATGTCGTACGGCTGGTTCGGCGACGAGGGCACGAGGCGATCGAGCGCTTCGTCCTCGCGATCGATCGGATCCGACGTCTCGCCGCGGGGCGCCTCGTCGACGTTGTTGCCCGGCAGGTACGACAGCAGCTCGCGAATCAGCTGCAGGCACGCGCGATCGTCGGCGACGGAAAAGTGCGCCACGCCGCTGGTCGCGTTGTGGGTCATCGCGCCGCCGAGTTGATCCTTCGAGACCTCCTCGTGCGTCACCGTCTTGATCACGTCCGGGCCGGTCACGAACATGTAGCTCGTGCCGTCCACCATGATGTTGAAGTCGGTGATCGCCGGCGAGTAGACGGCGCCGCCGGCGCAGGGGCCCATGATCGCCGAGATCTGCGGCACCACGCCGGACGCAAGCGTGTTCCTCAGGAAGATGTCGGCGTAGCCGCCGAGCGAGAGGACCCCTTCCTGGATCCGGGCGCCGCCGGAGTCGTTGAGCCCGACGATCGGCGCCCCCATCTTCATCGCGAGGTCCATGATCTTCACGATCTTCGCGGCGTTCGTTTCCGAGAGCGACCCGCCGAAGACGGTGAAGTCCTGCGCGAAGGCGTAGACGGGACGGCCGTCGATGCGCCCTACGCCGGTGACGACCCCGTCGCCCGGGATCATCGACTCTTCCATCCCGAAGTCGCGGCAGCGGTGCATCACCAGCTTGTCGGTCTCTTCGAACGAGCCGGGATCGAAAAGCAAATCGACGCGCTCGCGCGCGGTCAGCTTGCCGGCGTCGTGCTGCTTCTTGAGCCGATCCACTCCGCCGCCCAGCTCGGCGCGGCGCTCCAGATCGTCGAGATGCTTGATCGGATCCATCAGCCCTTGGCAGCCGCGCCGTAGGCCTTGTCCCAGTCGGCAAGGAACTTCTTCAACCCGATGTCGGTCAGCGGATGGTTGAACAAAGCGTCGATGACGGCCGGCGGACAAGTGCAGATGTCCGCGCCCATGCGCGCCGCTTCGATGATGTGCATCGGGCCGCGCGTGCTCGCGACCAGCACCTCGGTCTTGAACTGGTAGTTCTCGTAGATCTCGACGATGTCGCGGATCAAATCCATCCCGGGCGTGCCGACGTCGTCGAGCCGGCCGACGAACGGGCTGATATAGGTGGCGCCGACCTTGGCGGCGAGGAGCGCCTGGCCGGGCGAGAAGCACAGCGTGACGTTGACCTTGATGCCCTCGCTCGACAGCGCTTTGCACGCCTTGATGCCGTCGCGCGTGAGCGGGACCTTGACAACGATCCACGGGTCGATCGTCGCGAGATCGCGCCCCTGCTTGATCATCGCCTCCGCCTCGGTCTCGACGACCTCGGCGCTGGTCGGGCCCTTCACGATCTGGCAGATCTTCTTCAGGTTCTCTCGGTAGTCGCCGGGCTCTTTCGCCAGCAGCGACGGATTGGTGGTGATCCCGTCGATGATCCCGAGCGGTACGAGTTTCTCGATTTCCTTGAGATTGCCGGTATCGATGAAGATCTTCATGCTTCCCCCTTCACTGGATTCGCGAGCTCGCCGACGCCGGCGACGTTGATGGTAACGCGGTCGCCCGGCACGATCGGCCCAATGCCCGACGGTGTGCCAGTGGCGATGATGTCTCCGGGCAGCAGCGTCATCACGCGGCTGATGTAGGCGACGAGGTAGTCGATCGAGAACACGAGCTGCCTGGTCGACGAGTCCTGCCGCTTCTCGCCGTTGACCCAGCCTTCGACGCGCACGCCGTCGGCGGCGTGGTAGTCGATGCCGGCGGCGACGCACGGGCCGATGGGCGCGAACGTATCGAAGCCCTTCGCGTGCGTGTACTGCGCGCCCTTCTGCTGGAGCTCGCGCGCGGTGACGTCGTTGACGCAGGTCAAGCCGAGCACGTAGTTGCGCGCGTCCGTCTCGCTGACACGATGCGCGCGCCGGCCGATGACCACGCCCACTTCTGCCTCGTGGTCGACGCGCCCGATGCCCGACGGCACGACGATCGCTTCATCGGGACCGACCACCGATGTCGACGGCTTGATGAACATGAGCGGCGACGTCGGCAGCGGCTTGCCCTGCTCGGCGGCGTGGTCCTTGTAGTTCAGGCCGATGCACACCAGCTTCGAGGGCTCGACTGGCGCCAGGAGACGGTGGCCGTCCGGCGCGATCTCTTCGCCGCCACGCACGTCACCGAACGGGTCGGTGACGAGACGCCACGTGCCGTTTTCCTCGACGGCGTAGCGTGCCGTGCCCTTGTGATCGATCCGGTAGAGCTTTCTTCTCATCGCGCGGTTTCCTGCACTTTGTTCGAGGGCGCGCTCTGGTTCGGCGGCGACGCCCGGTCCACGGCGACGATGGCGTACGCGTAGGTGACGCCCGGCCGCACGCTGCGATCCGCGTAGCGCGTCTCGCGAATCGGCTCGGGTGTGAGCGGCTGCATAGTGTCACCCGGCGCCTCGCCGCGCAACACGACGTAACCTCCGAGATCCGCATCCGTGTTCGCGTCCCAGATCAAATTGATCACGCCCGAGCCCGACACGGCCGCGAGCCCCTTCGGCGCTACGGGTGGGAACGTGTCGCGCGGCGTGACGCAAATCGGAGCCGACGGATCGCTCTCGATGGTCGCCGTGCCGATGGTCGCCACGCTGCGGACGATGAAACACTGTTCGTTGCCGGGATCCGCCCCGCTCTTCGCAAACGTGGTCTCGGCCAGCGGCGCCGGGTTGAGCGGCACGGGCGCGGCAAGCGGCACACCCGCGGCGCCGGAACCCGCGGCTGGAACCGCGTAGACGTTGTAGGTCACGCCGGGCGCTTCGTCGGTGCGCGACGCCGGCGGCTGCCAGGTGAGCGTGATCGATCCTGCGTCGAACGACGACGGCCCGGGACGGGCCGGGTCGGGCGCGGTCAGCAGCGGCACCGACACCCGCGTGGATGGTCCCCCGCGCGACCCGTTCGCGGCGACACCCTGGATGACGTAGATGCGCGACAGCACTGCCGGTGCCGGCGGCGCGGCGGGCGCGGCGGCAGGCGCGGGCGCGACCGGCGGGCCGGCCGCGGTCGAAGTGGCGGCCGGCGTCGATCCGGGCGGCAACGGCTTGGCCACCTGCTGCGGCGTCAGCAGCGCCGGCGTCAGCGTCTCGACGAACGCAATCGTGTCGCCGGGTTTGGCCCGCGTGTCGGTGTCGGGTCCTTCCTCGAGCGGAGCGTCGGGATCGGGCGGCGGACGCACCGGAATCTTCGCCACGACGAATTGCGGTTTGAGAAAGTCACGGTTCGGCGGCGACACCGCGTCGGGCGCAAGCGTCGCGGCGTAGACCTCGAGATGATCGACCGAGAACGGTCCGCCGCCCAGCAACGATTTCTCGGGAACCTTGAACTGGATGTAGACCGTGTCGCCGAGCCGCCGCCCCGCGACGGCCTGCGGCGCCTCGGGAGCGACGTTCAGGGGCGCAAGTGGCGGACCCTTCTTTCCGCACGCCGCCGGCACCGCGCTCAGGACCGCGAGCGCGAGCGCGGCCGCGAGTCGAGGGCGGAGGTTGGAGGATGGAGGGTGGTCGGATCTCAGCAACGGTCTTACAGGATATACCGCGACAGATCCTCGTTGCGCGCGATCTCGCTCAGCATGCGGTCGACATAGGCGCCGTCGATCGTAAGGTTCTTGTCCGAGAGTTCGGGCGCGTCGAACGACACTTCGTCGAGCAGCTTCTCCATGACGGTGTGCAGGCGGCGCGCGCCGATGTTCTCGGTGCGCTCGTTCACCATCGTCGCCACGTCGGCAATTCGATCGATCGCGTCTTCGGTGAATCTCAGGTGCACGCCTTCCGTCGAGAGCAGCGCGATGTACTGGCGTACCAGCGCGTTCTTGGGCTCGGTGAGGATGCGAACGAAGTCCTGGCGGCCGAGCGGCTCGAGCTCGACGCGGATCGGGAAGCGTCCCTGCAGCTCCGGGATCAGGTCGGACGGCTTGGACACGTGGAACGCGCCGGCGGCGATGAAGAGAATGTGATCCGTCTTCACCATCCCGTACTTCGTGTTCACGGTCGTCCCTTCGACGATCGGCAGGATGTCGCGCTGCACGCCCTCGCGGCTGACGTCGGGCCCCTGGCCGCCTTCGCGGCCCGCCACCTTGTCGATCTCGTCCACAAAGACGATGCCGGCCTCCTGGACGCGCTCGACGGCGGCGCGCGCGACGCTGTCCATGTCGATCAGCTTCTGCTCTTCTTCCTGCCGCAGCGTGTCGAGCGCCTCCGGCACCGGCACACGGCGCTTGCGCGTGCGGCCCTGGAACAGGCCTGGCAGCATCTCCTTGACGTTGATGTCCACTTCTTCGACGTTGCCGCCCTGGATGATCTCGAACGAGGGGAACGACCGCTCGCGGACGTCGATCTCGAGATGCTTGTGATCGAGGCGGCCGTCGCGCAGCTGCTCGCGCAGCTTTTCGCGCGTGCGCTGCGCCTGCTCGCGGATCGTCGCCGCGCCTTCGTCGTACTCCGCCCCAGCGGGCAGCGGCGGCAGCAGCAGATCGAGGACCCGCTCCTCGGCGTTCTGACGCGCCTTCTCGCGCACTTCCGCGGTGCGCTCCTCGCGCACCAGTTCCACCGCGATCTCGGTCAGGTCGCGGATCATCGACTCGACGTCGCGGCCGACGTAGCCGACCTCGGTGTACTTCGACGCCTCGACCTTGATGAACGGCGATTGCGCGAGCTTCGCGAGCCGCCGCGCGATCTCGGTCTTGCCGACGCCGGTCGGGCCGATCATCAGGATGTTCTTCGGCGCCACTTCCTGCGCCATTTCCGGGGTCAGCTTGCGCCGCCGCATGCGATTGCGCAGCGCGATCGCGACGGCCCGCTTCGCGCCGTGCTGCCCGACGACGTACTTGTCGAGCTCGGCGACGATCTCACGCGGCGTGAGCGACTGGATCGTCGAGGACGTGGTTTCCGGCAGGTAGATTGGCATTACAGGACTTCAATCGTCAGCGTGTCGTTCGAGTAGATGCAGATCTGACCGGCGATGTGCATCGCGTGTTCGGCGATCGCGCGCGCGTCGAGCGAGGTGTGCTGCGCGAGCGCCTTGGCGGCCGACAGCGCGTAGGCGCCGCCCGATCCGATCGCCACGATGCCGTCGTCTGGTTCGATGAGGTCGCCGTTTCCCGACAACAGGTACGTCGTCTGGCCGTCCATGACCACGAGCATCGCCTCGAGCCGGCGAAGCATGCGGTCCGTGCGCCAGTCCTTGGCAAGCTCCACGGCGGAGCGCTCGAGATTGCCACGGTACTGTTCGAGCTTAGCCTCGAAGCGCTGAAACAGGGCGAACGAGTCGGCGGCCGAACCGGCAAAACCGGCCAGGATTCGATCGTTGTAGAGGCGCCGGATCTTGCGCGCCTTCTGCTTGACGACGGTCTCGCCGAAGGTGACCTGGCCGTCGCCGGCCATCACGGACTGGCCGTTGTGCCGAACGGAAAGGACGGTGGTGGCGTGAAACATGAGGAAAAACGGGCCTGAAACACGAGTCTATCAGAGGGGACGGTCCTGGAGCCGGGGCAGGACAGTCAGGCCGGACGAGGTGGAAACAGGCCCGGAATTAAAGGTGCGAATCTGTGGCAAATCTGTTGCAGAATCGGGGGGCGTACTGCCAGATCCACGCCGCGTGGAGGAGCGCATTTATGAAGGTTCGGAATCTCAGGCTTGGAATCGTCTTCGCCGGTTTGGCGCTAGCG
>Ga0193738_1000556_pt1 | contig 18576 bp, 36 predicted proteins | sample L2a1metaG_FD_144927 | JGI IMG/M metagenome (GOLD analysis project Ga0193738, IMG submission 144927) | Soil microbial communities from a riparian zone of the East river system, Colorado, United States - L2a1 | ecosystem: Environmental > Terrestrial > Soil > Riparian zone | place: USA: East River...
ACGGGGGGCAATCGAAACTAAATAGCTTCGCGCCGATTCGGCCCGCAATTGGCCAGCGGCCACCCGCCCGCAATGGTGGATCAGGGTGTCGAAATAGGCTGCATGGCTAGGGAACTTGCGGCGGTACGCCTCGCCGACCAGCGCCAAGGCTTTCTGGCGCTCCTCCACCGATGCCGGATTGCGGATAGCTTCCTGCATGAAGAAGTCCACGACAACAGCGGCATTAAACTTCGGCTCTGCCGCTGGCGCGGGTGCTATGGCATCAACGCTTTTAACGGCGTCCATATCCTGAACGTCATCAACCGATTCCTCCAAATATGAATCCTTCATATCTGATTGATTTTGTTCAGCAATTTGGTCTGGTTGCGTTTCCTGCCCATTATTCGGATTTGGTTGCTCTTCCTCCCTCGGCTCGTTCTCCGGTCCAGGCTCGTTCTGGACCTTGGGGCTGTTGCGGCGCAGGCTTTCCGGGTCGATGCCGGTGATCTTGTGCAGCACGTCCATCGCGCGGTGGTAGAAGTTTTCGAAATCCTCGTCGCTGATATCGTTGAGCGAGGCCGGGTAGTGGATCGGCGCGCCGGTCACGGTGTTACTCTCCCTGACGACACCGAGATGCGTCTTGAGCGCATCGGACGCGGCTACCGAATTGGTCCATGGGGTGTCGCAGTTCTTGAGGACATTGTTCAGCACCGCCCAAAACTTTTTGCGCTTCGGGTTCATCAGTTCGTAGGTCCAATGAACATCGACAGGCGCGCCGAAGCGGATGCCGTCCAGCATCTCCTCGCTGAAGGCATCGGCGGCGACGAGGCTCATGCCCTTACGCATCATTCGTAGCGGCGGAAGTTCAGATTGGTCCTTCTTGGCCTTCGCCATTGATATCTCCTATTGTTGAACGCTCTGGTAGGTCGGTGAGGTCGCATTGCGGCACCCACCAGCTATCGTCATGGTCGTATTTCGGCACTTTTGCCGCCCCGCCGCTCGGCAGCAATCCGACGAGAGTGACGCGGGGCAGATCGCCGGTCACCGCTAGGACATATGGCGCGTCACCATTATCCTTCGGGCGGATGATCAGCCTGCCGTTGGAATACTTGGTCGAGCGAACCTGAAAGCCCTGCACGTCCGGGGCCTTGAAGGTGTTGATGGCTGGCATGGTGTAGACGTTCAGATACTTGGCGAGCGCCAACTCGGCGGCGGCACCCTCGATATCGATTGTCCAATCTGATGGGCCAAGGCCCTGATCCTTGCGACCGTTCTTGAGCGAATTGACACGGCGCATGATGCCGATCTGCGCAGCGACGATGAGTTCGCTCCAGTCGAGTTCCATGGTGACGTTCTTCATGTTCTGTCCGGCACCATGAAGGAGCCGCCGCGTTAAACGGCGGCTCTGTTTGGTCTACTCCGCTGCCTCTGACATGGCGCGCTTCTGCGCCTTCTTGGCGTCTCGCTTGGCTTTGGCTGCGGCTTTCTTCGCTGCCGCCGCGCGCTCTTCCTCGTCGGCTATCCGCTGGCGCTCCGCTTCCGCCTCGGCGGCAATCCGCTGGCGCGTCAGGATTCGCTCGCGTGAGACGATCACCGATTCGACGCACTCCCGCAAAAGATCGGTGCGCGTCTCGTTCTCCTTCAGCACCGCATCGAGACGGGCCAGCGTACCTTCGGGGAAGCGAAGCGGCATTTGCTCATGGTTGATCTTTGCGCGCCCTCGATAGCGTGACTTTTCCTCGACGGGCGGGACGTTTCCCTGCTGTGTTTTAATCATGGTTTCTCCTTGCTTGTTCGGGCGATGACGCTGAGCCGGTAATCAAGGATGGACTGACACACGTCTTGGCTATCCTGATCTTCAGGAAAGAACCCTTGTGGGTCGAGTTCCTTGAATACGGCACGGGCATCGGCTTCGTTCTTTGCCTCCCCCAATCGGTCGCGAAGGTTTTGAAGGTACTCTGCCTCCGCTTCCGAAATGCTCCAGTCGGCTTCCTTATCGGTTTTGTCGTCAGGCTGTTTCGCCTGTTGCTGTTGGGGCTTTGCCTCTGGCGGTTTAGGTGCGACACGCTTCCTTTGCTCACCGCCCGCCTCAGACCTCTCCGTCACCATTCTAGATATCTGAACCTCATCATCATGGTCAATCGTTTTTCCAGACATCTCCTCGGAGGTGAGTTCGTTGCCGATCTCCTCCGGGAAGGCACGACGCAATGCAGCGCCTTCCGTGCATTTTTCCACTTGGCCAAAAGGGCGTTTCCTCCACATTTCGTTGGGGCAGTCGGAGAAGCGGTTCACCGTGGCATACGCTTCGAGCCAATAGACCCGCGCGTGGAACTCGCGCGGTTGCCCCAACACCATCTTGTAGACCTTTAGGCTGCACCATTCCGGAAAGGCGACAGGGAACTTCTTGACGCTCTCGTTGCCTGTGCGCTCATCGGTGAATTTCTGCTCGAAGGTGCGGTTGATCGTCGGGCCGTACTCGGCCTCGCTGATGCCAGCGTAGGCACCAGTCCGTGATGCCGTGGTGCGCAGTTCAGAGATGCCGGGCCAGATGGTTTCGACCATTCGGCCAAGCACGGCGCTCCACATCGGCACGATATGCACGGGGCGCTTGAAGATATCCATGCCGCGGACTTTGCAGTAGGTGAGCGCCATGTGAACCGCCGCCGCCGTTTTGGCGGAGGGGAATGTCTGGTCGGTCAGAATCTGCCATTGCTCCGGGCTGAGCCCCATGCGGTTCAGCATCTCCGGAGCGACGGGGAGCCGCGAATCCGGAAGGCGGTCGAGAACGACCGTCATCGCGTTCTTGTTCTCTTGCTTGGCCATCAGTCGTCATCTCCTTCGGGTTGATCGATGCGCGCCAGCGCGCATTGCATGCAAATCTTGGGCGGCTTCTTGGGGTTGTGCGGTCGGTAGTAGATCGCATGGTTGCAATCGGCGCACCGCCCACGCTGGTTGTCGCCGAACATCGTTTCGTCACCCTCGCCTACGCGCATGCATACGACGAAATCAGCCTCCTCGGCTTCCTCGCTCGAAACGATATTCATCGGTATGTCCTCTCCTTGAAATGAACAGCCGGGGCACCAGTAGAGCGGCTTGCCCGACGTCTTAAGGGTGAGCCCGAATTTTCCAACGTACCCGCACAGCGGACACTCAGCTTCGATCATTGCGGCAACTCCGTTTTCCAGCGGTGCTTGCAGTGCGGGCACTCGTAGGTGACGATATCGCCGCTCGGCCAGCCGTCCTCCTGCTCGCCAACCTCGTATGCGTCGGGGTGGACGATCTGCATGGTAGGAGTGTCGTAGATCGGCAGCCATGGTAGCGCTGCCGTGCATATAAATTGCTCCCTGCTCATTGCGCCCGCCTCTCCTGCTCGACGCGGGTGCCCGCCAACGGCATGCCGATCTTCGCGGATGCGTCGGCCAGCTTCTGGAGGAGTTCCTTGACCATCGGGTGTTCACGGACCGCTTGGAACAAAGCGAAATCATCCTCGATCACGGCGTATGTTCTTGTGACGAGTTTTGTCTTCTGGCCCGTCCTGCCTGCCTGCGGATTGTGGAACACGGCGTCGCGACCCGCCGCCAGCGCCCCGGAGATGGCGACACCGGCCTCGGCTTCAGCCGCGTCGGCCTCGCGGTGGGCGATCTCGGCAAGCCGCTCCGCTTCGGCCTCCGTCGCCTGTCGGATGAGTTCCGCCTCGGCCTCCATCTTGGCCCGCTTCTCGGCATCGACCTCGGCCTGCGCCTTGGCGGCGGCTTCGCGGCCAGCGCGCACCGCCGCCTCACGGACACGCGCTGCCTCGGCTTCGGCCCGTAGGCGCTCGCGCTCGGCGCGACGGCTGGCTTCCTCTGCCTCGGCGCGCAGCCGTGCCGCCTCACGGGCGGCGGCGGCGACCCGCTCGCGCTCTATGCGCTCCAACTCCTTGAGGTATGATTCCTGCCCGCGCTTCAGGCGCTTGGCCAGTTCGGCGGGCTGGTCGCGGATGTCACGCCACTTATCGTCTACCATGCGGCCCGCCTTAAGGAACGGGGCCTTCTCGATTTCGTGCAGCTTGTCGGCGCGGCGCGCGATGCCTAGCAGCCGCGATGCCATGATGGCGGCGCGGTCCGCAACCGCCTTCTCGGTGATCGTCTTGGCGAGGATATCGCGGGCTTGCGAGGCTTCCGAATCGAACTCGATAAGCAGGGCGTCGAGCGGATCGCCGACCTCCTCCTTGGCACCTGTGCCGATGGGCAGATCGGGCTCGTCGGCCCAGCCGCCGCCATCGAGCGCTTGCAGGAAATCCTCGTATTCGACCGGGTTGCGGCAACACCACAGCCATAGGTCGCTCATGCGGTTGGCGGGCCACGGCCTATTGCTGCGCTCGGCATGGAGAACGTTGCCGCCATCCTCGTCGGGGATGATGCAGACAGGCTCCCAGTTGCCGGTTTTCGGGCGCACCCGGTAATAGCCAGCGCGCGGGTCTTCAGCATCGATCGGCAGCACGTCGGTGCCGATCAGCCCCGGATTATCCTTGGCGATCCGCCACCACGACCAGATATCAGTTGGATCGAGTTCGGTCATTTTTGCTCCTTGGGTTTTATCGCTTCATCGTATTCGTCTGAAATCTTGGACTTGCCATAGAGCCCGCCAACATGCAGCCATTCGGCGACCTCCTTCGGTGAGCCCCAGCATTCCGGGCAAGCCCTGTCGAGGAAGCGCACCAGCGGGATCAGGAGGTTCAGCTTGTCGCGAGTCGATACGCGGAGCGCCTGCTTTAACTGGCCGCGCAGAACGGCTTGCAGCACCCTGTTGTCGATAGGCAGTTCGCCATCGTTGACCCACGTCTCGATCTCCTCGCGGAACAGGCCGGGGCAGTCGTTGAAGGCGGATGGCGGCAGCGGTTTCAATCGACCCTCGCGACCTCGAATGTGCCGTCAGGCTGGATGATGGCCAGAAAGGCATGGGTGTAGAAGATCAGTATCTCGTCGCGCATATTGGTCATGGCCAGTGGCTGGTATGGCGGGTCGCCCGGATACAGCAGGAGGCCATCCCGCATGATGAACTCCGACTGCGGTATCCAGCCGCCGCCGAACTTGTAATTGGCGTCGATCTGCTCGCGCGCCGGGCGCGGATCGTCCTCATCGAAAAACGATGGAAGGAAGCCGAGATCGACATCTGGGTGTTCCGTTATCCATATCATTGGTTTGCGATTCCTCCTTTAATCTGATATCAGATTGGCACATACAAGAAAAGGTTGCAAGATATCTACAAAGACCCTTGCCTTCGGTCGCGTTTGGGAGTCTCCTGCCCGCGCGAATCAACGATAAGAAAAATATTCAGCCCGAAACGAGACGGCCAACGTTGAAGGAAGCGATATGGCCAGAAAGAAACCAAACGGCCCGGATGACGGCAACGGCATCGGCCACAACAATGCGACGACCGAACTGACGGCGGCGGAACGCAAGACGCTGTTCATGCACCATTACCGCAAGATCACCGCGCAGGCGGCAAAGGTGAAGATCGAGGCCGACTACCTGAAGGAACTGCGCAAGCTGGCGAAGGCCGACACCATCGTGCTATCCGATATCGATTTCGCGGTGCGCTGCGCCAAGGTCGATAATTCGGAAATCATTCCGGAGGAGATCAAGCGGCACATCGAGATCGCGCAGTTCTTCGCACTGCCTGTCGGGCAGCAAACGGAGATGGATTTCGACAGGGAGCCAGCCAACGACAAGGCGAAGCGCGAAGGCACCGCCGCATTCTTCGCGGGATCGCCGCGCGAGCCGACCCAGTACGCTCCGGACAGCCGTTCGGGGCAAGCCTATATGAAGGCGTGGGATGCCGCCGAAGCCACCGAGCAGTCGGATCTTGCCTCGGCATTCCAGAAGAAGAACGCGCTGCGCGACATGATGGCAGCGCAGGAAACCTCGGCGGAAGCTATGCCGCCAGAATAAGCGGAGGAACCAGTGAGCCTGTCTGTCGACCGCATGAGGGTAACCCTTGCCAAGCTGAAAGCGCACCAGTGCAAATGGCCGGTGCATGAAAACCCCAAGGTGGTCGGCAGATTCCTGTTTTGTGGGTGTGCGCAGAAAGCGGGCAGCAATTATTGCGAGAAACATTATGCCGTCGCCTACTCGTCGGAACCGCACCGCATCAACCTCGGCCCCCGCCGTTGAATACATCTACCGATGGGACAGGCAGGGCCGCAAAGGCCAACCCTGCCACCTGCTCCAGCGCGGCACCATGAACTCCTGCCTAGTCGAGTTTGCGGACGGCTACCGCATGGTGACCAGCCGCAACGCGATCAAGAAAGCTAAGTGATGGGCAAGAGGTCCGACTTCGCGCGCCGCCCGATGGACGATTACGCTACGCCGCCGGAAGCGGTGTGGCCGCTGCTGCCGTATCTGATGGACTATAGGACGTTCGCTGAGCCGTGCTGCGGCGAGGGCAAGATGGTCGATGCGCTCGTCTCGCAGGGCTTCGAATGCACATGGGCGAGCGATATCCGCGAGATCGTGAAGCCAGCGACGAGAGGCCGTAGCGGCCCCGTCTGCAAGAGCCGCGTCATGGATGCGCTGATGCTCTCGCGCAAGAACCTGATCGGCACCGACGTCATTGTTACCAACCCGCCGTGGACGCGCGAACTGCTGCATCCGCTGATCGTCCACTTCATGCGAATGAAGCCTACGTGGCTGCTGTTCGACGCCGACTGGATGCACACGCTACAGGCCGCGCCGCTGCTGCTGCACTGCAAGGAGATCGTCTCTATCGGGCGTGTGAAGTGGATGGCCGGATCGCCGCACGTTGGGCTCGACAACGCGGCGTGGTATCATTTTGATTATCAGCATGTTGGTATGCCGATCTTTAGAGGGCGCTATGGCTGATGTCCCATGCAACGGCTGCACGGCGTGTTGCCACTACGGTTTGATTTTTTTGTTTCCGGATGAAGATATCTCGCAATACGAGACGGTGCGGGCGGTCAATCCGCAGACGGGCGATGAGGGTGACATGCTGGCGCACAAGCTTGACGGCAGTTGCGTCTATCTCGGCGATGGCGGCTGTACGATCCATGCGCGCGCGCCGCGCATCTGCAAGGAGTTCGACTGCCGCATGATGTATCTCGCGCTGACGCGCCGCGAGCGTCGAGCCGCGCCGGGCATGCATCAGGAAGTCTTGGCCGCTGGCAAGGCGCGCGTGAAGGTATGGGGAAAATGACTGAGATCAATGTGACCGAGATGAGTACCATAAGGATGCGACGGGATGAGCCGTACATTACGATTTGGTTCAACGGTCCCAAAGGTGGCCATATTGGGATGAACCGTATCGACATAGCTGAAGCCGCCAAGCTGGCCGAGGCACTTGCCAAAGCTGTTCAAGAATTGAGGCAGTGATGGACGAGAAGCCGCGCTATGGCATCGGCGATCCAGTCGAGGTGATGTTTGTGATCCGCTTGCCGAGTGGAGCGATCAAGGATGAATGGCGTCCAGCGACGGTGGTATCGTGCGATCTCGGCACGGTCGGCGTGGCCTACGCCAATGGCATGCGTCAGGTGTTCCGGGCCGCGACGAAAATCATTCGAAGGGCATGATGCGCATCCTCGCCTTCGACCAATCGATCACCCGCGCAGGCTGGGCGGTGTACGATGTTCCGGGCAAGGAGGACACAATCCGGTGCGGCTCGTTCTCTTGTTCGGAGCCCGCCGATGACGCCGACAAATGCGAGATGTTCGCCGCGGAGGTCCGTAAGCTTCGGACGCAATGGAAACCGGACTTCATCGCATGGGAGATGTCATCGCGGCGCATCTCGAGCTTCGCCAAGACACCCGACTTCGCTGACGAGCCGTTCACCCGGATGACGGTCAACGCCAAGGTCTTGATGCTGCCGGAACTACAGGGAATCATTCGCGGAATCGCTGTCGCCTATCTCCTTCCACATGAGGCAGTGCCGACTGGAATGTGGCGGGCGGCGGTGTTCGGCAGGGGCGGCGGCAACCTCCCGAAGGCCGAGGCGAAGCGTCGTGCCGTGGAGACATGCAAGCTGTTCGGGATCAAGTCTAAGAACCACGACGAGGCCGAGGCGGCTTGCATCGCGCTATGGGCCGGATCAGCGAGTCAGCAGTTCAAGATGCTGCGCTGGAGACGTGAAGTCGAAAATGAGGCGATTTCCACAAGCGTAACCGCCTGATTCCATTAGCCGAAAAATATAATTTAGACAGTGGGTTGCGAACTCGGCCAAGCGGGGATTAGCATCACCCCCGTTGAAAAGAAAACGGTTGCCGCTGGAGCACCAACGACAACCGGGGGGATACCCAACAACCTGAAAAGTTCTAAGCGTTCCGATTGTGCATACATCCCCCCGGTTTGCAATAGGCTCCAGCGACAGCCCTCAGAGATATCTGATGGAGGACTAAAATGTCGACTGGATACCAACCGACGCAATCCCGTGAGGGGAGGGCGGAGGCATGAGCGCGCGCCACCCATACATGCCGCTGTACATCGCCGACTATGAACGTGACACACGCCACCTAACCCCCGCCGAGGATGGCCTCTACTGCCGTCTGATACGAGCCCTATGGGAAGCCGGTGGCAAGCTACCAGCCGACGAGGATTACCTCGCCCGCACCTGTCGAGTCAGCCTCAAGATATGGCGGCATGCAGCCGCCACCGTCATGGCCTTTTTCAGGGTCGAAAATGGGCTAATTTCGCAGAAGCGAGTCACGCTCGAATTGGCCAAGGCCGAGCGTAAATCCAGACAAGCATCTGAGGCCGGAAAAGCTAGCAGAATCAAGGCAGCGGAATCTCGAATCGATTCGAGAGTCCCCGCGAGGAGGACTTCCATCGAAGAAAAACCGTTAGAAAACAATGAGTGTAGTTCAACGCCCGTTCCTACACGCGCGCCCGCTCGCAGTACCTGCGCGCGTCTAGCTTCGCTAGGAGGATCAGGAACAGAGTCTCCTACCGGAGACTTATTCGATTCCTCACTTCGTTCGGAATCGTTGCCCGAAGCGAGTTCGGGCCGCATCGAAAAAGAGCAGGATGTCGAGTTCGAGAAAAGGTTCTGGCCAGCTTATCCACAGAAGGTCGGGAAGGGGCAGGCAAGGAAGGCTTGGCGCACCGCCCGCCGCTCCGCAACGGTCGATGCGATCCTAGCTGGCCTTGAGCGCTACAAGCAGGCAAAGCCAGCCGAACGGGACTGGAGGTATCCCGCGACATGGCTGAACGGCGAGGGCTGGCTCGATGAGATCGCCGCCCCTCCCAAGCCGTCCGTAAACTACATGAACGGCGGCAGTGGCTTCGAGGGTCGCAAGGATCGCAGTGCGCTGTTCCAACGGATGAGGGAGGGAACACTCTGATGGCCAGTTCGACATTCGAAATCGCCAACGCCCTCGAACGCCTGCAACTCGTCTTGCCGATGCCACGGGATTTCGATCTCGATGAGAAGACCATGCGGGAATACCAGCGCGCCATGGTCACGTTCGATCCCGACATCATCAACGAAACCATCGATCGGATTCTCGATGGGCGCTTCGAGCGCAAGGTGCATCGGTTCCCGTTCGTGTCGGAACTCTGCCTTCTCATCCGCAAGGTCGTAACGGAGCGCGCCGATCAGATTGCCAAGGAACGGCGACAGCAAGAGGTGGAGGTGCGCAAGGTCGAGGAGGAGAGGCGGCACGTCAGCATCGAACAGATGCAGCGTGACGCGGAGGCTCAGGTCTACATGATGCGGCTGCAAGCGTGGCGCGATAAGGGCTACCGTCCACGCGAGATCGCGGCGCTGATGCGGGAGCGGGCCATCGAGACTCGACGGCCCGTGCCCGCCGCCGCGCTGGCGCTGGAGGCGCTGGCCGATGGGACGATCAGGCCCGGCGAGGCGATGCGCTGGGTCCGCAACGGAACGAGGGGGCCCGATTGATGGACCCCAACGATTTCACCATCCAGTCCGCCTACAAGCGCGAGGTGCAATTCCAGATCAAGTGCTGGTGCGACCGACATGATATCCGCTTCAACGTGGAATGGGACCATCTCGACAAGGAGGCGATTGCGCGGCTCGTAACCTTAATGGGCCGCACGAACGAGTTCTTCAAACTGCCCGGCATCATCAAGGGTAAGTGGTCCCACAAGCAGTTGGTCGATAAACGGGCGGCGCGCATCAAGGCTGGCCCCATCGGCACGGTGGCCGATCTTGCGGAGGATAGTCCGACAATCCATGACGGGATGCGTGTCAGCCGCTTCCGGACGACCTACGCCAATCCGAACCAGAGGCGTATCACCGAGGACGATGAGCGGTGAGATTGGATATCCTGATATCTAATTATGAACGATTCATAAATGGGGGGCCCAGTGAACCGGGCCCCCTTTATTTAGTCCAACTGATCGCGGAACAGGTCGGCGTGATCCTGATCTTCGCTGGGGAGGCTGACATTCACCTCATCGAGATCGGCAAAGTCGGAGCCATTGGCGAGGCCAACCATCCCCTTGGCGGTAAGCCAGCGGCGAGCCGATGCCAACGTCGCGTTGTAGCTCCGGATGGTTTTATTGAGATCGTCAAGCGCGCCATCCGCATCATCGATGTCCTCGCTCAATTCCCTCCCTATGCTCTCCAGCGCGGATTGGATATCCTCTGGATCGTCCGTTGTCTCGGGGGCCTCCACTACTTCCGGCTCTATTGCTTCTTCCGTCATTGTGATTCACCTCTCCAGTTTCCGCCCCCCATTAATGGCGGGCAACGATTAAAAGATATCTCCTTGGTGACTCGACCACAACATGTCTTTGCACGGTGTTGAGACTGATATCTAGTTGTGCTAGCGTTCCATAAACAAGGGAGAAACGAGATGACGTTCGGGCGTAAACGCAGACCAGACCTTTTCGATGCAGCCGAGGCGCGGGCCAGAAGCGGCGATCCGGAAACCTCGCGCGAAGCTGCCGCGCATATGGATGCCACGGGCACAACCTCGCGTCTGGAGAACGAGGTGTATTCTTTTATGAAGGCGCATGGCGGGCGCTGGACAACCCCGGAGATCGCCAAGGCGCTCAACCATCACGCATGGTCGATATCGCCGCGCATGGTGCCGCTGGAGGAGAAGGGGCTCATTCGCCGCGACGACAAGAAGCTGGTGATCAATTCCACCGGCAGGCCGCGCATGCTTCAGGCTTGGGTCGTAAAAGAATGACCTACAGCAATGCCGAGAAGCTGGCGGAACTGAAACGCGAACTATCCTTGCGCCGCTCCGTCTATCCATCGTTCGTTAAATCCGGGCAGTTGAAACTATTCGATGCGGATCGGCAGATCGGAATCATCCGCGAGATTGTGATGGACTACGAGGCGCGTGAAAGCAGCGGCAACGATCTTTTCCACAATCTTTGAAGATACCTAAAAGACGTGTTGCGACTGATATCTAGATTGCGCTAACGTTTGCTGTTTAACCATCAATGGAGTATGGAATCATGAGTGCATCAATCTCGAATTTCGTCACCCCGCCGCTGCCAGCAACGCGAGAAGCCATGGAAGCCCAGCGCGTCGTCATCAAGAAGCCGTCGCTTCTGGACGAGGTGGATCGTATCCACGGCATGTTGTGGGATGATCAGACGGATGAGTTCGCAAACTATCGCGATCATTTCTTCGCGATCCTGCCGGGCGATTCCGTCACCGGCTCCGTCAAGTTCGACCAGTTCGTGGCGGCGCAGATGATCATCGCCAAGGCGGATGCGTTGAAAATCCACATCGTCACGGACAGGAAGCCATACGATGTTCACAAGGCGCTTTCATGGGTGAAGCGCCGCCTCAATCTGTCGGCGGCACAGCGCAAGGCACAGTATCTCGGGCGCTCGTCGGTCGATGAAACAGAGGAAATGGAAGGCGGCGAATAAGCCGCTTTGCCATCGGAAAAGGGGGCGGGCTGGGTCCGCCCCTTTTTCGTTCAAGGAAAAGGAACCGGGAATGAAACCGAAACTTTCGACGCAGCAGATTGTGGAGAACTATCATCTCGCTGTCGCGGAACGGGACGCTATCGATGCGCGGATACGCCTTCATCTCACACAGGCGCGTTCCTTTTTCGTAAGGGAGGTAGGCCACGCCAAGGCCGACGAACACTTAATCAAGTGGTGCGACGACAACGGCTTCGGCGACCATGGCCGCAAATTTATTGCGAGGGGGAAAAGATGGAAATGACAACACTCGGACTCGAAGGGCTCCCCGCGAAAATGCGGGCAGCTATGCACCTGCGCGATGAGGGCCAGACGATGGCTGAACAGGGGCGTGAAATGTGGGTGCGTGGAACGCTTGATCTCTGTATCTACCTCGCAGAAGCGCGCGCGAAATTCAAAGGCAACGATAGAGCGTTTGGCGGGTGGCTTGACGACAACGAGATCAAACTCAACGCAATGGATCGCGCCGCCGCTATCGCTATGGGCGAGAATCCAGTCACAACACTCGCTGTGCTTGAAGCGACAGAACGTAAGTCCCTGCAACACATTCATCGCGAGGAGTTCCAGCCGATCTTTATTCACGCGAATAAAGATGCCGCCCCCGGCCTAGCCGCACCGTCGAACAGCGCGCCGCCGCCGCAGGCCGCAGCGTCCGCACCAAAGGCCAAGGCCGAGCCGAAGGCCAAAAAGCCGAAGGCCGAGCCGAAGCCGAAGCGGACATCGGCCAAGCAGGCTGGCCTAGATGCTGGCCTGCCGGAAGACACGTTCGCCACCAGCAAGAAGCCCGGCTCTGACGACAAGCAGATCACCGCGTATGTCTCACCTTCCTTCCACAAGCAGTTCGCAGCCATCGCCGCAGCCGAGAACAAGTCGGTCCCCGCGCTGGCTGGCGAACTTCTTGCCAAGCGTGTCGCCGGTGACAAGGGCGATGAGCCGCTGCCGAAGTCGGCGCAACAGAAGATCGATGCGGCGATGCGCGCCTACCAGCGCGAGTTAGATGCGAAGTTCGACGCTGCCGTCCGCGAGCGCAGCAATAAGTGGGAGGAGGAGCGCGGCATCCCGTTGCTGTTCAAGCGGATTGCCGAGATGGATCGGCGTCTTACGTCGGCTGGCGGCGGCGTGATGAGCAAGGCCGACTACAACACCATCATGCGCTGCCTGCATCCAGACAGCCTTCGCTCGCGCAGCGAGGAACAGATGGCAGAAGCCTTCCGCCTATTCACCCACCACAAGCTGAAGCTGGTCGCCACTGACAACGAGGAACGGCAGCGGCTCATGGCGGGGTTCCCGCGCAGCCGCGAGGATTTGGAAGCACGTCGGGCTCAAGTCAAGGCGCAGCGCAAGGCCGAACGCGCGGCCAAGGCGAGGTCTCAGCCGAGCGCATAGATTTTGGCTAACCCATTGCCAAATATGAGAAATTCATATTTGCTTGATATCTAATATGGCCTATGGTATATAAAGAGAGGCGGCGGCATTGGGCCCGCCGCCTTTCGTTGGTTCAAAAAGGGATATCAAGATGTCTACGAAAACGAAATACCGCAACTGGGATGCGGAATACCAAACCATGTCGTCAGCCAAGCTGGAGGAACTGAAGCCGCACAAGGCTTGCTCGGTCTTCCCGCCGCTCGCCGAGGATGAGTTCGAAACGCTGACGGTCTCGATCAACACGGGCGGCTTCGATACTGGCCACCCGCTGGTCATTGATGCCAGAAGCGGCGAACTGGTCGATGGCTGGCACCGCAAGAAGATCGCGGTCGAGATGGGGATCGATGCCCCTATCGTCAGGGTGAAATTCCCCGATGAGCGGGCGGTCGCCGATTACGCCATCAAGGCCAACCTTGGTCGAAGGCACATCAAGGGGGCCGCCGCTCGCAACGAGATACGGCGCGCCTTGCTCGAGATGGGCAAGACCGTTGGCGAGATCGCCAAGATCGTTGGCGAGTCTCAATCCGCTGTCTCGCATGCGCTGCGCCCGGAACTCGATGCCATCAGGGAGGCGAAGGACGTCAAGATCGCGGAACTGACGGCGGCTGGCAAATCGCAAAACGTGATCGCCAAGGAGGTCGGCGTATCGCCGCAAACGGTGGCGCGCAAGCAGAAGGCTCCGCCTAAGCCGCCGAAGAAGTCCGCCAAGGAGGCCGAGGCCCCAAAGCCGCTGCCCAAGAGCAACAAGGAGGTGCCACAGGTCGGATCGGCCCCGCGCTTCAATCCGGAATGCGATGCCGCGTTCAAGACGGGTGGCCATGCGGGCGCGTTCCGCAATGCCGCCACGTCGATTGGCAACCCGGTGCCATTCGAGAAGCAGCTTCCGCTGGCCAAGGAGGTCTTCACGGCGATGACCGTGGAGGAGCGGGCTGACAAGAACAAGGGGTCGAACGCCATCGCCCGGATCGTGCGCGAGCGCTACCCGCTGGCAGGCAATGGCGGGGCAAAGGTGGTCGCGCTGCCGACCAAGATCGTGGATGCGGCGGCGGTGCTGGCGGCGTTCAAGATCGAGCCGAAGACCGCCGAACAGGCGCTCGGCCTCGCGCTCGATCTGCATCAGGAGAACGGCGGCAGGCTGGCACCAGTCTTCGAAGCGCTGGCGCACATGGTCATGGCTTCCTTCGCGCAGCGCGGCGTGATGACGCGCGAGGACCGCCTCAAGGAGATGATGGCGGCGCTGGGGGAGGTGAAGCAATGAGCAGTCTCACCCTCAAGCAGTGGGTGGCGGAATCAATCCGCCGCTCACAGGAGCGCGGCTACAACCCGACCAAGTTCATCGGGATGTGGCATGCCGATCCCTCGCCGCGCACCATCGAGAAGCTGGTCACCTCTGGAGAAATCCAGTCCGGCTTCCGCCGCATGGTCAGGATCGGCCTGATCGAATGGTCGATGGAATACGCGGTGACCGTGTTCCAGCGCACCTTTGCGAATCCGGAAATCCAAGCCGCCGCGCGCTGGCGACTGGAGCAAGCCAAGAAGGGGGAATCGAAATGACTCTCAATCCAATGTGTTGCGGCTCGCACTGCCGATCCGCAACCGGGCTCGTGCGGGTCTACCCGCTGGGCGGCGGTGCCAACCTCGTACTGTGCAAGGGCTGCTGGGACTGGGAGAATAAATACCGGCTGGGCCGGGGCTACGAGACGGGCAACCGGGGGGCCTTTCCAACCGTCAATTGGGAAGCCGCCGAAGTCTACGGCGGGGAGGAGTCGAAGTGAGTAGCGTTCAAGGAGTCAAGCGTATGCATATCGATTGGGATGATCCCGCCGCGCGCCTCGCGCTTATCGAGTCGGTCGGCGTTCAGGAATACAACCGCCAAGCCGAGGAGCATCGGTCTAGATCGGCGCTCGAAACCGTCAACGGCCACCGCATCCGCCCGGTCAACTCGCGGTTCGGTCGCATCCTGATGGTCGGCGATACCGGAACGGGCTTCCTCACGTTGGAGGCAGCGCGGGCCTTCGCACTGAAAACGGAACCAAAGAAATGCTGATTAACCACATAGAGACCCGCGATCTCGCGATGCTGCGCGGCATCCGGGTTCGCCTGCACAACGCCCAGCGCGTCCCTACCTTCGATGAACTGCGGGATATCGCCGAAACGATGCTCCGCATTCTGGATCGGGTCGAAACCGCCGAAGTGGAACTGCCGAAATGAAGGCGGGCGAGAACGAGGCGCAGAACGAAATCCTGCGTCAGGTCGATGCCGATCAGATCAAGGCGGGTGCGCCAATTCTGTCGGTCTTGGTGACGCTGGATAGCGGGCCATGCAGCGTCACCGAGGAGAGCATCGAAAAGTACAAGCTGCGCAAGCCCGGCGAGCGCGACACGGACTTGATCGCGCGGCTGCGCAAGGAAGCCTTCACTTGGTCGGCGCAGTTCGCTGTAGCGGCGAAATTGAAAACGCCGATCAAATGAGCATCAACGACCTGACCATCATCGGAGCGCCGCCCCCTCGTTTGGGGGCGGCGTTTTCCGTTATAGCCGACCTCCACGAAACGTTCGCGGAATACGCTCCGGGGCTCACCCCCGGAATCTCGAAACGATCCTGCGTTTTGTCCAGCTTGACCGTTCGCGATTTCCTGCGGCTGGCAGGATTCGACGCCGAGGTGCGCCCCTGCATGTTCATGGCCGAGGCTTGGGACATCTTCGGCGAGGTGCAGCATACGCTGGGAGTCGGAACGCCGGACTGGCGCGAGGGCAAAATTAAGCGGCGGCGGATGGGCGAGGTGGATGGCTGGCGCGGCCATCTGGTCTGCATCCTGCCCGCCGAGAGGTGGGTGATCGATACCACGCTATTTCAGGCGCGCCGTCCGACGTGGCCGCATTTGCCGGGGATGTTTGCGCTGCCGATCAACCCGGCCCCGAAGGTCTACCGAGGCATGGATGCGCTGGCCACGCTGCATGCCAACGAGACCAACGGCGATAGGCTGCGGCTAACATGGCTCGATCAGCGCCGGAATCGCTACTGGGAGACCGTGCCGGATGCCGCCTTCGTTCGCCGCTCTGGAGTCGTTCGCCGCATGCTGGCCAGCCTAGGGCCCTAAAGCGGGCCTTGTTTCTGGCCCCGCCAGCGGCCCGCCAGCGCTGTTTGGCAGGGGGGGGCCTTTGTAGGGGGCCCCGGAATGCTTCGCGCGCGCTGGCGGGGCCTCTATGGCCCGCCCATGGGCATGCAATCTGGGCGAGCGATCCAAAAAATGCGCGCCCCACGGTTGTAAAAGCCGTGGGGGCGCACTAATGCCAGCCATGCCGTGCCGTGGCGTGTCGCGCCCTGCCATACCGCGCATTGCCTAGCCATTCCCTGCCGTGCCAAGACGCCACCCGTAGGGCAACGCCGCCAGCATCAAAGCACATCCGGGCAGGCGACCGCAAAACGTCTTTAGACGGGGGCTGCGATGATCCGAATAGTCGGCATGCCCAACAGCAGCGCCACGATCATATACAAACCGACCAACGCCACCACGATCAAATAGATTCGCCGCACCTGTTCGGGCACGATGATGCTCATCATCCCGCAGAACCAGACTATGATCGCGCCGATCAACACGAGGATCGCGACAAGGATCGCCGCGTTGATCACGCCCAGCAGGACACCAGCTAAGGTCATGGCACGTCTCCTTCATGGGGAAATGTTAAGTTTTTTGGTCATAATGTCGACGATCCGATCTAGCCTCGCCTCATCCGATTCAATCCGCTGTTCGAGGATCGTGAGCCGGTCGTCCATCTTGGTCATGCGTTCAACGGTGTAGGCGGCTCCACGAGTCTCCATGGTCGAGACCCGCGTTTCCAGCCGCACCATGTAGGCGAGAATGCTCGCGCCAGCCGTGGCGATGGCGAGCAACTGCGCGATCAGGAAATAGACCAGCGTACTGTTCGACTCGACCCATCTTTTAATTTCGGTCATAGCGCAGGCTCATGGCGAAGCCGGTGAGCGATACCTCCATCGGGGTCCGCTCAGAAAACCTGTTCAAGATCAAGAAGCCACGGTCGCGAAGCACCCGCAGCCGCGTGTGGAAGGCTTCCGCATTATCCGGTCGGATGCGGAGGAATCGCTGCAACTGGACAACGGTCACCGATCCCTGCCGCAACTGCAACTGCGCGAGAAGAAGCCGCTCTTCCCGGTTGAGGTTGTCGCTCAATCCGATCCCTCCACGTAAGGCTCGATGGTCCCGCCCGCCTCGATGTAGCGGAGCCAATCGCCCACTTGGGAATCGACCGTATGCTGCCATTCGCGGCCACGGTCATCGATAGCCTTGATATGCTTGTCGGTGGTGAAGGAGCCATCCGGCTCGACGTGCTTGACGAAACGGGCAGAGACAAACATGGCTACATCCTCGCGCTGACGTTGGTGAACTCATGGAATAACTGCGCCGTGCCGCCAGCCGTCGAGAGGCGGGCGACACGCATGGTGCGGGGTGCCACAAACGCATAGGTGCTGGTCGTCGGGAAGGTGGTGCTGTTCCCCGAATTGGCTTCCTGCGTCATCGTCGGTGTCGCGATGCGCAGATCGACAGGCAGCGTGGTGACGCCGTACCAAGTGTTTGCGAGTCCCGTGTTCTGGCAAAATATCGTGTATTCCATCACGTAGTAGCGTTGGCAGGTGAGCAGTTCCTTGGCTTCGTCCGGCTCCTTGAACGGCGGCGGCTGGCCCGTGCCCGTGACATCGAGGTAGAGGCCGACATCGTAAATCTCGAATATGTTGGCCGTCGATGCGGCACCGTTGGTCATGCCTGTCGGAGCAAGCTGCGCTCCTGCTGTCCATACATTGGGCGCGGCCTGATAGGTCGGGCCTGCGGCGAAGGTGATCCACAGTTCGATGCTGTTGGCTTCGGTGATCCCCCATGTTCCGGCGATGTCTCCGGGGATCTCGAATGTCCTAATCTGGTCGAGGTTGGCCTGCGCGGCGGTGATGACAAGCTGGTTCGCGTAGCAGCGGGCACCGTTGCGCAGGGCGACCCCGTAGGTCCCGGCAGGCCCCCTGAAGCCGAGCCGCACGATCACCTTGCTCGCCTGCGCCGTGCCGAACCGGAAGTCGGCTATGCGTGTGCCTTCGATGCGCTGGAGGATTGCGAAATATTCAGCGCCCACCGGCGTCGCACCAGCCGTCGTAACGGTAACGCGCAGCTTGTATCGTGTCCCGACTTTGACGCGCTGATAGCTGGCGACCAAGGAGGGCTGGGTGTAGGCGCACAACCATTGGTCGGCGGCATACCAGC